>Ga0182024_10007829_pt1 | contig 22885 bp, 19 predicted proteins | sample P32metaG_FD_120480 | JGI IMG/M metagenome (GOLD analysis project Ga0182024, IMG submission 120480) | Permafrost microbial communities from Stordalen Mire, Sweden - P3-2 metaG (Illumina Assembly) | ecosystem: Environmental > Terrestrial > Soil > Wetlands > Permafrost | place: Sweden: Stordalen... | reverse complement strand
GGTCTGGACGCGCAGCTACAAGCACTCAAATATGGGGTCACGGTCTCCGGCTGCACGGTGCACTTTGTGGACGAAGAGCTGGACCATGGCGTGATCGTGCTGCAAAAGGCTGTTCCAGTTCTGGCGGAAGATGACGAGCATACCTTGGCAGCGCGCATCCTGGCCCAGGAACATGTGGCGTATGCCGAGGCCATCGAGCTAGTGCTTTCGGGCGATTATCAGATTGCCGGGCGCCGCTTTGTCAGACGGAAACTGAATGGGCCTCGCCGAGGGTAAGTTTGACCGCCATTTTCCGCGATCCGCGGAAGAAGGTCACAGTAACGGTATCGCCGGCCTGATGGCGATCCATGATCTCGGAAATATCTTGTGGGCTGGTCACTTGGTCGCCGTCGATGCCAACAATCAGATCGCCACCCAAATAGATCGGGGTGTTGCCCAGGTAGGCTTCCTGGTTACCGCCCTTCAAGCCGGCGCGCTCTGCCGCGCCTCCGGGGATGACCTTCTGCACCAGCACGCCGTAATCGGCTGGCAATCCTATCTGCTGCGCGAGGCTAGGCCCGATGGCCAGGGAAGCGATGCCCAGCGATGGCCGGCGCACCCGCCCGTACTTGCTGTAGTCCGACAGGACCGCCTTGATGGTGTCCACGGGAATGGCGAAGCCAATGCCGGAGTTCTGCTCCGCGCCTCCAGTGGCAATCAGCGTGTTCATGCCGATGACCTCACCCCGGGAGTTGAGCAGCGGCCCACCGGAATTGCCGGGATTAATAGCGGCATCGGTTTGCAGCGCCTTGTCGATGGTGGCGCCTTGCGGTTCCTGCACTGAGCGTATGGAGCTGATGATTCCCGTGGTCATGGTGCCATTCAGACCAAAAGGATTGCCGATGGCGTAGACATTCTGCCCTACCTGTAGATCACTCGATTCCGAGAGCACCGAGGGGGTGAGGTTTTTGGCGTCAATCTGCAGCAGGGCCAGGTCGTGTGCCTTATCCTGCAAAATAATCTGCGCCTTATATGTGCGCTTATCGCTGGTGGTTACCTCGACGTTCTGCGCATTTTGAATGACATGGTAGTTGGTGATGACGCGGCCGTCTTTGGTGAGGACGAACCCGGAGCCCTGGCCGCTCTGCGGCACCACGCCATAAAAAAAGTCGAAGGCCAGAGCGGAAGAAGTGACATTCACCACCGATGGCAAAGCCCGCTTATAGACCGCAATGCGATTCGCTTCCTCTGGCGTATAGGCCGGCTGCGCGTCTGCCTCGGTTAACTGCATGGGGGACTGATGCCAGAGCTTGGCCAGCGGCGGAACAGGAGCGCCCCTGAAATTGCTGTACGAGGTTAGATAGACGAAGGCGCCTACCAGCAAAACGATCAAGATGACGGAACGAATCCTCATAGCGAACTGAACCCTATTAGATCATTTCCGTCGCGCCGCATCCTTATCGGTTTTCGCCGCCTGCACAAGCTCGCGGTAGATCTCTTCGACCACAGCGCGCGTCTCTTCAAGCGAGCCCGTGTTGTCGACGACGTAGTCGCAGCGGGCAGCTTTTTCCTGATCTGGAATTTGTGCCGCCAGCCGCGCGCGGGCGTCTGCTTCCACCCCGGCATGCGCGGTCATGCGCGCAACAAAGCGCGCAATCTTTATCTCATCGGGCACCGTCACCAGGATCAACTTGTCGAACCGCTGCAGCCATCCCGGACCAGTGCCCCACTTTTCCACTTCGAAGATAAGCGCGGATTCCACTATCGCCACCCGCGCCGGGTCGGCCGCGAAGACAGCGCGCATCCATTCCTCTTCCGCGGCGATGACGGCAGGATGCACGATGCGGTTGAGCGCGTCGGCTTGATTATGTTGAAAGGCCAATTCGGCCAGCGCTTTGCGATCGAGCGAACCATCCTCACGAACCACAGCATTTCCGAATGTCTGCACGATCGCCGCGTAAACCGGCTCTCCCGGCTGCATCAGCTGCCGCCCCAATTGGTCTGCGGCGATCACCGCCGCGCCCTCCTCCGCGAACATGCCGGCCACGGTGCTCTTGCCGCTGCCCAGACCTCCCGTCAAACCAACGCGAAGCATCTAAACCGGTAGCCCGCGGCGGAGCTTGGCCGCGCGCACGGTGTTTGCCATCAGCATGGCAATGGTAAGCGGCCCAATGCCGCCAGGCACCGGCGTATAGGCTCCGGCTAGTGCGTATGCCTGGGGAAGCACATCGCCAACGATGGTGGAACCTTTCTGCAGAAAGGACTCTTCTCGCCGTACATCCCCGGCAAAATAGCGATCGAACTCCGCGCGGTCCGTGACCCGGTTAATGCCAGCGTCGAGAATCGTAGACCCCGGCTTGACCATTTCCGTGGTCACAAATGCCGGCTTGCCGATCGCCACTACCAGGATGTCTGCCCGGCGGGTGAACGAGGCGAGATCACGTGTCCTCGAGTGGCACACGGTCACGGTTGCGTTTTCCGCCAGCAAGAGGATTGCTGTGGGCTTTCCCACAATGTCGCTGCGCCCCACCACCACCGCATTCTGTCCCGCTATCTGCAGATGGCTACGCTTGAGGATCTCGATGATGCCCGCCGCGGTGCAGGGAGCGAGCGCCGGCTGCCCGGTCTGCAAGCGGCCCACGTTGACCGGATGAAAACCATCGACATCCTTATCCGGGCTCACTGCCTCCAGCAGCAGCTTGGCGTTCACATGCGCCGGCAACGGAAGTTGAACCAGGATTCCGTCAATGTCCTGGCGTGCATTCAACTGGTGGATCAGTGCCAGCATTTCCTCGGTGGTAACCGTCTCAGGCGGCGTAATCAGCTCGCTGAAGAGGCCCAGCGCCTCACAGGTCTTGACTTTGCTGCGGACATAGATTTCAGAAGCGGGAACGTGTCCTACCAAGACTGCCGCCAGTCCCGGCCTTATGCCCTGGAGCGCCAGCCGGCTCACTTCATCCCTGACCTCCGCCTTGATTGTGGCCGCGATTGCGGTTCCGTCCAGAACTCTAGCCATGCACCATCCTTCCTGCTGCGCTCATAGTAAATGGGTCTAAACTCAACGGATGGCAGCGATTCTTTCTGAGGCCTTGCGCAAAATCCTGGTTTGCCCGGTATGTCATCAACCTCTGAGCGCCGGTCCAACCGAGGACTCGCACGCCTGGCTGCACTGCGTTGGTTGCGGCCGCTACTATCCGGTGGAAGATGGCATTGCTGTGATGCTGCAGCAGCGCGCGACGCTCGAACCTCCAGTCGCATGAAGCAATTCTGCTTACCAGTCAGCCGTGAAACCAGTCTATTAGTTCAGAAGGGCTGGATGAGGGCGGAGCGCCACGGTGAGGATTCTCATTTTGGACCTGCTTTCCCGGAAATGATGCAGGCCGGCGTGGAAATTGCGATTGGTTGGCTGTGTCCTCGCCAAAACGATCCCAGCGTCCGATACATCCAGTAGAGCATTCCAGCATCAAACCAGCAGATTGTGAACTGTATTGCCTTGGTCTGTCTATACGCGACGAAATGTTGCCATTGCGGGTTCATACATAAAGAAGAAACGAAAGTGGTTCGTTCTGCCCCAGATTGGATGCACGGTTGCGGTAGGTTCCTTGGTCGTTAGTAATAGGGTTCTTTCCGCAGGTTTTCTCGCGCAGCGATCGAACGGCAATGTTGTAAATGGTGCCTGGGCCTCAGAGTTAGAGGTGAGAGAGGAAAATCACAATGTCTGCAAGCGCCAAGATCGAAAAATTTTCTGCACGCGAGCTGCTAAACCTGCGCAACGAGCTCCTGCAATCGGGGATCGATTCATGGCAGGCGGCCGAAGTTCTGAGTGGTTTCCTCACCGGCCGCGGCTATGGCGTGAGCGGCTCCGCTGCCCGCAATGCCATCAGCCGTCTGGAAGAAATGGGCTGCAACCTCGATTGCATGCAGAAGGAACTGGAGAACCTGGCGTTCGTCATGTAGCCCTCCCCGCGATGCAACCATCGCAACGTCCATTTCCGTTCTTCAAACGTCCATAAATTGGATCCAAGGCTAACTTCTAGCCTAGCGTGCCTTTCCAGGCATGTAGGCTGTTATGGTTACAGACGGCGGATACCTTCCAGCTGTGAGGACGACTGTGCTTGAAGTGAATCGTAGGACTTTTCTTAAGGCGGCAGGGGCGGCGGCGGCGGTGGAGACCTTGCTTGGTTCGCGAACCCATTTGCTGGCCGAAGCTCAATCCGAACCTGCACCGCCGGTAGCGGCGAACGATCATCTACAGATCGCGCTGATCGGCGCCGGTGGTCAGGGCCAGTTTGATACCAAGACTGCGCTGCAGGTTCCGGGGGTAAAGCTGGTTGCCGTGGCCGATTGTTACGACGGCCGGCTGGAGCACAGCAAGGAACTCTGGGGCGACGATGTCTTTACCACTAAGGATTACGGCCAGGTTCTGGAACGCAAAGACATCGATGCCGTCATCATCGGCACCCCCGATCATTGGCACAAGCAGGTCGCGGTAGACGCGATGAAGGCCGGCAAAGACGTCTATTGCGAGAAGCCGATGATCCACCTATATGCCGACGGGCCGCAGATGATCGAGGCCGCCAGCGCGAACAAGCGCATCCTTCAAGTGGGAAGCCAGCGGGTGAGCTCGGTAGTCTATGCCAAGGCAAAGGAGCTGCTCGCCTCCGGCGCCATCGGCCAACTAAACATGGTGACCGCTCGCTGGGATCGCAACTCGTCCATTGGAGCCTGGAACTATACCGTGCCGCTGGATGCTTCGACCGAAACCTGTGATTGGCAAAAATTTCTAGGCACGGCTCCCCAGATTCCCTATAACGCGGAGCACTTCTTCCAATGGCGCAAGTGGAAAGCCTACGGTAGCGGTGTGGCGGGCGACCTTTTCGTTCACCTATTTAGCGGTACGCACTTCATCACCGGTGCGCATGGGCCCACACGCGCCATGGCGACCGGGGGGCTGCGCTTCTGGAAAGACGGCCGGGATGTGCCCGACGTGATGCTTGGCCTCTTTGACTATCCGGAGGGTTTCAATCTGAGTTTGCGGGTGAACTTCGTAGATGGGGGCGAGGAAAGCGAAGGGCTGATTTTTACCGGCTCGGAAGGCACGATGGAGATAGCGGGCAACAGTGTGATCGTAAGCCGCACCCCGCTCGAGAAGGCGCCCGGTTACATGATCGGAACCTTTACCGAGGCGATGCAAAAGAGAATTCTGGAAGAGTATTCGCAGAAGTATCCACGCACTCATCCCACGGGAGCGCCGAAGCTGGGATACGAGAAATACGTAGCGGCCAAGGGATACAGCGACAGCTACGATCACTTCAGGAATTTCTTTGCCTCGGTTCGATCGCGCCAACCTGTAGTGGAAGATGCCGTGTTCGGCTACCGTGCTGCAGGAGCTGCCCTGCTCAGCAACCTTAGCTACGAACGCGGAGCCGTTGTCCATTGGGACCCCGAAGCAATGAAGCTGCTCTAGGACTGGCCCGGGGACGTAGGGCACGGGTTTTAGCCTCTGTCCCTGCCCACGAATCATGGGTGGGCGGCAGGGAAGGGGCCCCTGGGGTACGTCTTACCGTACCTCAGCAGCTAAAGCCGCGTCGCGAGCATGGCATTTGCGGCACGGCTGAAGCCGTGCCCTTCGTTCAAAGCGTTTTTCCGAAGGCCCTAAAGCCGCAATCTTTCAAGCTTCACCCACTGTGGGTCGGCCGGCCGCAAGATGTTAGACTTCGCGCATGAATTTACGCCTTCTTGTGCCACTCCTTCTGGTTTGCGCGAATGGATTTGCCCAGTCGGCGCCGCGCGCCCGTGCTCTCGGGGTCCCTTTCGACGGCACCCCCGGATCGCTGGATGCAATCACGGACGTGAAAGGCGTGGAAGTAGGCGATACCACTCTCATTCGAGGTGAGGGGAAGCTGGTCGTCGGCCAGGGGCCCGTACGCACCGGAGTGACCGTGATCTTCCCTCGCGGCCGCGGCGATGCGGAGCCGGTTTACGCCGGATGGTTCTCGCAAAACGGAAACGGCGAAATGACCGGGACCACCTGGGTGGAGGAATCCGGTTTTCTCGAAGGCCCCGTAGGAATAACCAATACGCACTCGGTTGGTCTAGTGCGCGACTCCATCATCGCCTGGTCTCTCAAGAGCGGCCGCCTCGCACTGCAGCCCTGGTCGCTGCCCGTGGTTGCCGAAACCTGGGATGGGTACTTGAACGACATCAACGGCTTCCATGTGCAGCAATCGGATGTGTTCTCGGCGCTCAGCGGCGCACAGAGTGGGCCGGTTCCCGAAGGCAACGTAGGCGGAGGGACGGGCATGGTCTGCTACGGGTTTAAAGGTGGAGACGGTACCGCCTCCCGTGTTCTTTCCGCTGAGGCCGGCGGCTACACCGTCGGGGTCCTGGTGCAATGCAACTGCGGAAGGCGCCCACAGCTCACAATCGCTGGCGTACCTATCGGTAAACTCATCCCCGCGGCCCCCAGCAACGCGATGCTGGTCCCGGAAGTGAGGGGAGATGTGGGGTCGATCATCATCGTGGTGGCAACAGACGCGCCACTTTTGCCCACGCAACTAAAGCGGCTCGCCCGCCGCGCAACCATGGGTCTCGCCCGGACCGGCTCCAGCTCCGGGAACTCCTCCGGAGATATTTTCATCGCCTTCTCTACTGCCAACCGTGGCGCGGAGAAAGAACCCGGACCTAATTCTGTGCTCACGGTTTCGAATGAGCGCATCAGCCCCTTGTTTCAGGCCACGGTCGAAGCTACGGAGGAAGCGATTGTGAATGCCATGGTAGGCGCCCAAACCATGACCGGCGTCGATGGCCATACCATCGAAGCTCTGCCCCATGACAAACTGACAGAATTCATGAAGCGTTCACCCCAGGCCACCTTGGTTAATCGATGATTGGTTCGCAGAGCACAGGAAAATTGACCGAGCGCGCAATGAAGCATTTGGAGTGGGCCTGGTGGTGAAGAGATTGTGCTTTGGCCTTATCGCTGCCCGGCGCGAGGATGACTCTGGGCCTCAGGGTCACTTCTACAAACTGGCCGGAGCCGTCGGCTGACTCCTCCATCACCCCGATTGCTTCATCCACGTAGGCATTGACCACCACTCCAGCTTCGGCGCAAAGATGTAGATACCATAGCTTGTGGCACGCGGAAAGAGACGCGACCAGAAGATCCTCCGGGCTCCAGCGGGTTCGGTCGCCCCGAAAGGCTGGGTCCGAGGAACCCGCGATGGGCGATTTTCCCGAGGCGGAAATCTCGTGAGATCGTTCATAGTTACGGTATCCGGTCGTTCCCGTCCCAGTATTTCCGGTCCAGGTAACCGTGACTTCGTAGCGGTGGCGTCGGGCCATGGCTTCATTCTAATGTTCAGGCGTTTCCCACCTGCCGGATTTCGCGGATCGAAAGATAGCTTCAATGACCGCCACATTCTTGATCGCATCCGTAAGCGGCACCGGGACGCTGGTGCCCTCACGCACTGCCCGGGAGAAAACCTCGCCCTGGATCGTGAACTGGTTAACCGTGGGGAAGGTTTCGGTAATTATGCCGCTACCAGCAAGATCGCGTCCATCGTCGATCAGGATCTGGCAGGCACGGTCGGGAGGTGGAGTAAACGGCATCACTATTTCGATTCGGCCCAGCGTGCCCAACAATTGCATCCGTTGCCGATACACAAGCTGCGTGCTGCAGGTAAAAAACGATTGTCCCCCAGGAAACTCCAGCATTGCCGACGTCAATCGATCTACTCTTAACTCCGGATCCTGGTCGATCAGCCCAAGTACTCGCAACGGCTCTTTACCGAATAGAAATCGCGAGGTGTGGATGAGATAACAACCAAGGTCCATCAGGCTTCCGCCGCCGTATTCCGGGATGTTGCGGATGTTCGCAGGGTCAGCGTTGAAAAAACTGAACACGCCCTGGATGGAACGGAGTTGACCAATCCTGCCTGACGCAACGAGTTCGCGAGCCCGCAACCACTGTGGATGGACGCGAATCATGAAGCCTTCCGCGATGATGACACGCGTGCGTTGCTGCACTGCCAGGAGAGTTCTGGCCTCGGCAACGCTCACGCTGAGAGGTTTTTCGCATAAGACATGCTTGCCCGCCTCGGCAGCTTTCACAGACCAGGGCACATGGAGTTGATTGGGGAGTGGATTGTAGATCGCTTCGATGTGTGGATCTGCCAGCAACTCTTCATACGAGCCATAGGCCTTCGGGATGCCGAGGGTGCGCGCGGCTTCTTCGGCCTTGTGGCGATCGCGCGAAGCGATGGCGGACACCTCGACCCAATCGCTTTTTTGCATTGCCGGAATTACTTTTTTAAGCGCGATTGCGGCCGTGCTCAGAACGCCCCAGCGAACCTTATTTGCCATACCGCGCCATGATAACGCGAATGGCGACGGAAGCTCAGAGGCCAGAGCCGCGGAAGACGCAGGTAACGGTGCGGCAAAGGATGAGAAGATCTGCGCCGAGCGACCAATCGAGCAGGTACTTCAAGTCGTACATCTCGATGCTGTCGGGATCGGCATTGCTGCGGCCTTCAATCTGCCACAGGCCGGTGATACCGGGGCGCACGCGACAGCGGAAGGCAAGAAACTCCGGATTGAGTAGTTTGCAATGATAGTCGGGCAGGGCGCGGGGACCTACCAGGCCCATGTCTCCACGCACCACGTTCCAAATTTGTGGTAGCTCGTCAATGCTGTAACGGCGGAGCAAGGTACCCACGAAGGGCAGAATGCGCGGGTCGCCGGCGTCCCTGTAGATGCGCGGATCCCGGGCTTCAGGATTCTGTGCCAGATACTCGCGCAGCCAGGCTTCGGAATTCAAGCGCATGCTGCGGAGCTTGAAAAACTTGAATGGCCGGCCGTCTTTGCCGGTCCGATTTTGAATGTAGAATGCGGGGCCGGGATCGACCAGCTTAATGGCAATGATAGCCAAAACAAGCACTGGTAAAACCATGATGCCGGCCAGCACAGCAACGCAAAAATCGAGCAAGCGGCTGCAGGCGATTGCGAGCTGCCTCTGGGCGGGTAGAGTGGACGGAATGGCAAGCTGCGTTTCTATCACGCCGATTCGCTTTCCCCGACGCTGACGGCGTGGATGGGGAACTCCCGCAGGCGCCCGATTTGTAATGTCAAAAGGCCGAGGAACTGGGCGAGTTGCACGATGTAGCGCTTCCACAACCGGCCCGGTTGGGTGCAGAGACGGAAGAACCATTCACCACCGGCCGACCGCACCCACCGCGGGGCTTGGCGAAGGACGCCGGCGTGAAAGTCGAAAGCGGCGCCCACGCCGAGCAACAGCGGAGCACGCAGGCGGCTCCGGTTGTCGGTCATCCATATCTCCTGCTTCGGTGTGCCCAATCCGATCCAGACCACGTCCGCCTGGCTGTCATTGATGAGCCGCATGTCTTCCGCAATCTCGCTTTCCGAGAGAGGACGGTAAGGCGGCGAACAGGTACCGACAACGCGAAGGCCAGGAAACTGCTCCTGCAAGCGCGCCGCAAGTGTTTCGGCCACACCGGGCGCTCCACCATAGAAGAAGTGCCGGTATCCGCGAGCGGGAGAGCGCCGGCATAATTCCAGCATGACATCGGGGCCGTAGACGCGCTCCGCATGAGCAGCGCCGAACAAGCGGCAGAGCCGCGCCAGCATCATCCCGTCGGTGAGGGTGACATCAGCGTTGTTCAAAGCAGCGCGCTGACGAGCATTACGCTGGCATGCGGCCAGCATGTCCGAACCGGGAAAGCAGAGGATGCGGGGGAGCCGCTCGGCAATCCACTGCTCCATGAGGTCGACAGCAGCCGTGAAGCGCATCGGATGCAAACGAACGCCAAGGATGTTGACGAACGGCTGCGTGCGAGGCTTAGCGGCTGCTTCCTGTTCAGCGATGGCGGTCACCAGCTTACCTCCAGAGGTTGGCCGGAGGTTGATACAGCCCGGCGGAGACAGGGATGCCGGAGAGGGCCGACCCAAAGTGCAGATCGTCACTTGCCTGGCGTAAAAACGCGGTCACCGCATGGTCGAAGGCATCCAGGAAGATTTCGTCGCCGGCGCGGGGCACCACGTAACGGTCGCGGTCAGCAAGGTAGCGCTGCAGGAGCTCGGCCAATCCCACCTCGGGCGTGAGGCGGCCGATGATATAACGGTCCGCCCCTACCCGGCCGATGAACGCAGCCTCGCGATAGAGATATACGTCCCCCAGTAAATCCACTACCACGGAAATCTGCGGATAACCTCGTCCCAGGATGTCGGTATGGGCTACGCGGCGGACAGGCGCCGTCTCCACGCCTTCCACCAGCCCGCGCATGCCGTAGCCCAGATCCACCTCGAATTCCTTCATCCCTTCCGAGATGAAGAAGCTCTGCAGGTCTATAAGCTCATCACGCAACCGTTCCCGCTCGTCCCCGCTGATAGCGGCATGGCCGGATGCGGCATAGTTTTCCCGCAACGTCAGGAAATTGATTCCCTTTCGATCCGGTGACTGGTCGGCGATCGAGACCAGGGTCTCGGCAACCTTGCGCAGGTGCGGGATTTGCCCGCTCTGCACCACGTGATTAAACCCAATGCGGAGTTTCTCACCGCGTTGCGATTTGGCACGCACCAGGTCCTTGGCGTTGCGAATCACCCGCGTGGCCACTCCGGCACGCGAGGTGGTGCCCTGAGCGGTCTCGTCGTCCGCTCCATAGAAGGAAATGCGAAGTGTATCAAGATGCCACAGTCCCTCGTTCTTCTCCAGGAACCGCTGCGTCAACATCATCGCGTTGGTGTAGAGCTGCATGCGATGGCCAAAGCCGGCGGCGAAGCGAACCACTTCGGCGAGGCCAGGATTCGTGAGCGGCTCCAGCCCCCCGGATAAGTAGAATCGACGCGGCAGATCCCGCGGTGCCTCGGCGAACAGCTGCCGGAATAACTCATTCCCGGGAATAATATCTTCCGTTTGGTACTGGACTCCACGTGCACGGGCACAGAAGCTGCACGAGAGCATACATGAGACGGCGGGATAAATGCCTACCGTAAACGGATAGCGATAGGTTCCCTCCAGAAGTGCCTTGACTGCTCCGGATTCGATGATTGGCTGGATCGTACTGCGGCGATAAGGAGCATCCGCGCCGCTTTTGCTGAGATACATTGCCGTTCTACGATTGCGGTTGATCGCTTCGATCAACCTAATCGCGTCATCGTAATTGCAGCGGCAAGCCTCCGCGATTTCGCGCAGCCGGCTAAACGGCCGCATGGTCAGCATGTGGAGAGCAATCGCAGCCCTGGTGGTCCACGACTCGCGCTCGTGAATGCCTTGCGCGCTTACGAGGTACGCGTTCGGGACCAGATCGCGGCCGATCTGCTCGGCGAGCGAGCGCACCGGGCCTGGCGCGCTGGGATCCAGATCCTCGATGCCGTAAGTGGTGCGAACTTGAGTGGCGATCGAGACGAGCCCGGCGTTCGAGCCGGCGAACGTACTCACAGGCTACCCCGCATCGAGGCATGGTGGAAATCGACAAGGCGGCTGCCTTGTGTCGCTCCAGCGGGAATAGCGTTCATCTCTCCGGTAATCAACATACGATTTCCTCCTCAAAAGGCAGTGAATTAATCGACAAGTCTCCGCCGGGCGTGCGCACCGGCGAGCTGTTAAGCACAAGTTTTAGGGGGAAGACCGGGTAATACCCGGCTGCAGCTAAACTGAGGGCAGAAAGCAAAGCTGTGTTACAAGCAAAAACTAACGCAGTTATTGTGGCGTTGTTAAAGAAGTAACAAACCTAAGTTGGCTGTGTCTACCGATCTTTGGTAACCTTCCTGTCCAATCGCGGGTATGTGAAGGAAGCACGAGAGTGCTGGCAGGATTGCGGAATTTACTTTCCAAACTCAACTTCACACAGATTGTGGACTAAGAGACGCAGTTTTCGAGCGGAAGGTCGTGCGTCCTTAGTAAACAGATAAGTTGGAAGCGATAACAAACAGTAACTAGTGCCGATCGCAGCGCGACGAGCATCGCTGGCTGGGAATGCTCATCACTTTAATGTAACTATTACAGATCAATGATATCCACAACAGAACGTTATCGCGCTAGTACAAATGTGGGATATCTGTCCGTAGGTGAAACCGGGCGGGCAAGCCACGATAAACAGACCAGTCAAGGGTGTAGCGCGCAGCCTTTAAGCCGCGGCCGGCATCAAATCCCCGTCTGCAGCGCGCCCGTTTGCAGTCCGAGAGAGATCCTTCATGATTAACGATCTGTGGTACAAAAACGCCGTCATTTACTGCTTGTCGATCGCCACCTATCTGGATTCCGACGGCGACGGGATTGGGGATTTTCCCGGGCTGATGAGTCGCCTGGACTACCTGCAGGGTATGGGTATAACGGCTATATGGCTGATGCCTTTTCAGCCCTCCCCGGGCAGGGATGATGGCTATGATGTCGCAGATTACTACGGGGTAAATCCACGCTATGGCACTCTGGGAGACTTCGTGGAATTTACCCAGGGCTGCCGCCAGCGCGGACTGCGCGTTCTGATCGACCTGGTGGTTAACCATACCTCGGATCAGCATCCCTGGTTTCAGGAGGCACGCCGCGATCCTGAGTCGAAGTACCGCGACTGGTATGTGTGGTCCAAGAAGAAACCCAAGAACGCGGCTTCGGGGGTAGTATTTCCCGGAGTTCAGAAAACCACGTGGAGCCATGACGAGGTCGCCAAGGCGTACTACTTCCATCGCTTCTACGATTTCCAGCCGGATCTCAACACCGCCAACCCCGAAGTGCAGGCGGAGATCCTCAAGATCATGGGATTTTGGCTGCAGCTCGGTGTTTCTGGTTTCCGCATGGACGCTGTTCCCTTTGTGATTGCTGCCAAGGGAGCCAAGATCGCCAAACCGAAAGAGGATTACGAGATGCTGCGCACCTTCAGCCAGTTCCTTGGTTGGCGAGAAGGGGATGCAATCATCCTTGGCGAAGCCAACGTCTTACCCGATACGGATATGCAGTACTTCGGCAGCGCCGGCGAGCGGATGCAGATGATGTTCAACTTCGAAGTGAACCAGCATCTCTTTCTTGCTCTGGCCACCGGTGATAGCCGCCCGCTCAAAAAAGCCATGATGTCTACCAAGCGTCGTCCTGCGACGGCGCAGTGGGGGCAGTTTCTTCGCAATCACGATGAGCTCGATCTCGGCCGCCTGGCAGAAAAGGAGCGCGACGCGGTCTTCGCGGCCTTTGGACCGGAGCCGGACATGCAGCTCTACAGTCGAGGTGTTCGACGCCGCTTGGCCCCCATGCTGGAAGGCGATCGCAGACGATTGGAACTGGCGTACAGCCTGATGATGACCTTGCCCGGTACGCCGGTAATTCGCTACGGCGACGAGATCGGGATGGGCGACAATCTTAAGCTGCCGGAGCGCAATTGTGCCCGTACGCCGATGCAGTGGTCTAGCGAACCAAATGCGGGCTTCACCAGGAGCGACAAGCCGATCATGCCGGTGATCAGCAGCGGGCCGTACGGATTCGAGCACGTCAACGTGGCCGCGCAGCGCCGCGATCCGAACTCATGGCTGGACTGGATGGAGCGCATCATCCGCATGCGTAAGGAAGTGCCGGAGATTGGTTGGGGAGACTTTTCCTTCATTTCTGCGCAGGCGACTGAAGTGCTGATCATGCGCTACGAATGGCGTAATAATTCGGTGCTCTTTGTTCACAACCTAAGCTCTTTGCCTCGGGAGGTGAGCTTTTCCGTGACAACCGGCCAGCAGGAAGCATGTTCGCTGATCAATCTACTTTCGGACAATCACAGTCAACCGATCGATGGGGACAAGCATCGTATCCTATTGGAACCTTATGGTTACCGCTGGTTCCGTGTCTGCGGTCTCGATTACCTGCTAAAACGGCGCCCCGATGTGATAGTGGCGGCTATCTGCATTAAAAAACCAGGACAATCAACTTGTCGTCTCCGAAAAAGCTGCATCTCAGTATGCAGCAGAGGCTTGGGTCTTAATAAGAGCCTCTCCGCGAAAGTCGAGAAACCTGATGAAAAGTATTTTTGCTGCTTCGTTGGTCGGCATAGGTCTAGCGTGCACCGCCGCTCACGCGGCTGACGTTCAGAAACTGGACGAACGTATTGATGCTGCACATGCAGTCCTACACGAACTGATGGCGACTCCAGATAAAGGTATCCCGATGGATATCGCCGCTAAGGCCCATTGTGTAGCAGTTATCCCGGGCTACAAAAAGGGAGCGTTTCTGGTCGGTGCACAGTACGGCCAAGGCGTTGCTACATGCCGTACCGGCACGGGTTGGAGCGCGCCTGTCTTTATTCAGTTGACCGGCGCCAGTTTTGGCTTGCAGGCTGGTGGACAGTCGACCGACCTCGTTCTGGTTGGTGTCAACAGCCGAAGCGTGGACGATTTGCTTAAGGACAAGATAAAGCTTGGCGGTGATATCGCAGCGTCGGCCGGTCCCGTCGGCCGTGACTCGCAAGCATCTACTACGGAGCTGGCGAATGCCGAATTCCTCACTTATTCTCGCAGCAAAGGCTTATTTGCCGGTGTAGATCTGACCGGTGACGAAGTTCACCAGAATACGGCCGATACGCAAGCTTATTACGGCAAAGATATTCCGTATCGCGTCATTCTTAGTGGCCAGGTTCCCACGCCACCTTCGGCAAGGCACTTTGAGGCGACGGTCAACGAGATGTTTCATAAAGGCCGCGCTGATCGGGCATCGCGATAGATCCAACTCAAATGCTGCTCACGGTAACAGCGTGCACTTGTAGTTAGCCTATCTGTCGAATGCGGGGAGCGGAATCCGCTCCCCGTCAAGGTCTTACGCGCAAGTGTCGGTTCTTTACTATTCTGCTGCAATCAACGGATTCATACATGGCACGTTGGCGGCCTCGTGACGGATGCTGTCGCGGGGCTGATGGTCTTCGCTGGTCGCAAGTTCATCGCAAATGGGATGAAACTGGAATCGAGAGCGGAATATCAGGCAAGCTGTTTAGGTTTGTGATGGCGATCGATTCCCTCAGACGATATAGCATTGTCGAAACCTTGAAACGCTCCGATCTCGCGGCCCTGGCTTCCCTGTCGCCAACAGAGGTCCTTCTGCTTACCGGCTATTGTCCGGTTCTGGGTCAAAGTCTTGCTGTATTTAGCCGCGAGGGTGAGAGCTACTGCATTGTGCCCGAAGATGAACTTGAGCTGGCGAAAAAGACGTCTGACGCGGAGTTCATTCCGTATAAGCCGGCCACTCTGGAGAAGTTAACTACTCCTGCCGCAGCGCTCATCCAACCGACCAGAGAGCTGTTTTGGCGGCTCAGATTGTCCTCTGGAGATGTCGGAACGGATCTTGATGCCGGAATGACAGCGATGGCGTATCAGTCAATGAGTTGCTTTCGAGCCACGGTGGTATCCCTGCTGCGCAGCGTGGGAGAGGATCTACGCGCCGTCTCGGCCGATGGTCTGCTGGCGCGGCTCAGGTCTGTCAAAACACCGATTGAAATCGATCGCATACGCCACGTCTCGAAGCTCGCTTTGAAAGGCTTTAAGGAAGCGAGCGAGGTCATCGCGGCCGGCCGCCGTGAGGATGAGGTTGCCGCTGACATCGAAGCCGCATTCTCACGGGTAGCACATGACCGCTTTGAGCGAGGGCAAGGCTACTTCTTTTGCATGTCCGGACCTAATTCCGCCAGGGCTGCCGGTGCCTATGCGCGTACTCGCCGCCGTGTGCTCGAGCAGGGCGACCTGGTGATGATCCACGCGAATACGGTTGGCGATGGCTACTGGACCGACATTACTCGTACCTTCGTTGTTGAAGTGGAGCGTCCTACCCAGCAACAGCAGCAAATGGAAGGCGCAATTGCTGAGGCCAGGTCCGCCGCACTGCGCCTGGTTGCGCCCGGAATACAAGCCCGAGCGGTCGATGCAGCGGCGCGCGGCGTTCTCGTCAAGAATGGATTCGGTGCTGAATTTAGCCATGCAACAGGCCACGGGGTCGGTTTTGCGGCAGCCGATCCCAACGCCCTGCCACGTATCCATCCAAAATCTCCAGACGTTCTTGAGGCCGGCATGACCTTCAACATTGAGCCCGCCATTTACTGTGACGGGATAGGCGGCATGCGCCATTGCGACATTGTGGCATGTTCCGCTTCCGGGGCCGATGTGCTGAGCAATTTAACGGAGACTCTCAATGAAGTCAGAGTGCCTGATTACGGAAGCCGCGGTGGGCCTTTTCACCGTGCCCACCGACGCACCCGAGGGTGACGGCACCTTGTGCTGGAAGAGCACTACGATGGTGCTCGTCCGCCTGAGTAGCGGCAACACGTGCGCCACTGGTTATACCTATGCCAATGCCGGGACGGCTACCGTGGCTCACGAACTGCTCAAAGAGATTGTCCTGCACACCGATGCCATGCAGCATGCCAATACTCTCCAGCGAATGCTCCGCTACATTCGCAACCTGGGTGAGACCGGCGCCGCCATGATGGCCGTTTCTGCCATCGACAATGCTCTGTGGGACCTACGAGCCCGGCTGGTTGACCTGCCTCTGGTCAGCTTCCTGGGCCAGATACGGAGCGGCATCCCGGTATACGGCAGCGGCGGGTTCACCAGTTATACCGATAAACAGCTCGCAGAACAGCTCGGGGGATGGGCGAGCGCGGGCTTTACCAATGTGAAGATGAAGATCGGCGCCCACCCCGGCCTTGACCCGGCGCGAGTTCGCGTCGCGCGCCTGGCCGTCGGCCCCGATTGCAATCTTTTCGTCGACGCCAACGGCGCTTACACCGTCACCCAGGCGATCGAGCTGGCGCATCGCTTCAGCGAGCAGAGTGTGCGCTGGTTCGAAGAGCCTGTGAGCTCGGACCATCTCGCCGGTTTGAACCAGATACGCGAGCGCGCCCAACTGGGCATGGACATCGCCGCGGGTGAGTACGGGTACACTGCCTGGTATTTTTGCGCCATGCTCGATGCCGAGGCAGTCACCGTGCTGCAGGCAGACTGCACTCGATGCGGCGTCATCAATGGCTTTCTCAATGCAGCCGCGAGCTCTTGGGCGCACAATATACCACTCTCTTCCCACTGCGGACCCAGCATGCACCTTCACGTCTGCTGCTCCGTTCCACGCGCAGTCCACATGGAATTCTTCCACGATCACGCACGTATCGAACGCATGTTCTTCGACGGCTTCTGCGAACCTGTGCTGGGCTGCATGGTTCCGGATCTCTCCCGCCCCGGTATGGGACTGGAGTTGAAAGAAAAGGACGCGAGCCGTTTCCGGGTTTAACCCACTCGCTTAGCCCACCAATAGAAATGAGGGATAAAAAATGGCTGCACAAGTATCTGATTTGATCGTTGAAAGGCTCATTGACTGGGGCGTGGATAAATCTTTGGTTTTCCCGGAGACGGTGTCGATGGCTTTTTCGAGTCACTACGCACCCATCAGGACAAGCTCCGCTTCATCCAGGTGCGGCACGAAGAGGCTGCGGCCTTTGCCGCCTGCGGATACGCAAAGTACACCGGACGGCTCGGTGTGTGTTGCGCCACCTCCGGCCCCGGCGGCATTCACTTGCTCAACGGGTTGTACGACGCCAAGTGCGACCTGCAGCCGGTGCTCGCGATTACCGGACACACTTTCCACGATCTGATTGGCATGGACTACCAGCAGGATGTCGATTTGGACAAACTCTTCATGGATGTCTCGGTCTTCAACCAGCGTGCGATGGGGCCGACGCATGCGGCGAACGTTGTGGATATGGCTGTCCGAACCGCCTACGGCCGGCGCGGTGTCGCTCACATATGTATCCCTAAAGACATCCAGACGTGGCCCGTCACCGACAAGATGCGCAGCAGCGCCAACATCAAAGGTCATAGTGGAGACTGCGCTGCGCCTTCGACTCTGAAACCCGCCGACACGTTTCTGCGCCGCGCCGCCGCCATCATTAACGATGGCTCCAAGGTGACGATCATGGTTGGCCGGGGCGCACTCGGAGCTCGCGAAGAAGTCGCGCAGCTGGCAGAAACCGTGGGTGGGCCAGTGGTGAAGGCTCTATTGGGGAAAGGTGTACTGCCAGACAGAAGCCCTTACACGACCGGCGGCATCGGCCTGCTCGGCACGGCTCCTTCCGTCGATGCGATGGACGAGTGCGACACCCTGGTCATGATTGGAACCAGCTTCCCCTACATGGAGTTCCTGCCCAAGCCTGGCCAGGCGAAATGCGTTCAGATTGATCTCGACCCTACACGCATTGGTCTACGCCATCAAACGGATGCCGCATTAATCGGCGACACGAAGACCATCCTTCAGGCGCTGCTCCCTCTGCTTAAACCGAAGAAGAACAGCTTCCTGAAAAAGGCACAGGAACGCATGAAGACATGGAACGAGCTGATGGAGCAAGAGGGCACTCGTGAAGATATGCCGATGAAGCCGCAGGTGGTTACGCATACGCTGAACAAGCTTCTGGACGACGATGCCATTGTCTCCGCCGATAGCGGTACCATTGCGACCTGGACGGCGCGGCACGTCGAGATGCGGGGCAAGATGCAGTTCTCGCTCTCTGGTTCCCTGGCGACGATGGCCAACGGCCTGCCTTACAGCATCGGTGCCGCCGTGGCTTATCCGGGCAGGCAGGTGGTCTGCGTAGTGGGCGATGGCGGTCTCACCATGCTCATGGGCGAAATCGCAACCCTGGTCAAATACAAGCTGCGAGTCACCGTGATCATCATAAAGAACAACGTGCTCGGTCAAATCAAATGGGAGCAGATGATCCTTGAAGGCAATCCGCAGTTCGGGGTGGAGCTGGAGCCCATCGATTTTGAAAAGGTTGCGGAAGCCTGCGGTGCACGCGGCTTTACCATCGACCGCCCCGAAGACGCCGAACGAATCCTGCGCCAGGCCCTAAGCCATCATGGTCCGACGGTTGTCCAGGCGGTGGTCGATCCTCACGAGCCGCCGATGCCGGGCAAGGTCACTACAGAACAGGCTTACAAATTCGCAAAATCGCTGGTGCGCGGACAAAAGGATGCCGTGAAGATCCTCAAGACGGTGGCGGAGAATCAGGTGCGCGAAGTTGTCTAGGTCTAGCATCTGGCCCTGTAAGTAGTGCTACGAAAAAAGGGGTGTCCCACGTTTCGCGTTTGAGACGTGGGATACCACCACAGTCTGTTCCAAGCTTCCGTTAGGACCAAACTCCGATGACCTCAACGTCGCTTACGTTTGCCCACCCGGACCGGGATGCCGAGGTGATCGCGAACGCTCTCCGCGAGGGACGCTTCCAGCGCAGCCTGTCCCTGCTCACCGCCGCGGCTAGTGTCATCAGCGGGCTTGAAGTCGCCTATGAACATTACCGTGGCAGTTACAGTCGCCGCGTTATGTACACGCCGGTCATCCTGAGTGGAGTGCTGGCAGTCGCGGCGATTGCTGCCTTCTTCAGTCGCCGGGCCGCTCGCACCGTGCTGCGCGCGGCTTCCTTCATTACCCTGGTAGATGCGGGCGTAGGGTTTTACTTCCATATCCGCGGCATTGCCCGTAAGCCCGGCGGGTGGCGGCTGCCGATGACCAACCTGATCATGGGTCCGCCTATCTTGGCGCCGCTGCTTTTCGGCACCAGTGCTTACCTGGGGCTGATCGCGTCGTACCTGCAGCGCGAAGATGCCAATGTAATGGAGAGCGACGGTGCCGACCACTGGATCCGGCGGCTGCTCCCCGCGCGCGCCAGCCGCAATCTTATCTCCGCCGAGCAGGATATCCGCGAAGGGAAATTTCAACGCCAGGTCGCTATCGTGGCCGGCGTGAGCTCTCTGCTCAGCGGATTTGAAGCCTACTACTCGCACTACAAAAACAACTTTCGCTACAAGGTTCAGTGGAGTCCGGTGATCATCGCTCCCTTGCTTGCCGCGTCTGCCTTTGGATCGGTGGCGGAACCGCGGCTGGCCACCACCGCTCTTCCTGCGCTCTCCGCCGTCGCCGGTGCTGACGCCGCCGTCGGCTTTTACTATCACGCACGCGGTGTGCTTCGCCGTCCGGGCGGCCGGAAACATCTGCTCTACAACATCATGTACGGCCCACCCATCTTTGCTCCGCTGCTGTTTGGCGCGGCGGCCATGCTCGGCGGCCTCGCCAGCCTTCTCCGACGAAACACGAGGACTCCATGAACCCCAACGAAGCTCCAGACACCACGCTGCTGCCTCGCGATGAAGCCACTGGTGAGCCGCTGCCGCAAACCGCTACCCCCGGCTACTATCCTGGTTACAGCACGCTTGCGCAGCAGTCTTTTTGGGACCAGGCAACACGCGACGTGGTGACGATGCGGGTCGAGCAGGTTCCCTGCATCAGCTATTTCAACCCTGTGCAAGCTCGATTCTGGAGAGCCGTCTTCGATCACCTGATTCCGCAGCATGATCGCACTCCCGATCGCCGCATCCCGCTGCTTGAACCTCTCGATCAGCGCCTCTATCAGAATCGCACCATCGGCTACCGCTACGAGACTATGCCGCAGGATCGGGAAGCGTATCGCTTGGGCGAGGAGGCGATTAACGAAGAGTCTCAGCACCGCTTCGGAGGGGACTTTGTCGATTTGCCCCAGCGCCAACAGGACCTGGTTTTGCAGGCGATACACGACCAGAAGCCCGAGGCCGCCAGATCCATATGGAAGCTAATGTCGATAGGCCGCTTCTGGCAATTGCTGATGCAGGACGCAATCGAAGCCTACTATGCGCATCCCTGGGCCTGGGACGAGATCGGTTTCGGTGGCCCGGCCTATCCTCGCGCGTACACGCGGCTGGAACGTGGCGAACCCGAACCTTGGGAGGTGGAGCCGCAACGGTATGACTGGTTGGCCCCCCGGTATACCGTGTCCGATACCGAGGAACCCACCCACCATTTGCATCTGGAATCCGACCAGAACAGCTAACGCAAGCGAAGTGAGGACCCGTGAGCAAGCCGCTATTCGGTTCGTTTGAAGCTGGTAAGAGCAACGGCCACATGCTTGGCCCGCTGCAGAAGATCCACATGCCGATGCGCCGGTTTGGCGAAGGCGAGGAGGTCGACTATCTTATCGTCGGTTGTGGCTCGGCAGGTGGCGTGCTGCTGCAGCGGCTGGCCCGCGCAGGTTTCAAAGTCGTGGCGCTGGAGGCCGGTCCTTTTTGGGATACAGAGCGCGACTGGGTCTCGGACGAGTCTGGCTCGCACGAACTCTACTGGGAAGAACCAAGGGTCACTGGCGGCACCGATCCGCTGGCATTGGGCGCCAACAACTGCGGTAAGGGCGTGGGCGGCGGATCGGTGCACTGGGCCGCGTTTACTCCTCGTTTGCATCCTTCCGACTTCGAAGTGTATACACGCGATGGCGTAGGCGCCGACTGGCCGATCAGCTACGACGTTCTCCGCCCTTACTACGAACAGCTCGAGCTGGAGATGCCTGTAGCGGGCCCCGCCTACTATCCTTGGGGGCATCCCCACGGCTATCCTTATGGCCCTCACCCTATGGGCGGGGTGGGTAATGCGCTTATCAAAGGCTGCACTGCACTGAAAATTCCTGTCTCCATCGGCGGACCGGTGGCAATCCTTTCCGGTTCCCATGGCGATCGTCCTCATTGCATCTATCGCGGTTTTTGTATTCAGGGGTGTAAGGTAGGCGCGAAGGCGAGCACGCTGGTTACGCATGTTCCGGACGCTCTGCACCAGGGAGCCGAGATCCGCGCCCACTCCATGGCTTCGCGGGTCGAATTGGGGAAGCGAGGCCGCGTCACCGGCGTGCATTATTTTGACCGCGAGGGCAGTGCTCACTTCCAACGTGCGAAGGCTGTGATCATTGCCGGCTATTCCATTGAAACCCCGCGCCTGCTGCTCAACTCCGCTTGCCCTGGCTTTGAAAATGGATTAGCGAATTCGAGCGATACTGTGGGGCGCTACCTGATGGCGCAGGCCGGCAATGTGGTGCTGGGACGTTTCGATCGCCCGGTGCGCATGTACAAGGCGCCCCCCGCGCACGCCCTCACCGAGGAGTTCTACGAGACAGACCCGAAGAACGATTTTGCGCGCGGGTTTGCTATTCAGACCGTGGGCCCGCTGCCCATCGCATTAGGCAAGCAGATGATTGCTGCCAAGCGTGTCTGGGGTTGGGGCTTGCGGCGGGAGATGATGGACTATAACCAATGGGCCACCTTCGGCCTATTGGGGAAGATACTGCCTTGGCCAGAAAACCGCGTGACCCTGGCGGAAGACACCGATCGTTTCGGTTTGAGGGTCGCCCACGTCTCCTTCAATCTGCACGCAAATGACAAGAAGCTGATTAAAGGTGCAAAGGAGAAAACCATGGAGGTGATGCACGCCGCCGGCGCCAACGAAGTCATGCAGGAGGCACGCTATGCGCACCTGGTGGGAGCCGCACGCATGGGGTCTGACCCACGCTCTTCGGTCGTGGACAAGTTCGGCCGCACGCATGACATACCGAATCTCTTTGTGTGCGATGGGTCCATTTTGCCCACGCAGGGCTCGGCCAATCCCGGGCTCACGATTCAGGCGCTTGCAGCCCGCACCGCGGACTACCTCATCTCACAACGCGATGCGATTTTCGAGAGTAACGAACTAGACCTAACTGAGCCCACCCTACGTCGAGAGCTAGCTCCTCCCGGCACATACGGCAAGGGAGCCCCGCGCCTGAAGTAGCTTAGAGTCGCAGTGAGCCGTCGGATTTCGTTTCCTAACATTTCTGGACGGGTGCCCCATGTTCGCACCAGCGTACATGGGACGAAAACGGGTTTTTCCAATGCTTTCACTCCATGTGCAGCGATTCTTCCATTCGGCAACAGTCTTTGCCCGCATAGCAGGAGCGTTGGAAGGGGCTGCGCCCCATAAGCGCTAACTTAAGGAGAGTGCTTGTAGGTTTCTTTTGCGCTTTGATTCTTGGAGGCGGCGTGCGATCTCTGGCCATCTGCT
>Ga0182024_10007828_pt1 | contig 22886 bp, 19 predicted proteins | sample P32metaG_FD_120480 | JGI IMG/M metagenome (GOLD analysis project Ga0182024, IMG submission 120480) | Permafrost microbial communities from Stordalen Mire, Sweden - P3-2 metaG (Illumina Assembly) | ecosystem: Environmental > Terrestrial > Soil > Wetlands > Permafrost | place: Sweden: Stordalen... | reverse complement strand
ATCGCGCGCTCGGATCGCAATACCCGCGATTTCACCTTCCGCAGCCTAAGACAGGCGCTCACCGACGTCATCGCCTGCTTTCCGGTGTACCGCACCTACGTCGCAGCTTCCGTATCGACCGAGGATCGACGCTTCATCGACTGGGCCATCGCGGCCGCCAAGGGACGCGACTCCGGAGTCAACTACGAGCTCTACGATTTCGTGCGCGCGACGCTCTTGCTCGAGCCATCGCTCGAGGCCGACCGCGAGCGCGTGCGCGCCTTCGCGATGAAATTCCAGCAGCTGACCGCGCCCGTGACGGCGAAGGGCGTCGAAGACACCGCTCTTTACCGCTTTCATCGGCTCGTGTCATTGAACGAGGTCGGCGGCGACCCGGACACATTTGGGGTCGGTGTGCGCGCCTTCCACGCGGACGCGAAGTACCGCGCGCAGCACTGGCCGCACGAGATGCTCAGCACCTCTACGCACGACACGAAACGCTCCGAGGACACGCGCGTGCGCATCGACGTGCTGTCGGAGATGCCGCGTCTGTGGCGGCAGATGCTGGTGCGCTGGCGGCGAATCAATCGTCTGCGCAAGCGTGAGATCGAGGGCCGGCCCGCGCCGGGCCCGAACCAGGAGTATCTGCTGTATCAAATCCTCCTGGGGAGCTGGCCGCTCGAGCTCCTGGACGCGGCCGCACTGCGCGCCTATGCCGAACGCATCGCGGCGTACATGATCAAGGCTTCGCGCGAAGCGAAGAGCCGCACGAGCTGGTCCGACCGCAGCAAGGAATATGAAGACGCGCTGACGCAGTTCGTGCACCTGCTTCTTGAGCCGCGCGACGGCAATCTGTTCCTGAACGACAGCAAGGCGGTCCAGCCGCGCATTGCGCGTTTTGGCAGCCTGAATTCCCTCTCCCAGACGCTGTGCAAGCTGACCGCGCCCGGCGTGCCGGATATCTACCAGGGCAATGACCTCCTCGACTTTTCGCTCGTCGATCCGGACAACCGCCGTCCGGTCGACTACGCGTGGCGCGTGCGCCTGCTTGCCGAGCTTGAGGCGCACGGCGCTCCCGACCCCGCATTCGCACGCGCGCTCCTTGAGGACCTGCACGACAGCCGCGCGAAGCTCTACGTCACGTGGCGAGCGCTGCAGTTCAGGAAAGCGCATGCCGCGCTCTTTGACACAGGCGAATATTTGCCCGCGGATGCGACAGGCGAGCACGCCCACCACCTATGCGCCTATGCGCGCCACGACGGCAGCGCGTGTGCATTGGTGATCATACCGCGCCTCTATGCGCGGCTACTCGACGAGCGCGATCAGCTCCTGCCGCTCGGGGAGCGTGTGTGGGGCGACACGGCGGTCGAGCTGCCAAGCCGCTGCGCCGGCGCACGCTGGCGCAATATCTTCGATGGCCGTGTCGTCGCATCGCAACTGCGCGACGGCCGGCACATACTTCAAGCAAGCCAGGCGCTTGCGAACTTCCCCGTCGCGCTGCTCGAGGGCCTGCCCTAGCGGTAGGCCTTGGCCTGCAGAGTAAAGAGGTGTGCGTAGCGGCCGTTCAGCGCCATCAATTGCTCGTGGCTGCCGCGCTCGACGATGCGCCCGTGCTCGAGCACCGCGATCTGATCCGCCATGCGCACGGTGGAGAAGCGATGCGAGATGAGGATGGTGATGCGTCCGAGCGCAAGCTTGCGAAAATGCTCGAAGACATCCGCTTCGGCCTGCGCATCCATCGCCGCGGTCGGCTCATCGAGCACCAGCACGTCCGCCCGCGTGCGCATGAACGCCCGCGCCAGCGCAATCTTCTGCCACTGCCCGCCTGAGAGCTCGCGGCCGTCGCGAAACCATTTGCCAAGCTGCGTGTGGTAGCCCTGCGGCAGGGTTTTGATGAACTCCGCCGCCTGACCTTTGTCCGCCGCCTCGCGCCAGCGCGCCTCGTCCTCAAAGTATTGATCGTCGCCGGCGCCGACGTTTTCCCCCACCAGCATTTGATAGCGGGCGAAGTCCTGAAAGATGACGCCGATCCTCTGGCGCAGCGCGCTCTCGTCCCAATCACGCAAATCAAGTCCATCGAGGAGAATGCGCCCGCTCGTGGGCGGGTAGAGGCGCGTCAGTAGTTTAATGAGCGTCGTCTTGCCCGAGCCGTTCTCGCCCACGAGCGCAAGACTTTCCCCGGGAAGCAGGTGCAAGGTCACATCATCGAGCGCAGGTTCACCCGCATCGGGATAACTGAAACTCACATTCTCAAAGCGCACGCCGTCCTTGGGGTCGGGCCCGTGCTGGATCGCGCCCGCCTGCGCCGGCACGGGGGTCTCGAGATACTCGTAGAGCGTCGAGAGGTAGAGATTATCCTCATACATGCCGCCGACCGCGGAGAGACTCGCCGACACGGCGGCCTGGCCCTGGCGGAAGAGCAAGAGATACATCGTCATCTGGCCGAGCGAGATGAGCGAGCGCGCGGCCGAGAGGGCGATCCACGCGTAGGCGCCATAGAGTGCGAACGTTGCGATCAGCCCCAGACCAAATCCCCAGGCGTCGCGGCGGATGGTGAGCGCGCGATCCTCGCGGTACAGACGACCGAAAATATCCCGATAACGCTGCAGGAAGCGCGGCCCCAAACCGAAAAGCTTCACCTCCTTTGCATGGTCTTCGCGCGCGAGCACGGTTTCAAGATAGGTCTGCATGCGCGTCTCAGGCGAGCGCCAGCGAAACAATCGAAACGCATCGCCGGAAAATTTGGCCTCCGCGACGAATGCCGGTAGTCCCGCGAGCAGCAGCACGGCGACCGCCCAGGGCGAGAAGCGCGCGAGAAGCGTCCCGTAGCTCACGAGCGAGATGCCGTTTTGCGCAAGCCCGAAGGTGCGCATGATGAGCGACAGCGGCCGGCTCGATGCCTCGCGCCGCGCGCGCGTGAGCTTGTCGTAGAACTCCGAGTCCTCGAAGTGCTGCAGTTCGAGGGTGAGCGCCTTCTCCAGAATCATCACGTTGACGCGCTGCCCGAGCTGGGCGCGAAGGAGAGACTGGCACAGTGAGATGCCGCGCTGCGCGGCCGCGGTCGAGGCGACGAACGCGCCTTCGAGGAGCACGAGCTCAAAGACGTGGCGCACGCTGTCGCCGGGATGCTTCATCGCGGCGACGACCGCATCCACGATCAGCGAGCCGATGTACGCGACCCCGGCCGGCACGACGCCGGCGATGAGCGTCAGCACGCCAAGCGCCAGCGTCAGACCCGGGTTCGTGCGCCATACGAGTTCGAGCGCGCGCCGGCTGTAGCGGAAAACTCCGAAGAAGCCGCGCAGCGTCTTCGGTTCGGCTGCCGCGGCGGTGGCGACTGCCGCTGCCGCACGGGCACGGCCGGCGGGATGCGCGAAATTCGCCATGGATCTAGGAGGGCCGCGAGCGGGTGATCAGCCGCGAGCCACGCCGGGAAAACACATAGCCGTAGATCCAGGAGGTCATGACGGCGATGCGATTGCGAAAGCCGATGAGCACGCTGACATGCAGGAACATCCAGGCAAGCCAGGCAAGGAGTCCGCCGAAGCGCAGGGGCCCAATCTCGACGACGGCGCGCGATTTGCCGATCGTCGCCATCGATCCCCAGTCCACATAGTGAAAGCCGCGATCGCGCGCTGCGCGCGAACCCTGGATGTCCTCGGTAATGACGCGGGCGACAAAGCGCCCCATCTGCAGGGCCCCCTGCGACACGCCCGGCACGGGACGGCCGGACTTTGAATCGACGAGATAGGCTGCATCGCCGATGACAAACGCATTCGGGTAGCCGGGTACCGAACAATCCGGCATCACCTGCACCCGGCCGCCCGGACCGACCGGCACGCCAAGCACATCCACGAGCGCGGAGGCGCGTACACCCGCGGCCCAGATCACATTGTAGCTGTGCAGGCGTTCGCCGCCGACCTCGACGCCGTCGGCAAAGATCTCAGTGACCGGCTGCCCGAGCCGCACTTCGACGCCCAGGTCCTTCAACTGCGCGAGCGCATGGCGCGATGAGGCCGGGTGCAGCGCCGGCAGGAGCCGCGGCCCCGCCTCTATGAGAATCACACGCGCACGCCGCGTATCGGCCACGCGAAAATCGCGCGCGATCACATCCACGGCAAGCTCCTTGATCGCCCCAGCGAGCTCAACTCCCGTGGGTCCCCCGCCCACGATGACAAACGACAGGTGCGCGGCGCGTTGCGTCTGATCGGCCTCGAGCTCCGCCGTCTCGAAAGACAGGAGCAATCGCGATCGAATGAAGGTCGCATCCTCAACTTCCTTCATTCCCGGCGCCCAGCGGTGCCAGTCCGAATGCCCGAAGTAATTGTCGACGGCACCCGGCGCCAGAATGAGGTAGTCGAAGGACAAATGGTTGCCATCGACGTCGACGCCGCCCTGCACAAGATTGATCCCGTTCGCCTCGCCCAACATGACGAAGGCGTTCGCCTGGCCGCGCAGCACCGTGCGGATCGGCTGGGCGATGTCCGCCGGCGCGAGAGCGGCGGAAGCCACCTGGTAGAGTAGCGGCTGGAAGAGATGATAGTTGTTGCGGTCGATGACCAGCACCTCCACCGGCGCACGCGCCAGAGCGCGCGCGGCAAAGAGACCGCCAAACCCGCAGCCGACGATGATGACGCGCGGCCGCCGGCCCGCGTGCGCACTCACCGTGATGTCCTGATTCGCCATGAGCCTATTATCCCCGATCTTCCGCGGCGAGCCGCAGCATAGCGAGAAGACTGCGCTCGACATCCGCATCCGTCGTGGCCCAGCTGCAGACGCTGATGCGCATGGCGGTGCGACCCTGCCAAACCGTTCCGCCGCACCAGCAGGTGCCTTCGTGCTGAATCGCCGCGACGATGCGCCGGGTTTTTTGCGGCTCGCCGAATGACACCAGCACCTGATTGAGCACCACATCGTTCAGCACTTCGTAGCCTGCCTCCGCCAGGCCCTGCGCGAAGCGCCGCGCCTGACGGCAATTGCGCTCGAAGAGTTCGGCAAGGCCTGCGCGTCCGAGCGAGCGCAGCGCGGTCCACACTTCAACCCCGCGCGCGCGCCGCGACAGCTCCGGAGTGAAGTCGGACGGATTGCGCTCTGGCGATTCGGTGGGCAAATACTCGGCGGTGATCGCCATCGCGGATTTCAACGCGGACGCGTCGCGCACGAATGCAAGCCCGCTGTCGTAGGGCACATTCAGCCATTTATGCGCATCAGTCGCCCAGGAATCGGCGCCTTCTAGTCCGCGCGCCAATGGACGCAGCGCCGGAGCCGCCTTCGCCCAGAGCCCAAATGCGCCATCCACATGGACCCAGGCGCCGGCGGCGCGCGCAGGAGCGACGAGCGCCTCGAAGGGATCAAATGCTCCGGTGTTCACGTTGCCGGCCTGCAGACACAGAATGGTCGGACCCTTGATCGCCGGCAGCGCATCCGCGCGCATGCGTCCCGCCGCATCGACCGGCACCCGCACGATCCGCGCGCGCCCTAGGCCCAGCATCCCTAACGACTTGAGGAGCGTCGGATGCGCCTCTGCGCCGGTCAGCACCGTGATAGGCGGCGCGCCGAAAAGCCCATGCGCCTCGACATTCCAGTTCGCGCGCGCGAGCACCGCGTTCCTCGCGGCGGCAAGCGCGGTGAAGTTGGCAACGGTGGCGCCGGTGACGAAGGCGCCGCCGGTGGCGGCGGGTAGCTCGAAGAGCTCGACCAGCCAGCGCAGCGCCACCGTCTCAAGGTACGAAACGCCGGGCGTACTCGCGTAGAGACCCGCGTTCTGATCCCAGGCCCCGGCGAGCCAGTTGGCCGCGAGAGCTTCGGGCAGCGCACCGCCGATGACGAAGCCGAAAAAGCGCCGCCCGGCGGTCGCAAGCGTCGCGGCAGACACTGCCCGGTCAAGGAGCGCAAGCGTCGCGCCCACGTCGCTCTTCACTGCGGGTAGCGGCTCATCAAGCTCGCGCAGCGCCGCGACGGCATCCGGATCCGGTGCGACCGCTCGGGAATCAAGACCCGCAAGATAGGCACGCGCGCGGCGCGCGGCATCGTCAAGAATTGCATACACGGTTGGCTTCCTCGCAAAAAAACACCCGGAAATGGGGCGCGCACGGGCGCGTCTTGCCGTGCGGCGAGCGCGCGCAAGCGAAAAAGTATCCGCGCTGCCACTCGGCTAATATTGAGCCGACCTGCCCCCACCCCTTTAGGATGATATGCGCGTGGACGCTCCTGAACTCGAATACGTCGGCTTCTGGCTGCGCTTCTGGGCGTTCATCATCGATTCGGTGCTGGTGATGGTGATTCTGCTGCCGATCCTGCACGCCTATGGCGGCTATTCCTACTGGCCCGGGGTGTGGCCCGACATCTACGCAGGCGTGAGCCCGACCGCGGAGCTCATTCAGTGGGGGTTGCCGGCGATCGCGGTGGTCATTTTTTGGGTGACCCGGCAAGCGACCCCGGGAAAGATGGCGATTTCGGCGACCATAGTCGATGCGGCGACGGGCAAGCGGCCGACGACGGGACAGTTCATCGGCCGGTACTTCGCCTACTACGTGTCGATGCTGGCCTTTTTTCTGGGCTTCCTGTGGATCGCATTTGATGCGCGCAAGCAGGGCTGGCACGACAAGCTTGCCGGCACCGTCGTGGTGCGCCCGCGGCGCGGCGCAGGCACCGTGCACTTCACTTCTCAGTAGACCTCGCCGCCGCCATGGACGTTGCCCACGTCATCCAGTCCTCTCTTGCGCCCGTGTTCCTGATCTCAGGCGTCGGCGTGATGCTGGGTGTGCTGACCAATCGCCTGGCGCGCATCACGGATCGGGCGCGGGAATGGGAGGCGGAGGCCGAAAAGGAGGAACACCGGGCGGCCGAGCTCAACGAGCGTCTGCAGGTGCTGGCGCGGCGGGCACGTTACATAAGCTCGGCCATCACCATGTGCGCCATATCGGCGCTCCTGATGGCGCTCGTCGTGGTGGCACTCTTCGCCAACGCCTTCCTCGCGGTCAACCTGTCGGCGGTGATCGCGATTCTGTTCGTCGCGGGCATGCTCACTCTCACGGCCGTATTCGTGGTATTCCTCATCGAGGTGCGGATCGCAACCGCGGCCATCCGCATCGGGCGGCCGCGCTAAACCCCCTCCCGGGAGCACGGCGGCGCAGCCGAAGCGCGAATCTGCTACCCTGCGCACCCTTTTTTGTCCCCTCATCTATGAACCGTCCCATTCGCAACATTGCGATCATCGCGCACGTCGACCACGGCAAGACGACCCTCGTCGATTGCCTCCTGAAGCAGTCCGGCACCTTCGCCGCACACGAGAAGGTCGGCGAGCGCGTCATGGACTCGGACGACATCGAGCGTGAGCGTGGCATTACCATTCTCGCGAAGAACTGCGCCATCGAGTACGGCGGCACGCGCATCAACATCGTCGACACCCCAGGACATGCCGACTTCGGCGGCGAGGTCGAGCGGGTACTGTCGATGGTCGATGGGGTGCTCTTGCTCGTGGATGCCGTCGAAGGGCCGATGCCGCAGACCCGTTTCGTCACCCGCAAGGCGCTTGCGCTCGGTCTTAAGGCCATCGTCGTCGTCAATAAAATCGACCGTCCGAGCGCCCGTCCGGGCTGGGTGGTCGACCAGACCTTCGAGCTTTTCGACAAGCTCGGAGCCAACGATGCGCAGCTGGACTTTCCGGTGATCTACGCCTCGGCAATACAGGGCTGGGCGAGCACGGACTACACCGAGCGTCGCCCGGACATGAACGCTTTGTTCGAGGCGATCCTTGCGTACGTGCCGCCGCCGCAGACCGAGACCGCATCCCCCTTACAGCTGCAGATCTCGACCCTCGCCTACAACTCCTATGTCGGCCGCATTGGCATCGGCCGCATCAGGATGGGCTCGGTGCGGCCTGGGCAGGTCGTGAGCCTTTTCTTCGGCACCGAGGATAAGGGCACCGCGAAGATTGGGCAGGTGCTCACCTACAAGGGCCTTGAGCGCGTCAGCGTTGAGGAAGCCTTTGCCGGGGATATCGTCGCCATCACCGGGGTTGAGGATGTCAACATCGGACTGACGGTCTGCGATCCGGAAGGTGCACACGGTCTGCCACCCATCCGCGTGGATGAGCCGACTATCGCCATGAATTTTCAGGTCAACACGTCACCGCTCGCGGGGCGCGAAGGCAAGTACGTCACCAGCCGTCAGCTGCGCGAGCGCCTGTACCGCGAACTGCAAAGCAATGTGGCACTGCGTGTTGATGACACGGACGAGCCGGACATCATGCGGGTGTGCGGTCGCGGCGAGCTGCACCTGACCATCCTCATCGAGAACATGCGCCGCGAGGGCTATGAGCTCGCCGTGTCACGCCCGCAGGTCCTGACCAAGATGGTCGGCGGCGAAGTGCACGAGCCCTACGAAGCGCTGACCGTCGACATCGAAGATGCTCACCAGGGCGGCGTCATGGAAGCCTTGGGGATGCGCCGCGCCGACCTCACCGACATGTCCATGGACGGCAAGGGCCGCGTGCGTCTCGAGTATCGCGTGCCGGCACGCGGGCTCATTGGCTTTCAGGGCGAGTTCATGACCCTGACGCGCGGCACGGGTCTCATCAGCCACATTTTCGACGGCTTCGCGCCGGTGAAGGGCGACATCGCCGAACGCAACAACGGCGTGCTCATCAGCAACGAGAACGGCGAGGCGGTCGCCTACTCGATCTTCAATCTGCAGGAGCGCGGACGCATGTTCGTGAGCCACGGCGAGAAGGTCTACGAAGGCATGATCATCGGCATTCACAGCCGCGAAAACGATCTGGTCGTGAATCCGATCAAGACCAAGAAGCTCACCAATATCCGCGCGGCGGGCAAGGATGATGCGATTCTCCTGACACCGCCCATCCAGCTCACCCTCGAATATGCCGTGGAGTTCATCGCCGATGATGAGCTCGTCGAAGTGACTCCGACTTCGATCCGCATTCGCAAACGCTTTCTCAAAGAAACGGACCGCAAGCGCGCCGCGCGCAGCGACGCGGCCTAAAGAACTACCCGACCGAAGGGGAGATTTGACCATGAGCCGAGCGCCGCGTACACGCAGCGTCTGCGTCATCAGCTGCGTACTCGCCGCCTGCGCGCAGATCGCAAGCGCAGATGTCACGACTTTGCAGCGCATATCGATCGACGGCATAGGCGGCATGAAAATCGCCGACATGTCCGGGACCACGACGACGATCATCTCCGGGGAGCGCTCGCGCACCGAATCCAACCTGCAGATGCAGTCGAAGCTCGTGCAGATGTTTGCGCGCAGCGCAGCCAGCGCGCGTGTCGACATCGTGCGCCTCGACCTCGGCAAGGTCGACCACCTGGATGTCGCCAAGAAGGAATACAGCGAGACGACTTTCGAGCAGCTGCGCGCGCAGCTGCAAAATGGCACGGGCGCGGCCGGATCCGGGCAGCGCGCGAATGCGCCGCCGCAGCCCACGCCGATCGACGACTCGCAGTGCGAGTGGTCGAATGCCAAGGCCGACGTCAAGCGCACGGGGGAGACAGCGACTCTCGCCGGCTATGACGCCGAGCGCCTCACGATCACGGCCTCGCAGGCCTGCCGGGACAAGCAAAGCGGACAGGTATGCGAATTTGTGCTGTCGCTCGATGAGTGGCTGGCGCCAAAATTTGCCGCGAGCGCCGAGGCGCAGAAATACACGCGTGCCTACGCGCAGAAAATGGGCTTGGGCACGGCCACTTCATCGCGTGACATCGCCGAGCGCGCGCAGTCCATGTTCGGGCGCTACCCGGGCATCTGGAGCGAGATCGCGAGCAAGAGCAAGGACATGAAGGGCTATCCGCTCAAAACGACGTTTGCCTTCGCAGTCGGAGGCCCGCAGTGTCAGAGCGCGCCGGCGGCGAATGCGTCGACGGCGAGCCCCGGCGACAGCACGGTAAACCCACCGCCGGCAAGCCCAGACACGGCCGCCGGACAGCTCGGCGAGAAGCTTGCCGGGCTCTTCCACAAGAAGTCTGACAGCGCCGCGGACGCAGGCAGCGGGGCGGGCAGCAGCACAACGAGCGCCGCCCCTGCCCCATCATCGCAGCCAGCGCCTCTGCCGGACGGCATGGTGCCTGTCATCACCATGACTGCGGAGTTGGTTTCGGTGTCGACGGCGCCCGTGGATCCGAGCGTCTTTGAGATACCGGCCGACTTCAAGAAGGTCGAGCGGTAGTGCGCTAGGGCGCGCGCGCGCCGCGGATGTCGATGAACTGCAGGAACTCCGCGCGCGTACGCGCGTCGGCGCGAAAGATCCCGGTCATGCGGCTCGTGATCAGCGACACGCCGCGCTTGTGCACACCGCGCGTCGTCATGCACTGATGCACGGCGTCGACGACGACGCCGACGCCGCGGGGCTTGAGCACTTCGCTGATGCAGCTTGCGATCTGCGCGGTCAGCTTCTCCTGCACCTGGAAGCGGCGGGCGTAACCTTCGACCACGCGCGCAAGCTTACTGATGCCGACTACTTTGTCGGTGGGCAGATAGCCCACGTGCACGCGGCCGATGATGGGCGCCATGTGATGCTCGCAGTGCGACTCGAAGGAGATGTCACGCAGCACGATCATCTCATCGTAGCCCTCGACGGCCTCGAAGGTTCGGCGCAGATAGTCAGCCGGATCGGTGCCGTAGCCTGAAAACCAGTCCTGATAGGCATCCACGACGCGCTTGGGCGTGTCGATGAGACCCTCGCGTGCCGGATCCTCTCCGGCCCAGCGCAGAAGGACGCGCACCGCTTGCTCGGCGCTCCTGCGCGAGACTTTGACCGGGACTCCTTTGGCCACTGACGAAACCTCTTGATGCGGGCGCAGGATGCCCGGGTGAGTGTAGCGCGAGCGTTGCCGTCTGTGCTCCGCCGCACATAGGGGGCAGGGCATCGGCTTCTTGCAGGTGCAAGCGTACCGCCCGCGCAGCCTGGACCCGAACCACCCACGCTGCGCCCTAAGCTTGCGCCCCGGTGATAGACTTCAAGGGGCATCTAATGTTCTGGGGGACGGTTTTGGGATGATCCGGGCAGGTCAGGGAATGCATTTTTGCGTCCTTACGGCCGGCGATTGCGCCGCAGGCTTGGCCTTGCTTGCGCGCTACCCCAATGAGTTTCGAACCACCGTGCAGCCCATCGGCTCGGCCGAGGAGGCGTTCGCGCGCTTCGATGAACTCACCCCCGACCTCCTGCTCGTGGACGCCGATGCCGAGCCGCCGTCGGGACTCACCCTGTGTCGCATCCTGAAAGAGCATCCCATGACCATGCTCCTTCCGGTGATCGCCATGAGTCGCTCGCCCAAGCGGCGCATCGAGGCCTTCGCCGCCGGTGCGGACGACTTTGTCGCCCGCACGTCGTCCCCGGAAGTGTTCCGGGCGCGGGTGGAGAGCCTGGTGCGCGCCGGCGCGGGCCGCAGGAAGCAGGCTGCGGCGCACTTGGCGGCGGAGTTTGAGCGCGGCGAGCATGTGCGCCGCACTTTTCGCCGCTACCTCTCGCCGCGCATTGCCGACAAGATCCTAAGCGACGGGCAGCTGCGCGACAGCATCCTCGCCGCCGCCGACGTGCGCACGCATGCCGCGGTGCTGTTTGCCGACATGCGCGGCTTCACCGGCATCTCCGAGCGCCTGACTCCACAGGAAGTCGTGCCGCTCCTCAATGAGTATTTCTCGCTCCTCACTGAAATCACGTTTCAGCACGACGGCACTGTGTTCCACATGGCCGGCGACTGTTTGATGGTGGGCTTCGGCGTGCCCCTCGAGCAGCCCGACGGTCCGGAACGCGCGGTGCGAACCGCCCAGGAGATGCTCGTGCGCTTCGCGGTTCTTGCGCAAAGATGGAAGGCTCGCCACGAGATCGATACGGGACTCGGGATCGGCATCAATGAGGGCGATGTGATCGCCGGCAATGTCGGCTCCGCCTTGTACATGAACTACACCATCATCGGCGATACGGTGAACGTCGCCTCGCGTCTGGCGCAGCGGGCGCGCGCCGGCGAGGTGCTCTTCTCACGCGCCGTGAAGCGCTCGCTCGATGCGCGCGGCTATGACACCGGCGCGCTCGAGCTTCCTCCCATCACGCTGCGCGGCCGCACAACGCCCATCGACATCTATTGCGTGCCGCGCGAAAAACGCCTCACCCTCTACAATGACATCGGGCTGCCGGCGTGACGAGTCACGCCGAGCTCACCAATCTCGCGCTCTTCTGTGACTTTGAGAACATTGCGCTCGGCGTGCGCGACGCGCGCTATGCACAGTTCGACATCAATCGGGTGCTCGAGCGGCTGCTCCTGAAGGGCTCGATTGTCGTCAAGAAGGCCTACTGCGACTGGGAGCGTTATCGCGAGTTCAAGTCCGGCATGCACCAGGCGGGCTTCGAACTCATCGAGATTCCCCACGTCAGCCAGTCGGGCAAGAATTCCGCCGACATCCGCATGGTCGTGGATGCGCTAGACCTGTGCTACACGAAACCGCACGTAGAGAGCTTCGTCATCATCAGTGGCGACTCGGACTTCTCGCCGCTCGTGAGCAAACTTCGCGAGAACAACAAGGGCGTCATCGGCGTCGGCGTGAAGAATTCCACCTCCGATCTGCTCATGGCCAATTGCGACGAGTTCATCTTTTACGACGACCTCGTTCGCGAGCAAAAGGCGCGCCGCACGGTGCGCAGGAAGAGCGTGGCGGCGGAGCCTACGGCGCACGCGGCGGCGGCCAGCGACGGCAAGGACAAAGAAAAGGACAAGGAAAAGGATAAGGAGAAGGAAAAGGACGAAGACAAGCAGCAGGAGGCCTTTGACCTCGTGCTGGCCACCATCGATGCGCTGATCGCCGAGCGCGGCGAGGATGAAAAGGTGTGGGGTTCGATGGTGAAGCAGGCACTGAAGCGGCGCCGGCCCGGGTTCAATGAAAGCTACTACGGCTTTCGCTCATTCAACCGGCTGCTCGAGGAGGCGGCGAGCCGGCGCCTGCTCGCGCTCGAGCGCGACGAGAAATCCGGCGGCTACATCGTCACGAGCACCGGCGAGCAAAGCTGATTCCCCCCGCCCGCAGCTTGGGCGTAACATTGGTATGTTCGAACACCAATTATTGGGAGAATCTGAATGATCAAGCCCCTGACTACCTTACTTGTGGCTGCCGTCCTCACGGTCGCCATGCAGGTCGCATCCGCCGCAGACGAGAGGCCCTACACCTTTGGACCCGTCGTCAACGTCTCGTACATCAAAACCAAGCCCGGCCAGTTCGACAACTACATCAAGTACGTGGCAACGACGTACAAGCAGTTGATGGAGAGCGAACAGAAAGCGGGATACGTTTTGAGCTGGGCCGTGTACAGCGCGCAGGCGCACTCGGCCCAGGATGCGAATGTGATACTGACCGTGACCTACAAGAACTGGGCTGCTTTGGACGGGATTGGAGATCGCGTCGAAACCGCCCAGAAAAAGATCTGGGCGACCCGCGCCGGCATTTCGAAGGCCCAGGTGGATCGCGAAGCGATCCGTGAAGTGCTCGGCAGCGATAACGTTCAGCAGCTCATTCTGAAATAGTGCGCCAAGCCTGCAGCGGGTTTGCCGGTGCTCGCGGGGACACTTACCCGCCCTGCACGGAAGCCCGCCGCAGGCTATTTTCCAATGCGCCTCGTCTCATGTCGCTGAATCGACAGGATAGGCCGCGCTCAGTGCATCAGGCGCTGCGTCGCAAGCGTCAACGACAGGCTGCACACCCCGACCAGGATGGCAACGAGAAGTCCTGAGGCGAGCGGCCGCCAGCCGATCCGCCACATCTGCGTGAACGAGACACTCAGGCCCACGGCGGTCATGCCACAGATGAGAAAGAGCTCGGACGCGCCCTGACCGGCCGTCATCAGCGCGTGCCAATCCGCAGCGACTCCGGAATTCCTCGTCAGCGCATCGCCGACCGTACGCAGCACGACGCAAAAAATAAAGCCGATCACGAATAAGGGAACGAGCTGCACGCGGGTGCGGCTCTCGGGCAGCTTCGCGCCATCCTCCGAATGATTGAAGGCCTGGCCACGGGCGAACCATGCGGCCGCCGGCACGAGGAGCGCGATCGATAGATTTCGCAGGAGCTTCGCGACGCTCGCGGCGGCCAGCGCCGCCGGCGCCGAGTGCTGCTGTGAATAGATGAGTCCGGCGCCTATCACCTGTGTCGTATCGTGAATGGCCGTACCGAGAAACACACCGGCGTAGATCGGCGAGGTGCTGAAGAACAGCGCCGCAAGCGACGGATACGTCAGCATCGCGATGCAGCCGAAAAGGACCACACAGGTGATCGCAAAGGCCGTTTCGTCGTTGCGCGCCCGAATCGCCGGAGCCACGGCGATGACCGCCGTACAACCGCACACGGCCGTCCCCACAGCCAAGAGCACCGCAAGCCGCGGCGGCACGCCAAAGAGACGGCAGATCGCGGCGGCGCCGAGGAGCGCGACACAGATGCAGGTGAGCGCGATGGGCAGCGCGGTGACCGCGATGGCGGTCGCGCCGCTCAGCGTCAGGCGCAGGCCGACGAGCGCGATGCCCGTGCGCAACAGGCCGCGCATGACCCACTCGAGGCCCTCGGTCGCAAAGCGCGGCACGCCGAGCGTGTTCCGCCACAGCATCCCCAGAACCACCGCGCACATGACGGGGCTGATGGGCAGCTTGGGCAGACCCGCAATTCCGCCGGCGAGCTCGTTCGCGACGGCTTTGGCAAGGAAGGCCAGAATGGCCGCGACCGCGATTCCCGGCAATGCCAGACGAAGCCAGAGGACGCTTGGAGATGAAACGCGCAGCGACGGCTGCACGACTAAGAATTCAGAAGGTCGATGCGTAACGCGGTGGAAGGCGAACCGCTCGTTCGGCGTGCAATGAGTTGCGCGTTGAGTTCGCTCACCGCACGGCTGCCGGTGCGGACGAATAGAAAAGGCAGGAGACCATGCAGCATGCAGGCAATCCCGGCGAGCACCATGCGGACCCCGAACGAAGTCGCCGTGGCCAAGTGTTCGCCATAGCTCTCGCCAACCGTGGCGGGATGAGCGGTGAACCACCTGGAAATATTCATGCCCCATCCTAGTCCTAAGGCGCGGCTACAGGGTTGCGTAATTGGGGTCGAAATCACGCAATTGCGCAATCATGTTGCTAAAATCTAGCGAATATAAGGATTTCGTCCTATGGACAAGCTCGATAAGAGAATTCTGGACCTGCTGCAGCAGGACGGGGCACTGACCGCGGCGGCCATTGCCGATCGGGTCGGCCTATCGAAAGCCCCCTGCTGGCGGCGCATCAAGCGTCTGCAGGACGAGGGGGTCATCAAGCGGACGGTGGCGCTGCTCGATGCGCGCGCGCTCAACCTCGGCACGACGGTCTTCGTCACTCTGAAGACCGCACATCACAATGCCGCCTGGTTCGAGCAGTTCGTGCGCTCGGTGCGCGAAATCCCCGAGGTGACGGAGATCTACCGGATGAGCGGCGACGTCGACTATCTGATGCGCATCGTGGTCCCGGACATCGACGCCTATGACGTCGTGTACAAGCGCCTCATCTCCACGGTCGCATTCTTGGATGTGAGCGCAAGCTTTGCCCTCGAGACCATCAAGTGCACGACCGCACTGCCCCTCACCTATATGAAGGTCGACTGATCGCGCTACAGGGAGCGCAGGAAATTCAAAAGGTCCTGCGCGTTATTGGCGTTGAGGCGTTGGTAGAGGCCAATCACGGCGTTCGCCTCCGAGGGCGCGTATTTTGAGATGCCGCGGCTCGCGTGCAGCTCGATGGCCTGCGCGAGATCATTCGTGCGGCCATCGTGCATGAAGAAGAGGCGCTGGCCGAGGCCCATAGAGGCGCGGTGCGGAATTCATCTCCCGCGGCCTCCCCCTGCTGAATGTCATCCGCCAGTTGCGGCCCCATTTGATGCAGCGCCAGGTCCGAATACAGATTCACGTTCTGGTTGCGCAGCGCCAAAACCGTATTGTCGCCGGTTGCGAAGCTCGGCGTGTGACACAGGGCGCATCCGGTGCTGGCAAAAACCTGTTTGCCGTGCATGATCGACGGCGCGCCGCCGGGCATCGTCGCCGAGGGCGCGGGAGGCGCGAGAAAGCGCACGAAGATCCCGACCATTTCCATGGAGCTCAGTGTATTGACGCCGGCGCAGGCGCTCATGAGCGTGCAGCTGTTGGAAGTCGTGGCGGACGCGCATCCGGCAGTTTCGTCGCGCTCCGTCGGAAAGAGCTCGTTCGTGATGCCCATTTCGACGTTGTAGGCTTCGCCTGCGAACATGAGCGCGGAGGCGTTCTGCGCCTTCCCGCCAAAGCGCGTGATCGTGCCGGTATTGCCGCTGTAATTGAACCGGCCCACGATCCCGAGCTGATTTTTCTGTGTGGCGTTGGCCGCGAGATTCGCGCTGAGCGCGGTCGCGGGAATGGCCTCCATGAGGCCGTCGCCGTAGGTCGGCGTCGGGATGCGCAGACGTGTCGTGCCCGCGTTTCTTCAATCCGTTGATTTTCTGCACAAGCGCTTGTCGTCGCGTGCGGACGGTCCGCGCTCAAATATCGCTCGTCGCCCGTGCACTCCCGCAGTGCCATGCGCGCGGAGTGCTCTATTCGCAGCACAGAACGGCCGCGTCTTGACTGACTTGTCGGTGTGCGCCGACAAAATGCTACGATTACGCGCTCAGCCGCCCCTTTCTCGTGATGACCCGGCGTTATGTGTCGCAAAATAAAATTGGCCTCCACTGCAAGCCTCACTGTCCTCGCGTCAGCGGCAGCTCTTCTCGGCGGCTGCGCCAAGCCGCCAGCGCCCATGAGCATGCCGCCGCCGCAGGTCTCAGTCGTCACGGCGCACGCGCAAGAGGTCCCGCTCACCCGCGATCTCGTGGGCCGGCTCTCGGCCACACGCCAGGCAGACGTGCGCGCGCGCGTGGCGGGCGTGCTCTTGAAGCGCGTCTACACCGAAGGCGCGGATGTGCAGCAGGGCCAGACGCTCTTCCTCATCGATCCGAACCCGCTGAAGGCCGCGCTCGATGCCGCGCTTGCGAACCTGGCTTCCGCGCAGGCGACCGCCGCCAATGCAAAAGTGCTCGCCCAACGGGCGATCGATCTGGCACCCGAGCACTTTATTTCCAAGAACGACCTGGATAATGCGCGGGCGAACGATCGTACCGCGGCCGCGGCCGTGCAGCAGTACCAGGCGAATGTGGAGCTGGCGCGCATCAATCTCGGCTACGCCAACGTGACTGCACCGATCGCCGGCCGCGCTGGTCAGCAACAGGTGACCGAGGGAGCGCTCGTCGGTCAGGGGGAGGCGACGTTACTGACCACCGTCGAGCAGATCGATCCCATTTACGTGAACTTCAGTCAGGCGGCGACCGACCTCGAGCAACTGCGGCGCGCGCAGGCGAACGGCCACGTGCAGCTCGTCGAACCGAACAAGGCAACGGTGGACTTAAGTTTCTCCGACGGCACTCACTACGCGCACAGCGGCACGCTCGACTTTTCCGACACGGCGGTCGACAGCTCCACGGGCTCCGTGACCCTGCGCGCGATCGTGCCGAATCCGGAGCACACCCTGTTGCCGGGCCTGTTCGTCAACCTGCGCATCACGACCGGTGCGCAGACTGCCTTTCGAATTCCCGCCGCCGCCGTGCAGAGTGACGATGCGGGCTTCTTCGTCGTGACGGTCGATGGGGGCGACAAAGCCGTTGTCAAACACCTCACGACCGAGCGCCTCGACGGTGATGCCTGGATCGCCAGCGGCGGCGTCGCCGAAGGCGATCGCATCATCGTTTCCGGTCTGCAGCAGGTGCGGCCGGGAGGTCCGGTGCAAGCAACGGCGTGGCAGCCGCCCGCCGCCAAAGTTGAGGCACCCGCCGCACCCGGCCAGTAGCCAAGAGAAACTTCGATGCCGCAATTCTTTATCGAGCGCCCGATATTCGCGTGGGTGATCGCGATTCTCATCACGCTCTCAGGCCTCATCTGCCTGCGCGAGCTGGGAATAGAGTCCTATCCGCAGATCGCGCCGCCGCAGGTCATCGTGTCAGCGACGTTTGCCGGCGCCAATGCGGACACCGTCGAGAAGACGGTCACCCAGGTCATCGAGCAGCAGCTGAACGGCATCGATCACCTCCTCTACTTCAGCTCCACCTCAAGCTCGAGCGGCGGTTCGACGATCACGCTGACCTTCGATACCGGCACGAACCCCGACATCGCGCAGGTGCAGACGCAGAACCGCCTGTCGCTCGCGTTGCCGCGCCTGCCCATCGAAGTCACGGCTCAGGGAGTGACCGTCGCCAAGGCCAACCCCGGGTTCTTGTCCGTCATTGCTGTGAAATCAGACGACGGCTCACTCGACTCCTACGCACTCAACAATATCATCGCCTCGCGCCTGCTCGATCCCCTGCAGCGCGTGCCCGGCGTCGGCAGCGCGACTCAATTCGGCTCCGAGTATGCGATGCGCATCTGGTTGAACCCCGCGAAGCTGCAGGGCTACGGACTCGGGCCGTCCGCGGTCTTGAACGCGGTGCGCGCGCAGAACGTGCAGTTTGCGGCGGGCTCCATCGGCTCGGAGCCGCTCGTCGCAGGCCAAGGCATGTCGGCGACGGTGCGCGCCGAAGGGCGTTTCACCTCGCCCACGCAGTTCGAGGATGTGATCCTGCGCACCAACACCGACGGCACGACGGTGCGCCTGAAGGATGTCGCGCGCGTCGACCTGGGTGCGTTCCAGTACGGCCGCGACACGCAGCTCGACAATGTACCAGTCGCGGGCGTCGCCATTCAGTTGCTGCCGGGCGCGAACGCACTCGCGGTCGCCGACGCGGTGAAAGCGCGCATGCGCTCGCTGCAGTCGAGCCTGCCGCCAGGGGTTTCCTGGTTCGTGCCCTACGACAGCACGGATTTCATTCACATCTCCATCAATGAGGTCGTGAAGACGCTCATCGAGGCGATGATCCTGGTGTTCATCGTCATGCTGGTGTTTTTGCAGAACCTGCGCGCCACGATGATTCCGATGCTCGTGGTGCCGGTCGCCTTGATGGGCGCCTTCATCGGCATGTACGCCTTCGGCTTCACCATCAATCAGCTCACCCTCTTCGGCATGGTGCTCGCCATCGGCATCGTGGTCGACGATGCTATCGTCGTCATCGAGAACGTCGAACGCATTGAGCGCGAGGAAAAACTGCCTCCCAAGGAGTCCACCCGCAAGGCGATGCTGCAGATCACGAGCGCCATCGTCGCGATCACCTCGGTGCTCGCCGCCGTCTTTATCCCGAGCGCGCTGCAGGGCGGCAGCGTGGGCGTCATCTATCGGCAGTTCGCACTCACGATCGCGGTGTCAACCGCCACATCCGCGTTCCTCGCGCTCAGCTTTACGCCCGCCCTGTGCGCAAGTCTCCTCAAGCCCACGCACGGCCAGAAGAATGCCTTCTTCAGATGGTTCAACCGCACCTTCGATTGGACCTTGAAGACGTACACCCGCCAGACAGGCAGCGCAGTCGGCCATGCGCCCTCGTGGATGATCGGCTTCGCCGTGATCGTCGTTCTGTGCGCGTTCCTCTTTTCGCGCCTGCCTGGCAGCTTCCTTCCCGAGGAGGATCAAGGCTACGCGCTCGCCATCGTGCAGCTGCCGCCGGGTGCCGCAATCGAGCGCACGATCAAGGTGATGTCGCAGGTCGACGCCATCTTGAAGAAGGATCCGGCCGTCCAATACATCTTTCAGGTCAGCGGCTTCAGCTTCGTCGGACAGGGAGACAATGTCGGTCTCGCCTTCATCCGGCTGAAGCCCTGGGATACGCGTAAGACCAATGCGACGGATTTCATCAAACACTCGAACGGCGCGCTCTTCATGGGCCTCAAGGATGCGCAGGCATTCGTCGTCAATCTGCCCACCGTTCAAGGCTTGAGCCAGTTCGGCGGCTTCGACATGTATCTGCAGGATCGCGCGGGCGCGGGACACGCACAGCTCGTGCAGGCGCAGAACACGCTCCTTGGCAAGGCGGCAGAGGACACTCATTCGCTCGCCGGCGTGCACCCGAACGGCCTGCAGGACTCGCCGGAACTGAAATTGGTCGTCGACCGCGTGCAAGCGCAGTCCATGGGGTTCTCGGCGAGCGACGTTTACACGGCGATCGAGTTGATGCTCGCGCCGGTATACATCAATGACTTCTTTTACCAGGGCCGCATCCTGCGCGTCGTGGTCCAGGCCGATGCACCCTTCCGCATGAACGCCGGTGCGTTCGGAGATATCTATCTGCCGAGCACGCTCACGCCCGCCCGCACCACGGCGAGCAGCAATGGGGCCCAAGCCGCGGGCACCGTGCCGATGGTGCCGCTGTCGAGCGTCGTGCATCCGAGCTGGACGATCGGGTCGCCGAGTCTCGTGCGCTTCAACGGCTATTCCGCGATCGAGATCCAGGGTCAGCCCGCTCCGAACAGGAGCTCAGGTGAGGCGATGCGGGCGATGGAGAACATCATCGAGCGGGATCTGCCGAAGGGTTTCAGCTTCGACTGGGCGGGCCAGTCACTGCAGGAAATCGTCTCCGGCAACCAGGCGCCGATGTTGTTCACGTTGTCGATCCTGGTGGTGTTTCTGTGTCTGGCCGCGCTCTATGAAAGTTGGACGATTCCGATCGCCGTGCTCCTGATCGTGCCTTTGGGCGTGCTCGGCGCGGTCGTCGCAGCCGACGTGCGCGGCCTGCCGAACGATGTGTACTTCAAAATCGGCTTGATCACCATCATCGGGCTCGCCGCCAAAAACGCGATCCTGATCGTCGAATTCGCGGTGGAATTGCAGCGTCAGGGCAAGACGCTGCGTGAGGCGGTGATTGAGGCGGGGCGCCTGCGGATGCGCCCGATTCTCATGACCTCATTTGCCTTCATCCTGGGCGTGCTGCCGCTCGCGATTTCGAGCGGCGCAGGCGCCAATGCACGCCATGCAATCGGGACGGGCGTCGTCGGCGGGATGCTGTTCGCAACCTTCTTTGGTCTGCTCTTGGTGCCGGTCTTCTATGTCGCGATCCGGCGCATGCTCGGTGAAAAGCTCGATGCGCCGGGCCGCAACACGCAGGAGACTATTTGACCGTGTAGCCGCGGCCCTCGAGGCACGCGGTCATCGCGTGGTCATAGGCCGGATGTTTGGCGGGGTCAGGGGCCGCGCCGCCAACGCTCTGTGTCGGATCGAAGCCTGACTGGTCGACAGCCCAGCGGTGGCATTCATAGCGGTCCTGCTCCTGCTGCTCGGGGCTCTGACCGTTCTTCGGGTAGGAATAGAGCTCTCCGGCGGCGGCTGGCGGCTCGGTGCTCGCCGCGTTTTCACCCGGAGGGTCTACGACCTCGTACTGCCCCTGTGAAGGAGCCCAGCTGTAGTAGGTGTCATTCGCGTAGTAGTAGGGATATCCGCCCACCCACACCGTCGTGTAGTAGGCCGGCAGGAAAGGCACGAACACCCCGATTGGAGGACCGACTACGATGAACCGGCCGCCGTAGGGGCGGTACCAGACGCCGCCGTGAAAGTAATACGGATTGTGCCCGCGATCGTATACCGGGAAGTGTCCTTGCGGCAGCGCGCCCACGCTCGCGCCGCGCGCCGGATAGTAATGATCCATGTGGTAGCGCGTGTCGTGATACTGCTCCGCGGCGAACACCGCGCCACTCACGAGGCTGAGCGCGACCAGCGCGCCCAGCAGCTTACATCTGCGATTCATTGCCGTACTCCTGCAAAAGCTCAACGGACGCTATAGCCGCGGGCCTCGAGACAGGCGCCGGCGGCACGCTTGAAATCGCCCGCCTTACGCTCGAGCTGCGCGGATTGCTGTCGTTCGACCACTACTGTGTTCGCCTGCGCCGCCTGTTGGTTCTGAGCCGACTCGGCCGCACCGCCCACCACGCCACCTAGGACGGCACCCACGAGCGCACCGGTGCCGGCCCGCCAGGGCGGCGCGATCAGCGCCCCCAGGACCGCACCCGTCACCGCACCGGTTGCGACACCGGCGCCCGGCGGCACGGCCGGAGGTCCGCTCACCACCTGGATGCGCTCATGCGGGGGAATGCTCGGTGCGCTTGGATCAAAGCCCGTCTGCTGGATCGCCCATTGATAGCAATCATAGCGGTCGCGGTCCTGCTGCTCGGCGGTCTGACCATTCATGGGATAGGCATAAATGTTGGTCGGCACCGGCGCGGGTGGTGGCGGCGGCGGCCGGGGCGGCGGAGGCGTTACGCATCCGCACAGCACGGCAGACAGTGTCGCTGCCGCGAAAATCCCCACATGGGGCATTGTGCCGTTCGAGCTCTTCATCAGTAGACTCCACTATCAGGGTGTCAGAACTTTAAACGCGCGAGACCCCAATCCGGTTGACGCAAACCCGAACGATCCTGAAAGTCCGGATCGCTTGAGGCCTTACCCTTTGCTATGACCGCCTCCCCGCCTCGGCGGTTCCCGCTGCCCGCAGAATCCGCCATACTTCGAAGAGTGCCGTTTTATGCATCCAAAGTTCTCATTGCCGCGCAAAAATTGAATCGCGCAACAGAGTCGTCATGAGGCACCGGACTCAATTGGTGTGCGCTGCTATGGCTCTCCTGGCCGCGGCCTGCTCCGGCATCCCGCAGCGCGCCAGCGACGAACAACAGCAGCAGCAGTATTTGCAGTACGCCGGAGCGCCCATCGACCATTTCACTTACCTGTCGCATTACGACAGTTGGCGCTCGCTCAGCAGAACGCAACTGGTCGTCTGGACGACCATGAACGATGCCTACCTTTTAACCGTGCGCGAGCCGTGCATCAATCTGCAATTCACGCAGCGGATCGGGCTGTCGAGTACGTCGGGCACCGTCACGAACCTGCTCGACTTCGTACTCGTCGATCGCGACCGCTGTCAGATCACCGAGATCCGTCCGGTTGACTACAAGAAAATGCGGGCTGATTTGCGCAAATCCAAGCAGT
>Ga0182024_10007827_pt1 | contig 22888 bp, 16 predicted proteins | sample P32metaG_FD_120480 | JGI IMG/M metagenome (GOLD analysis project Ga0182024, IMG submission 120480) | Permafrost microbial communities from Stordalen Mire, Sweden - P3-2 metaG (Illumina Assembly) | ecosystem: Environmental > Terrestrial > Soil > Wetlands > Permafrost | place: Sweden: Stordalen... | reverse complement strand
TAGCGTTAGAAGAACCGGGCGTGAGCAGTACTCGCCCAACCAAGCAAGATCTGCCAGTGGTCGCTCCGTTTCACTCAAGCGCAATTCAAAGTTTAGGAAATACGACTCAAAATGGAACAAGGTACTGTGAAATGGTTTAACGACGCGAAGGGCTTCGGCTTCATCTCGCGTCAGAACGGCGAAGATGTGTTCGTTCACTACTCCGCCATCAACTCGAACGGCTTCAAGAGCTTGCAAGAAGGTCAGGCCGTTCAGTTCAACGTAGTGAAGGGTCCCAAGGGCTGGCAGGCGGCTGACGTTCAGCCTCTCTAAGCCTCTGATTTAAGGACTCCGAAGGGATTCTGGCAGAATCCGCATCCAATCAAAAGAGCGAGGGTTTCCCTCGCTCTTTTGCTGCGTCGAGTCCGCCCGTCCTCAGATTTGCCCCTTCTTTTTTCGCGCCAGCTCCTCCAGAGCATCGCAAGCCGCGCGCACCCCATTTTCTCCCTGCAGTCGAAATGCAATCTGCTGAGCCCGATGCGCATAAATAGGTTCCTCCAGCAGCACCTGCAGCTTGCGCGCCACGCGCATCGGCGTGAAGTTCTTCTTCTGCAGGGTCCGCGCGACCTTGAGACGCCGCATTCGCCGCGCATTGTCCGGCTGATCGTGGCTGTAAGGCATGATCAGCATCGGTTTGCCTGCCCGCAGACACTGCGCGGTTGTTCCCACGCCCCCTTGGTGAATCACCACCGAAGCCCGCGAAAACAACGCCGAATAGGGTGCATATTCCGCCACGCAAATGGAATCCGGCAGTGCATGCCTTGGCCGGTTCCGCTCATCCGAACCGATCAGCAGCACCGCCCGCATTCCCAGCCGCTCCGCTGCACGCGCGCCATATTCGTAAAACCGCCCCGCCGCCAGCACCGCCGCCGACCCCAGAGTAAATACCAGCGGCGCAGGACCCGATACCAGAAACTTCTCAAGATGCTCAGGCAGCGCTGCATTCCCCGCGTCCGAGTCGTAATAGCAGAAGCCGGTGATCTTCGTATTGGCGGGCCAATCCGGCTGTGGTTGCCCTAGTACCCGAGAAAACAGCGCCAGCACCAGATCGGGAGAATTCTTGGCGTCAAACAGGGGATTTCGGCCTCGCTCCAAGCCCAATTCGCGCCGCAGATCGTAAATAGGCTGGGGCCACTTTCGGCTGACAAGCTGCGCCAGCCGGCGAATCGCACGCCCCATTCCCGGTACCGCTCTGTCAGCCCGCGCCAGCCTCGGATACATCGGCAGTACCGGCGGGTCATACGCAGAGAAAAAAGACAGCGGGGCCAGCACATAGCTCGCCCAGGGAATCCTTGTTACCTCCGCCACCAGCGGCCCGGCATAATTCAACTCGCCCAGCAGTAACAAATCAGCCTTGGCCGGCCCAGTCGCCGCTGCCGTCAGATCGTCGTAAGTCTGCCGCAGCACAGGGAACAGGAACTCACGCAACCCACGCTCTGTCCCCTTGCGCACGTCGTAGATCATCTCGGCTAACAGAGTGTTCTTGGGGTCCAGATCCGGCCGCACAGGATGAAACTCAAGACCTAACGGCAGAATCTTCGGTCCATAGACAGCGGGCACAGCCATCACAGCCTGGTGCCCGCGCCGCTTCAACTCCAGCGCAATGGCAATCAGCGGATTAATATCCCCAAAAGTTCCGATGTTGGATAAGACGACGCGCATGTGGTTCCCATTGAGAGGGTACCGCATGAACCTCCATCTGCCCCGGGTTCGGAATCAAACTTGTGTTCACCTGGGCTGACTTTTCAGCGGACGGCTGAAAGCCTCCACGCAAGCCTGTGGTGCATGCGTAACAGTAGGCTGCAGATCCGGCCAGTAAGGGCTCAGGTGCAGCGTCCCGCAGAAATCCTTCAGGAAGGCATCCTTGCCCGGTTTCTTCGCCGGCCACGCCGTGTCCACCGTCTTCCAGGCCCACTCCTCCTGTCCGGCATAGATGCGGTCCAGCATCACGCGCCAAAGGTCCGACCCGGCATAGTAATTCTCAAACCCGGTTCCCGGTTGAAGAGCCGCCCGCGCCGCCTTCAGGTCCGCTCTGCGCCATTGATCTTCGGTCGGAGCAGGCTTGCGCATCTTATCCACCGCCAGCCGGAATCGCACGCCGCCCTTGCCATCGTCCGCGGCCTCAAGCAGCACAGGCGTCAGGGGCGACTCGGCAAAGCTGGTGTGCCAGTAGGCGAAGGTCTGATCCGCAGTCTCGAGCCGGTAACGTTTATCCTCCGGATGACGGACGTCGCGCTTGAATACCGATTCATCCGAATTGCCCAGTCCAATATTCGCTATCAGAGTGAATTGCGGCTCCAGTTCAAAGAGCAGCAGTTCAAAGCAGCAGTGCGCTCCGCCGCTGAAGTAAGAGACCAGTACATCAGGATGCCCGCGCCCGGTCACATCGGTCCCTGGAACCACTCCGCCCGGCGAAGAGGCATCCCCAATCCTGCCAAGCGTGAACGAGCCGCCCTCCTCGTCCATGCGATACACCTGTTTGCCCGCATGAAAGACCTTCAGGCAAGTCTTCTCTTCGCCACCATAGACGCGAAAGCTGTATCCGCGAATCGTCAGCGCGCCAGACTCGTCTTTCGCGTTGCAATCGTGAGATTCGGCGGGACTTCCAGAGCCAGCTTCAGCGGACGGCGCGAAGCTCCAAACCAAACACCCCATCACACCGATAAGCAGTCCAATGCGCATTCGAAGAAAAGATCGTACATGCATGAATCGTTCCTCTGCGGCCCGTGCAAGCCCTCATCCAGAACAGCGCAAAACAAGATTCGTGTTGCGCAACTCCAGCCTCGAAAACACATCCGTGCTTTGGATACAACTCGGAATTGCCACGTTTACCACTTCGCTTCAAACTCGCGCAAACGCCGCTCCTGCTCCCACTGCGCCGCAGCCTTTTCGCTTCCATCCAGAAACGCCTTGCACGCAGCCGAAGGCGTCTCTCCACCCAGCAGTTGTCCGCGGCAGGCACTGACAGGCGCGCCAAACTTGTCTGCTTCCGCCCAGAGGCTCTTGCCCGGCAGAAAGTTATGCTCCATCCCCGTCCGCGCCATCTGCTTCAGGTCGGCATAGCTCAACGAAAACTCCAAAGCCGCCGTCACATACTCGTGCGTCAGATCGATTCTTGAGACTCCCTCGTCATCCGTAGACAGTGCCACCGGGACGCCCGCCTTCCGATAAAAAGGCAGCGGGTGGTCAGCTCCCTTGATGCCCAGAATGCCGTCATTTGAAGTGAGATTGACCTCGATCATCACGTGCTTCGCTGCAAGCTCCTTCAGCAGCCCGGGAGCATCGTCCTCATACATCACGTCGACCCCATGCCCGATGCGCTCCGCATGGCCAAGTTCGACGGCCTGGCGGATGTGAAACTTCAATCCGTCAGGGGTCACAAGTCCCGGCGCCAGTTCGCCGGCATGCAGCGTGATGTGCACATTGGGGTACACGGAATGCAGATAGGCCATCATCTGCATCTGCAGCGTGTAATCGGCCATCGAGATGTAACCATCTTCCGGCTGCACAAAGTTGATACCCACAAACTCCGGCAGTTTGCTGATTGCCTCAAACCCCAGTAGTGTCTGGGCAAAGACTTGCTCCTTCGGGAAGCCGCGCAGGATCTGATAAATGAATCTCACCTGCACCTTGCAGCCCGGCAACGGCTGCGACGAATCACAGTGCTCCAGCTTGCTGCGCAACGTCAGTGCGTTCTGGATATGCTCCTTCGCCGCCTGAACCTCGTCATCGATACCGGCATCGAGCAGCTTTTGCCGGAACTCGGCCAAATTCGCATCCCAGCCAAACTTGTACGCGATTGTTGCAGCATGGCCAAACGGCGGAGTCTCCATCAACTCTACATACTGCTCGTTCTGTGCCGCGGCTCGCGTCACTACCTCGTCGATCCACTCACCGGTATGCTTCTTGTCAGTTCCTCCAAAATGCCCAAAGGTCGAGAAGAACTGGTCGTGCCCGGACCACCCTGAATAGGGAACATAGCTGCGCATCGAAAAAGCATTGATCAGCTTGTCGTATAGGTCCTGGTTGGCCGGAATCTGGGTCTTGGCCAGCAGCTCTGACGCGGCAATGTGATCCGTCGCGCAGGCGCCCGTCGCCAGTCGCTTCGCAAAGCTTAGAGCCTTGGGATCGATGCACAGCCCGTCGTCGGCCGCCGCGCGAATAAAACTCTCGGCATACACCGCGCCGCTCAGATGAATGTGCAGGTCTGCGCCCTTGGGCATATCCACCAGAAAGCCCCGCAATGCCAGCGGACCCTGTTTCCTCGCCGCATCGAATGCCCGCGCCGCCCGCGCCTCATGTGCGTCGAAGCCTTTGGCTGTGGGTGCCCCAGCCTGGGCAAACGCAGTGATGGATAAAGCCGCGACCAGCAGGGCGGAAGGGAACAGACGCATGGGAATCCTCACGATCTATGGAATGAACCCAAGTGTAATGTAGAGCCGTCGCGAGGACGGATTCCTTTTTCCGGAAGCCGGATGAGGCTCTCTAACGAAGTGAGAGCCCGGTCGGTTCATTCTCAGCCTCCTGTGAAAGCAATAGGTATCCCGCCGCAGCCATCACCAGCAGACCGAGCGAGGTTCTCCAGGTAAGAGTCGATCGCAACAGTACCGCACCTATGAGGATCGCCATCAATGGTGCAATCAAAAAGCGGGTAGCCATGCGCTCCGCTGAGATTCGTCGCATCAGCCAGAAGAGCAGCAACAGAGCGGGCAACTCCACCACAGCGGACCAGAGCAGTTCCGGCAGCAGCGCATCCCAATGCCACATTGCGCGCTCCGTGCACGCGCTCGCCCCCGCAAGCGCAACCGTGGCGGCAGCTCCCGCGATCGCCGCCACACAGGCGGCCGCCAAGATCACCGCGCAAGATCTCCATCCGGCCTCAACCGTCTCCGGCATCTCTACCGGGAAAACGCGCAGCGCCCCGGCCACTCCGGCCAACGCAGCCAGCAGGCCACCCCGGCTCTGCAATCCTGAAGTACTGCCGATGTATGGCCCGAAGACGAGAGTAAATACCGGCACCAGCGTAAAGAGCGCGGTGCGGGCAAATCCATTCACCGATCGATCAGCCGTATAAAGCAGTCCCGCAGGGATTACAAACAGCCCCAGTCCAATCAAAACGGATATCCAGAACTGCCGCCCTCGCGGCCACTGCGCTCGGCGTACCATCGCGGATAAACCCGCCACAACTGCCAGCAGAACAAACGGTATCGCCTGCCTCTCCAGGCGCGGCATCAGGCCCGGAACCAGATTCGGCAGCAGATCAGCACGGAGCGCATTTAGGGCCCAAAGCAGACTCAGCAAAAGCAATCCCAGAACCGGGGCCGCATTCACCCATCGCCACGCGAACCGTTTCGCCGTCATGTTTTCGATCTAAGCACACGCGGCGGGCACATGCAGACCTCAAGCCCCGCCGGCCGTGTAATACGGCGAGCAGTGCCAGCGTAAGTCAGGTTTGGCGGCAACCGCCGCTCTTGCTATACTTGAAAAGTTGTTGCAGAAGCGCAGTATCCCCGCCCGTCGGATGAACTCCGCGCCTTAACATCCACCTGCAATTGCACTGAGGCCAGATAGCTCAGTGGTAGAGCGCGGCCCTGAAAAGGCCGGCGTCGGCGGTTCGATCCCGTCTCTGGCCACCATTTAGAATCAACAATTTACAGGACTTATCCGAAAGCCTCCGAGATGAGGGGGCTTTTCTTATTTTTTCTAACCTGTTTACTTTCAATTTCTTATGTGAGCGAGTAATGCTGGCCGCAAAAAAGGCTGCCGTCGCTGATTGGCGGACAAGTTGCAAGCTATTTATTATGAGCAGTTTAACGAGTGAGCCCCGGTTTTCTGTTTATGGGCGGGGAACGATAAGGGAAATCCGCAAGGGAAAATGGTACAAGTGATGGCGTCTGGGCCTATAAAAAGCGTCGCAACCATGCCTTACCTTGCCCCCAGCGTACGATGGGACGGCTAGGAACCGGCTAATACGTCCCACAGACGAAGATGCTCGATGATCTGAGCTAGTGCAGTTGTCGAAGATACGCCGTCAGAGCATCGAGATCCGCAGATTTCAGGTCGACCGGCTGCATGCCGCCCGCAGTCATTGCGGCGTTTGGCGCCCGCAGAACGGCCTCAAGCTGTGACTGGGTATACTTTGTGGCGACCGCTGTCAGCGGGCCGGCAGCTGCCGTGCCGATGCCGCCTTCTCCATGACAGGAATTGCAGGATTGCGACTGATAGAGGGCATGTCCTTTCAGTACAGTCGGATCCGCGGAAACCAGGCTGGCTGAGACACTGCCGGCAAAAGACTCTGGAACAAACGGCTTGGCCATAAAGGCGCGGGCATCTGCATCCTGCGCATGCATCTGAATTGCCATTGCCGGATCGCTGTAGTCGTCCCGATAACTTCGGATTCCCAGAACCGTGTATGCAACGAGGAAGAGAAAGAAGACGCCAACCGAAATGGGACGCTTCCAGGGGCGACGTTCCAGTCGGCGGTCCAGGAAGGGTGCCGCTGCGAAAATCAAAGCCAGCAACGCAGGCAGAAAGATGCCCCCGATCAGAGACCAGCGGCCGCTGAGATACTTCAGCCATTGAAACGCAGGCCGGTAGTACCACTCGGGACGTGGAAGAAAATGCGTATCTGCCGGATTGGCTGCGGGCCCCAGATCCATCGGGATGGTCTTCGCAATGACCGCGAGAATTCCGATTAAGACCACCGCAAACACAGCGTCCATGAGCACCTGGCGCGGATAGAACGGGACAGATGGCAGACGTGGATTGATGGGATCTTCCTTGATGGGACCGGCAGCTCCGGCTTTCCGAAAGAAGAAGACGTGGCCGGCAATGAAGGCGATGAGCATCCCGGGCAGAATGAAAACGTGGAGCACAAAGAAGCGCGAGAGGGTCAGGGTTCCCATCTGATCTCCCCCACGCACCAGCTTTTGGAGTATGGGTCCAACAACCGGTACTTCGGCAATGAGATTCGTGCCCACGGCTGTGGCAAAATAGGCCTTCTGGTCCCATGGAAGCAGATAACCTGTGAACGCCATTCCAAGCATCAATGCCATCAAAATACAGCCGGAGAGCCACAACAATTCGCGGCGTCCCTTGTAGGATCCATAAACCACCGTCTGTCCGATATGAAGGCAGAGCAGGATGATGATTCCGCTTGATCCATAAGCATGAATACTGCGTATGAACGATCCTGACGAAACTACCTTGACGATGTACGAAACGACCGTGTGGGCATGATCGGCGGATGGCACGTAGTACAGCGCCAGGAAGATACCCGTGATGACCTGCGAGACAAAGAGGAATAGCAGGCCCGATCCAAAGACATACGCCCAACTCGCACCACCATGGATCGGTTCATCGAGCGACTCATGCAAAATGGAGTCGATGCCGGTGCGAGCATCCAGCCAGTTGTCCAGTCTTGTAATTATGCCGGTTTTGCGACCGTCTTCAGGTATCGATTCGTTCTTCATAGTCCGTCCTAGGCCATCGTTTCTTTGTTGGAGACCAATTGCCGGAAGTATTGATAGCGCACCTTTAAAGTGCCGTTTTCTACCTTAGTTTCCAGGGAATCCATCGAACGCGGTGGGGGCCCGCCGATCCGATCTCCATCTGCTGTAAATGAGCCGGAATGGCAAGGACAGACGAATTTGTTCTGTTCCTGTTGCCATTGAACCGAGCATCCAAGGTGAGGGCAGATAGGCGAAAGAATGCGCAGTGCGCCATCCTTTGATGGCAACACATACACAGCTGTCTGCGATGAGGTGGTCTGCCATGCATCACGCCGTTCGAGAATGATGCCCTTCGCGATGGGCGCCGTGAGCGAAACAAAATCCTCGATCGGACCGACATCGGACCACGCAGTCTCGCTCTCGCTCTTGCGCAGTGGATAGGTCGCAAAGCGAAAGAGCGGAACTGCGAGCAGAGCACCCACGACCGTTCCGCTGACCGCGAACATGGCCATCAAAAAGGACCGCCTTCCGGTAGGCACGGTAACAGCTAATTCACCGCCTGCGTTGTTTGCTGCGTCCATGAATCTCTCCTATCGTCAGAGCATTCTCCAGGCGAACCGGCCTGGAATCGGTTTCTATCCCGCGACTTACTTCTGCAGCTTGCGTATGTGCGTCACCAGAGCCGTCATCTCCGCGTCAGTAAGCTTTCCCGAAAAGGCGGGCATCTTTGCCTTGCCGTTTTTGATCTCGGCGAGCAGATCGGCGTCTGATCGTTTTATCACTTCCGGATCGTTGAATGGCCGTGCCTTCATGGCCTTTCCGGCCGGAGTATCGCCCATACCGGTTGCCCCGTGACACATCTGGCACTTGGCGGTGTAGACATCAGTGCTCTGTGCCCTGGTTACGGAAGCCAGCGATAGCAGCGCGATGGCGAGGATTGTGATGTTTCGAAATTGCGACATGGATCTTTCTCCTGTGGGTTGAACAAAGTGCGGCATCAGTTAGAAGGCGTAGTTCACTGCAAGCGTGCAGACATTGCCATGAAAGCTTCGCGGCGAAGTTGGACCGATGGGGCCTCCCTCTCCATAGCCGTAGTAGTTGTAATCGCCCTTCCAACTCCAGTTGGGAGCGATATCGATTGCCAGGTTGGCGTAAGGAGTGTGAAACTGCGACTGCAGCGACCCAGGCACCTGGCGGATATTGATCGTGTCTGCGCTTCCATTTACTTCGCTCAGACGGTAGCCCGCGTGCAGGTGTGCCTTCTTGACCGGGTTGAGCATGAACCCAATAGAAGCAAACTGGGCAGGTGCGTTGTAGTAGCCGGTGCTTGCGAATGGAGTCCCTGCAGCGACGCAGACATCAGGCGCAGCTGTAGCACTCGGCGGCGCGGGCGTCGAGGCATAACACTCAACCGTCCTTGAAAAGACATCGTTGTATGAGTAGTTGAGGTCCAGCGACCAGGTTGCTTTCGGAGCGATGGAAGTTCCGAAGGAGAAGTCGCGGTTATGTTCTAGATGATTGACGGTTTGTACATTGTCCCGGCTCTCTCGAATGTTGATGGTTCCGTCAAAGAGCAGCCACGGATGAGGCTTATAGGTGGTCCGAACGATATAGTGCTGCATCTGCCGTGGACTGATTCGAGTAAAGGAGTTGTCCGCGTACATGGCTTCAACATTGAGGTTGACACGCAGCAAAGGGGTTGGTCTGAACGCTCCTCCAAGCAGAAGCCAGTCCTCGTGTATAGGAATGAAGTCTCCGCCAGCGTCGGTAATGATGCGACTCCGGTAACGAACGCCGGCAGTGAATCGAGCCAGCGCGGTGGCGTCCCATGCGAGCAGAAAAGTGTCGGTCTTCGTCTTCTGGTTAATGAACTGAAAATCCGGCGTGGTCGTTGTTGTAGCGGCTCCGGGGGGCGCCAGCAATGAATTTCCGCTGTAATCGGTCTCGGTGAATGAGTTCGTCCCAGGCATGCGAAAATCCCAGAAGTCAAAGAGGTTGGTCGCCGCCAGCTTTGGGCTGATCTGCCAGGTCATGCTGATATCGCCATTCACGTTGATGCGACGTACACGCGCCTCGCCGGTAACGACCGATTCCCGCAGCGCTGTGCGAGTCTCAAGGCCGTTGAAGGTCTCGTTATAGTTGTTGAGATTGCTTGTAGCGGCACTATAGAGTACGCGTCCGTTCATACTGAAGCGCGGTATCGACGTGCTCTGGAACCGAAGCTGCTCGGTGGGTGCAAGTGTGCGCGTCGGTGCGGAACGGCTGTAAGCAAGGAATGCGTTGCAGGTCGGGTTGACTGTTCCGTCCGCGCTAAAAGGCTTCGCGCACGGAGTTCCCCAAATCGAGGAGAGATCGACTCCCAACGCCACCGGCGTACCATCCGAAAGGACATTGTTGAGGCCCGATAGTTGCCAACGCGTGTCTCCCTTGTAGTGCATCACGAACTCGTCATAGCTGATCGTTGTGTGCCGATTCGGCTTCCAGTCCAGCCCCGCGGTCCACGTGTCTGTACCATTACGCCAGAACTGCATGAGCAGAGCTTCCGCTCCCTCATGGACGGTGCTGAAAGACGGTCCTTCATGAATGTTGTGCGCATAGGCAATGCGCGCGCTGAATCGAGCCAGCGGCTCCAGCGTAAGATTCAGATCTGTCATGCGGCGAACCGTATTGAACCGGTGCGGAGAGTCAAGAATCGGAACGTCGGGAGAAGATGCGGGCGGGATCAATGGATTCGCCAGCAGATTGTAGTCCGAATACTGGCGGTCCCGTCGGAATGTTCCACGGAAGTCGTAAAGCTTGCCCTTGGAGAAGTTCAGCATCGAGAAGCTGTTGGGCTCGCCGCCATATCCGAATCCGTTAGCCGACAAGCGATCAAAGAACGGCGCACTGCCTGGCTTCGCCCAGAGCATGTTCAGTGAGAAATCCAGAACGCGCGGGCCTGTCTGGATGTTCACCAGCGTGTCATACATTGCACCGCTGCCAGACTGAAATACAGCATGGCCACCCATGTCGACACCCTGATGTATTGCGTATCCGTAGCGAATGTTGTCTTTCGGCGTCGGCGGAGTGGTGTCGGACGAGGGCGTCGTGGCGACGGCCTTCGAATCCGGACTAACCGGTGAAGCAGGAGCGCCAGACGTACTTTGAACAGGATTGGCGACGGGAGTCTGCGCTTCGGCTGTGCAGTTCGCTCCTGCCGCACCGAACGGCAGCAAACCCACCGCGGCGAGGGTCCCCAGCAGTTGCATCCGCAATTTCGATCGTGATGGCAGAGTGTTTGTCATTGGCAGCCATCTTTCAATGGAAGAAAAACGAATTGCTGTTCGAGCCATGTATCTGGGTGTGGCACGTTGTGCACGACTGGTATTGATTCGCCTGGTTATGGAACGAGGGAGTACCGGGCGCGGTAAAGTTCATGGAAGCTGTGTGGCACTGAAGGCACAGCGAATTGACATTGTTCCTCGTCAGTAGCCGCGTGTTTGGCGACCCGTGAGGGAAATGGCAGGAAGTGCATCCTTCCGTCTTGAGCGGAGGATGCTCGTAGACAAACGGGCCCTGTGTTTCGCTATGGCACTTGGTGCAGATCGCATTCTGGTCCGAGTTGGTGCGAAGCAGCTTGTCCTGCAGGGTGCCGTGCGGATTATGACAGTCGCTGCAAGCCAGAACCCCTTCATTGACCTTGTGGTGAAACGGTTGTGAGAAGGACGCTTTTACATCTGTGTGGCACGTGTAGCAAAGCTTCGGCTCTGCGACCTTCAGCAGGTGCAGGTCAGCCTGTGGGCTGTGGTTGCTATGACAGCTGGTGCATCCAACCCCGGCCTGGGAGTGTGCCGAACGATCAAAGTTGGCATGCGTTCCAAGATGGCATGTGAAGCACTTTGCATTCACCTCTTTGGGTGAAGCTGACAGAAAGTCGAAGATCTTGGTCTTGTCTCCGCCCGACTCCACATGAGCTTGCCCCGGACCATGGCAGCTCTCGCAGGTCACTCCTTTTCCGCTATGAGTCAGGGCTAACTCGGAATGAGGATTCGAAGCAAATTTCTTGGATACTTCTGCATGGCACAGAACGCAGGTCTCTGCACCGGCGTATCCAGGCGCCTGCGGGGCCGATGCAGCCTTCGTGGCACTCGCCTGCGCGTTTTCTTGTGCGGCGTGTACGGGGCTCGACTTCAGCACCCATGACAGCGATACTACCGTGAACGCCGAGAGTATAAGCAGTCGCCTCATGGATGCCCCTAAATTACAGTTACGTTCAAAGATTCGGGCTTGGCTTTCATCGCGTCTCGATGATCCAGCAGAGCGGTTACACCCCAAATAAGGGCAGAGCGTTGCACCGACTCTCTGCGCAATCCAGGGAAAAATATGTTCCGTTTTGACCGCAAGCAGCCAGAGAGCCCTCAGAATGGTCATTTCACTGCCTGAGCCGCAGACAAAGTCTGACATTTACTGTTTGAAGAAGATGTGATCGCCATCACATGGGCTGTGAGTCCGTTTCCACTGTCGATAGCGCGGGAGTGCATTCGCAGTCATGGACTGCGAAGAGTTCCCAACATTCAACACACACTCTCCGGTTTGCGGACGGACTATTGATCCAGTAGGGATAGAGCGGTCGAGCCGCCGGTGTATTCCGCTGGACACCGCCCTCTGTCCAACCCGCGGAGAACGAGTAGCATCACTCTGTAAGGCAGTTGCCTGCCAGCCCCAAACCTACTCGAATCCGGTCTGATCAGTTGCGATAATCTCGGTTGGTCTGAATTTACGAGGCATTGAACAGACACTGCATGAGAATGGCTCCGCCTATGGAGGCGAGCATGGCGACTGGCATCGCCACGACGCCCACCTTGAGGAAGTCCCAGAAGCTCACGTCAAGCTTCTCCTTGCGCAGAGCGATTAGCCAGAGAATCGTGGCGAGCGAGCCGGTCACGGAAAGATTTGGTCCGAGGTCAACTCCGATCAATACAGCGTCAGCGAGTAGACCCTTGGCATGTGCAGCCTGGAGCGTGCTGCCGGCAATCAAGCCGAGAGGCAGGTTGTTAAGAAGGTTATTCGCGATGCCAACAGAGAAGCTGGTGACCAAGGCTCCCACGGCCGGAGCAAGGCCTTCGGCCCAGTGAAGCGCAGCCTGAGTGTACTTCAGTCCGCCGATACTTTCGATAGCATCGACCATGATGAAGAGTCCAGCGACCAGCGCCAGCGTTCCCCAGCTGATCTCCTTTGCCAGCTTCAACGGATTGTTGCGTGCTTTGATCGAGACGACTGCCGTAATCACAAGAGCGGCCAGGCAGGTCGGCAGGCCGAGGTCCTTATTCAAAGCAGACGCCGTAAGAAGTACAGCAATCATCAAGCCCAGGCCGACAAGAACCATCCTCCCATTGCCGTCTAATTCCCTGGCTTCCACCGTCTCCTCAATCGTCGCATTCAGGTCCTTCCTGAAGACGAGACGCATCACCGCATAGGTTGACGCGATCGAAAGAAGTGATGGCAGACCAAAGGACAGCAGCCACCTCCCCAGGGGAGGCATCCCCTGATGAAACACAACCAGATTCGCTGGGTTCGAGATTGGCAAAACGAACGAGGCAGCATTGGCGATGAGTGCACAAGCGAAGAGATAGGGAAGAGGCTGAACCTTCGCTCTGCGGACTACCGTTAAAATCGCAGGCGTCAACACGACGGCAGTCGCGTCATTCGACATGAAGATTGTGACGAGCGTGCCGATTCCATAGACAAGCGTGAATAGCCGCTTCGTTGACCCGTCTGCGCCGTGGACAGCGACCGAAGATAACCAGTCGAAGACGCCGTGCTCACGGGCCAGTTCGGAGAGCAGCATCATGCCTATCAGGAAGAGATAAACATCAGACCCTTCAGCGACAGCCTTCCCTGCGAGTTTGAGGGGCACAAGTCGCAAGACGATGAGGAGTAGGGCCCCGCCACCAATCCAGTAGACCTCTGGGATGCCTCGGGGACGTACGAGCATCAGTAAGATACTGAGCCCAACGATCAAAGGTAGAAGGACGTGTGGCAAGAGAACGTGAGAGAGCATCTACCACTTTCTCCCGTTCTTGTTTGGACCGAGTTGTGTGCCCATCAGACCTCGCTCTGGCCAGGCAGCCACGGCGTTGTCCTGGTCACGTTCTGAGCGTTCCCGTAGTTTGTAGGCAGAAGCACCGAGAACCATGCGAAGGCTGTCCTCCGCAGTCTTGCCGTCCTGGTCGGTGATAGCCACTGTGAGGGGATAGACACCGTCACCCAGCGTTCCGCGCTCCAGTTCCGCTTGCCAAACGTTGCTCTCACTAATTTCGGACATATATGCAGTATGACCTGCCAGGGTGGCGAGACCGCTCTTCACCGTCGCACTCGCCCACGCCTTTGCGCGCACAGCGATTTTGTCACCTGCTATATGCTCTTCCAGAGCGGCCTCTGTAATGAAGCGTTCATCGGCGGGAGAAGTAATCATCACTGCAGGCAATTCATTCAGCGTAAAAAACCTCCAACTCACGACCTCGCCGTCGATGTTTGTGACAGAAAAGCCAACCGGCCCTTCTTCGATCTGACCTGTAGAACGTGTCGCCGTGTAAAGAGTTCGTCCATCGTTTGCCAACTCGTTGTAATGGGTGTGCCCCATATCGATGGGCCGCACAGCAGGGCCTTCGACGAGCTTCCGCAGTCTGCTCCCGCCTTGCTTGAGGTCAGTGGGATAGCAGTGCAAAAGAAGCACAACGAGTTGCCGGTGCTGCTCCGCTTGGCCAAGTTCGCTTTCAAGCCAATCGAGTTGTTCATTCAGAAGAGAGAACGAGCTGGGATCGGTCAAAAGCGCGTTGAAGTAAAGCGCTGAGCGCGGCAGACCCTGGGTTTGATGCCAGCTACGCAGAACTGAAGATACCGGAGAGCCCGTCTCATCCGAGGCAGCCGCTCGTCTTGTACCCGCTCAACAGCCAATTCCGGACTCGTTGGAAGCAAGGCGCGATTCGAACTGGTCCGCCCTATCGCGCCCGTTCCATTGAGGTCGATCGCGATCTCTACGGTTTCCCTTTGGAAAGGTTCCTTGGCGATTTTTGTGTGAGGACAGCGAGGAGTTGCCTTGCCGAAGCAGGAACCGCAACTGCATGGGCGGTGAGAATCTCTGTCGCAGTGACCTTCTTGCCGTACAGCTTCTCATTGGCGTCGTTATCTGGACCAAGCGATGTCCCCGAAAGGGAGACGCCGGCAAACACACCCTGCGCTCTGGAGTAGGAGAGCAGTTCAGCTTTCATCGATGCATTCGTGGCCGCCTCCGCATCGCGGCCAACCGGGCCGGCGGCGATACTGGCGTCGGCGCCAAGTTTCGCCTTCCCGTTCATGAGAGCGCGGGCTCCTGCATCATTCATTACCAGAATGACGAAGTCGGTGGACTGGGCGCCCGCCTGAAGCCCAAAGCTGCCTCCGGTTGATTGCATCATCGTAGGCGCACTCCATGGTCCGGCAAAGTTCCTTCCTCCGCGGCATGTCATCACCCCACGCCCATATGAGCCTCCAACAATGAATCCCGCCTTCTTCACCGAAGGAAGAACGATGACGCACTCAGCCTGATTCAATATGTTGATGGGGATGCCGCTGGCTGCGGTGGCAAGTTCGTGTATGACATGGCCGGATTCGGTTACCCGCTCCACTTCCTTGTCATTCTGCGCTGTAGCTGTCTCGGGAATCATCAGAGCCAGGACCGCCACCATCAGGAGGGCCAGCCGCTTCTCGTTCAGATATCTGTATCGAATCACTGTGATCTCCTTTTGAGGTTCGGGGATTCTCAATGCGCCACGCGAGCGCCCGGTAAGAATCGCGAAGTAATTGTACTCCGGGTAACTCGCGTTATATCCGGGTCTGCTGCAATTTGCGGCCAAAAGCTGTGTTTCCGCGAAAGACAAAGCCACGACCATGAGTGCGAGGCGCGAGGCGTTTCATCATATGTTTCTCCTCTAACTTGTAAGTCGGTCCACCCAAAAACCGGAAGACCCCAAGCCGAGACAAATACTGCAAGCTTGCCGTATCTCTATGCCAGATAGAACACCAGGAACGAGACAATCATTTCCTGCGTTTGGGCGTGAGTGGGCGGTTGCGTTCTACATTAGGCAAGCTCGTCGCCGTCTGTACTTTGTTGTGAATCCGGCTTTGCGTGGGAAAGCAGCTATATCAATTCGAGATAGTGCCGTTTGACTTAGCGGGGCTCCTGCATCGTCAGGATCAATTCCGAACCCGGCCCCAGCCGGACGCTCCGGTCTGCAGTAGTGATCTTCGTGCTGCAGCCCGGTCCACCCCAGGGCTCAAGCTTCATCTTTGGGATGCCCGCAACGATGCCCGGATGCACCGTGTGCGGTGGTCCGCTGGGGTTGAGATTTTCATCGAGGGCGAATGAGCCCATATTCTGCGCGGTAACAGATATATCGCGGCCGCCACCGGATACCTGAGATGGAAGCGCGCTGTGCAGGCCGACGAATTGGTCGTGAGAGGCCACGACCCCGATCACCGCAAGCGAAATCGCCTTCTTAGTCATACCGCCGCATTCGCCGTGATCAAACACGAGTCCGAGTTCAGCAGCGTCGGGATCCTTGGACGAATTGGCAGCGGTCACGTGGCCGTACAGAATTGAACCGCTGGGCAAACTACAGCCGGGAAACTCCCATTCATTGACGATCTTAACTGTGATCTCTTTGCCGGGTTTCAGATGCGCTGAATCGATCAGGCCCGTAACCTTTGCTTCGATGGTTGAACTGGTTGGACGGTCGCGGTCGTCGCCTGGTTCACATGCCGGTTGCGCAGCCGCTCTGACCGTCCCACTGGACCCGGTCGCTGTGCTCCCGGCCTCAACCGACTCCATCTTCACCAGGCCGTCGCGGTAATCGATAGTCAAGACAAACGAATGAAGCATGTCAAAGCCCAGCATCCCGGCGACCTGCATCCCTGCGTTCTGGTCGATCGTCGAAGAGTCAAGTTCGAGGATATGGCTCTGGTGGCTGAGAGTCAGGTTCGCCAACTGAAAATCGAAGCTGTCGCGATAGACCTGCAGGGTCGATCCGGAGACAGTCTGCATCGCGTTGGTGAAGTTGACTTTGGTGCTCGAAACCGAGTGAGCGACCTCTGAAGTCATAGTGCTGTAGCGAATGCCGGAGTCGAGGATGAACAGCCTTCGCGACTTGTTGTTCAGCATCGCCGGTACGAGCAGATACTGCTGCCGGTGGTAGACCGGCATGAAATCGTGTAACTCGGGCGCCACGACGCGGTCTTGCGGAACGATATTCGCCTGCTTCGGTAACGGCGCGAGGATGAGCTTGCTGCCCGGATAGTCGAGAGTCACAAGGTAGGAGGCGAACATGTCGGTGCCGATGAATCCGTCGGCCTTGCCGGGGAACGGTGCCTCATTGACCCCGACGATGCAGTCGCGAAACTCCAGAGGACCGATGTGCACGCTCTCGACGCGAACTGTCCCCGGCGGGTCGCCTGCCCCAGGCTGGAATCCATTTGCATCGGCCAGCGCGCGGCTGATGAAGACGCCCGAGGCTGCCGTATCAACCTGCAGCTTCGCCTTGCTTTTGGGAAGGTCCACCTCCAGCCGATAGCCGTCTATATGCTTCGCGTCCTGAAACGAGGCCTGAAGTGTGAAAGAAGCCGACGCGGCAGTCGGCAGAATCTGGCAGGTCTGGTTGTTTTCCGAAAGCAACGGCATCATCGAGCGGATCGAGTCCGCGGCCTTCTGCTGTGTTTCTGCATCGAGGTCCTTCAGCGTCGCCAGCGAACCGGCGATGCTCTCGATCTCATGCGCTGGGGAAACAGTGCGCAGCCATGCGTGCCGGATGTCGGGGTCCGTCGGATCGATGTCATAGGCCTTCTGAACCTGCTCGCGCTCCGAGGCGTACATCGAGTCGATGCGCAATGCGCGGCTGCGGATCAGATAGATGCGTGCGTAGCAGGGGTCGGCGGATTCGGCTGTCTTGAGCGTCTCAAGTGAAAGCCACGGCTGCCCTTGTCGGAGTTGCACCTCCGCCAGCGAAGTAAGCGTGATGGCAGAGTTCGGATTGTCGGGCAGGATTCTGTTTACCTGGGCCGCCGCCTGCGCGACCTGCCCCTCATGCAGCCACGTTTTCACCAGCGCCGCGGAGAGTTTCAGGTCATGAGGGTTTCGGGCCAGCGCCTGACCATACAAGTCCTCTGCCTGGGAGTATCGCGCCGCGGTGTAGGCTGTCTCGGCCGGGGTAGAGCCGCCCGGAGCAATCACTGGACAGGCCCCGCTTTGGGCGAACGTGGGGATGCCAGGCATCAGAACTGCTGCCGCGATCCAAAGCGGGGCTCGGAGCGACGGAAGTCGGCGAAGAGCGAGAAGAGAAGGATGAGTTGCAGGCATAGGGTTTGTCTGAAGACAGCAATTTGCGAACAGCAGGAGTATACGCTGAATGGCTCTCCGCCTTCGCCGGGAGTACTGTGCGATGAAAACCAAAGCGGGTATCCGTCGGGTGTGCAGTAGGCATCCGGCAGGTCAGGTGCGTTAAACTCCAAGGGTTGGAGGAAGCAAGTTGCCCCGTGTCTGCCGCCCGTTAACCTGTGTCCTGAGTGCCGTGCTGGGATTGACAGGCTTGTGTCTCGCGGGGCAAACGGCAACCGGAACGCAGTCGGGCACTCCTCCCAAGCCCCAGCTACCGTCTGGCATGGGAAGCGGTGCGCCTGACGCGTCGACAGGCGAACCCGGTTCCGGGAAACTGCCCATTACTGCGAGCGGCATGGTTGAAGTCGGCCCGGTGATCTTTCAAGACGTCACGGTGGCGGCCGGTCTCTCCGGTTGGAACCACAAGATGGGCACAGCAGAGAAGAAGCTGATCATCGAAACCAACGGCTCGGGCGTAGGGCTGATCGACTACGACAACGACGGCTGGCTGGACATCTATATGGTGAACGGCTCGACCTTCGATGCGCTGGATGGCAAGGAGACATCACCCCACGCAGCGCTCTTTCACAACAATCACGACGGAACCTTTACCGATGTCGCGGCCAAAGCCGGAGTCACCAACGACCGCTGGGGATTTGGCGTCGCCGTGGCCGACTACGACAACGACGGCTGGCCTGACATCTTCGTCTCAAACTGGGGCAAGAATCGCCTGTATCACAACAATCATGACGGCACATTCACCGATGTGGCAGAAAAAGCCGGCGTCACGCTGGGCAACTGGTCCGCGGGCGCGGCGTGGGGCGACTACGACGGCGACGGCCGGCTCGATCTCTTCGTCTCCGGCTACGTACATTTCGATCGCGATAATCTGCCTTACGAAAAGACCAAAGCCGTGGGCTTCGCCTACTGCGAATTTCGCGGCGTTCCCGTAATGTGCGGACCGAAGAATATCGAGGGCGAACCTGACCACCTCTTCCATAACAACGGCGACGGTACCTTTACCGACGTCAGCGTCAAAGCGGGTGTTGCCGACGCGACCAATCGCTACTACGGGCTGACTCCCGTCTTCGTCGACGTCAACAATGATGGCAAGGTCGATCTGCTGGTGGCCGATGATTCCACGCTGAGCTATCTCTACATTAATAAGGGCGACGGCACATTCGAAGACGCCAGCTATACCTCAGGCTTCGCGCTCAATGAAGATGGACGCGAGGTCGCGGCCATGGGAGTCGCAGTCGGCGACTATCTCAATAACGGTCTGCTCGATGTTGCCATCACCGACTTCTCTGACGAAGCCAAGCTGCTGTATCGCAATGACGGGGGCGGCAATTTTACCGAAGTGGCGATGCGCGCCGGCATCGGCAGAAAATCCATCCCTTTTCTCGGATGGGGTACCGGCTTTCTGGACTACGACAACGACGGCTGGCTCGATCTGCTCATGATCAACGGACATATTTATCCCGTAGCTGACAAAGTAGACTGGGGCACTTCCTATAAGGAGCGCCCGCAGCTTTTTCGCAATACGCGTGACGGCAAGTTTGAAGAGGTGATGCCGGTGAAGGGAAGCGGTCTGGCTGTCGTGATCCCTGGACGAGGCGCGGCCTTCGGGGATCTGTTCAATGACGGCAAGATCGACGTCATTATCAATCCGGAAGACGGGCCGCCGACCCTCCTTAGAAACGTCAATCCAGACCATCACCACTGGGTTGCGTTGAAGCTCGAGGGCACCAGCCCGAAGAGCCCGCGTGACGCAGTGGGCGCGACCGTTTATCTCACCGCTAACGGTATGCGCCATCGGGAGGACGTAATGAGTTCGGGCAGCTACGTTTCGTCCAACGACAAACGGCTGCACTTTGGGCTGGGCGATGCCACCGATGCCGGTTCGGCGGAGATTCACTGGCCTTCCGGCTCCAAAGAGACCGTCAAACTCCCGGCGGTGGATCGCATCTACACCATCACCGAGGGCAAAGGAATCACCGCAGCGATGTGCGGAGGCCAGCCCTGCCCCGCCACAGTTTCGACGCAGACATCGTCTAAAATCGGGGCTGGCACTCAATGAAGCAGGCGGGGAAGCAGGCAGGGAATTTGTACAATTCACGATTCGGGGCGATGGCCACGCGTGCCTTATCGCTGGCTCTGGCCTGCACGGCGATGATTTCCCTCGCTTTCGCGCAGACCAGCAAGCCGGCAGCGCCATCAACCACTCCGGCAGCACCCGCAAATCTGGTCCCGGGCAAATTTGTAGATATTACTGACAAGTCAGGCGTGCATTTTCTGCATCAGGCTCCGCACACCTCCCGCAAGTATCTGATCGAGACAATGGGCTCGGGAGTCGCGCTTTTCGATTGCAACAACGACGGGCGTCTCGACCTCTACCTGGTCAACGGCGCACCGTATTCCGACCCGGAACCAAAGGGTTCCATTCCCGTGAAGACAGGCCCGCAATACTGGAATCGCATGTATCGCCAGAAATCCGACGGCGCCTTCGAAGACATCACGGAGAAATCCGGACTGAAAGGCGTCGGCTACGGCATGGGCGTTGCCGTGGCCGACTACGACAATGACGGCTACGAGGATATCTTCGTCACGGCCTACGGCGGCAATCGGCTGTATCACAACAACGGCGATTGCACATTCACCGACGTGACGGAGAAGGCAGGCGTGGCGGGCAGCGGCTGGTCAACCTCGGCAGCCTGGGTTGACCTCGACAACGACGGTCTGCTCGACCTGGTCGTAGCGCGTTACGTCAAATGGGATTGGGACGACGTCTACTGCGGCGAGCATCGCGAAGGCCTCCGCGGCTACTGCCATCCCGACGTCTTCGAAGCCATCCCCATGCTTGTCTACCACAATGACGGCAACGGACACTTCACCGAGGTCTCGCACAAACTCGGGCTCGACAAGCCGACTAAGGCTCTGGGCATCGCCATTGCCGACTACGACCGCGACGGCCGCATCGATCTCTACATCGCCAACGATTCCATGCCCGAGTTCCTCTTTCACCAGAAGCCCGACGGCACCTTCGAAGAAGTTGGCCTGGAGTCTGAGGTCGCCGTCAACGCCGAAGGCCAGACCTACGCAGGGATGGGCGTCGATTTTGCCGATTACGACAACGACGGGTGGCCGGATATTGTCGTAACCAATCTCGCCAATCAGCGATATGCCGTATACAGAAACAACCGCGACGGCACCTTCGACTACACCTCCAACTCCAACGGCGTGGGCGCGATGACCCTGCTCCACTCAGGCTGGGGAGTCCGATTCCTGGACTACGACAACGACGGGTTCAAAGACATTCTGATCGCCCAGGGACACGATCTCGACACGATCGAGAAGCAGTCCCCCAACCTCCACTACCGCGAACCAATGCTGCTGGCGAGAAACACGGGAAAGAAGTTCGTGGATGTCTCAGCCGTCTCGGGGGACGTATTCAAGCAGGCCTGGGTCGGACGTGGCATGGCGATCGGCGACATCGACAACGATGGCCGGATCGACGCCGTGGTCAGCACCAACGGCGGAGCAGCCTACATCCTGCACAACGAAACCGCGACAGCCAACCACTGGCTCACCCTGCATCTCACCGGTCACAAGAGCAACCGCGACGGAATCGGAGCGGTCGTGAAGCTGACGACGCCACAGGGGTCGCAATGGGTCACCGTGACCACTGCCAGCGGCTACCTCTCCGCAAGCGATCCCCGCGTCCACTTCGGACTGGGGGAGATCCCAGTCGTGGCTAGTATCGAGATCCGTTGGCCCAGCGGCATCGTCCAGACTCTGACCAACGTCAAGGGCGATCAGCAGGTCCAGGTAGACGAACCGGCGGCGAGTACCCCGCCTGCCCCCGCGACCAAGCCCTCGCAGCCGTAGGTTCCATCGGTGATTTTGATCTTCAAAAGCGCGTCTCACGGTCAGAATTAATTTAAAATAGTTTCCACACGGGAAGTATTTCCTATAGGAATCTGCATCTAAGCCGGCCTATAACGGTCTTGTCACACTTTCCAAAAAATACCTTGACAGTCGGATAGCGGCCCACATATATTCGCGACTTATGGAAACGATACCATCAATCGTTCGATGGATACTTTCCTCGCCAAGAAGAACAGGACAGACCGAATTTATTCGCCGTCTATGCCTGCAAGAGCGGCTTGCAATAAAGACAAGAACCCTTTAGGAGGATCCCGTGAGACTCAAACCACCGCTCCAGGAGCGCCGTCGACTACGTCTGTCGATACAACTATCTTCAATATTCCTTGCGATTGTCTGTCTATTTTCGATCACCCCGAAAATTGCACTCGCCCAGGCCAACGCCGGTATCACCGGTACAGTAACCGATGGCAGCGGCGCCGTTGTAGCGGGAGCCAAGGTGGTGATCACTAACGTGGAGACAACGGTCGCCGCCGATACCACGACCTCCAGCGCCGGCACCTACACCATCAGAGGCCTCAACCCTGGCAGGTACTCGATCGCAATTCAGGCTTCCGGCTTCAAGAAGGAAGTCCACCAGCAAACGATCGAAGTTAGTACCATTGCCACCGTTGACTTCACCCTGACCCCAGGCGCAGGCAGCGAGACGGTTGAAGTAAGCTCCAGCCAGATCGCGTTGAACACCACGCAGCCGGAACTGGGCAGCACGATCGAACCTGAAGTCGTTGCGGCACTCCCTGCAGAAGTCTCAGGCGGCCGCGGACGTCAGATCGACCAGTTGCAATTCCTGGCTCCTGGCACAACCGGCAGCACCTTCTCCCACCGCGTCAGCGGCGGCGTCGACTTCGAAGAAGAAATTGTCTACAACGGTATCCCCGTTCCTCAGTCGGAAACAGAAGGCTACACCTCAAACTACAACCCGCCCTACGACATGGTCGAAGAGTTCCGCGTCGAGCGCACCACGTTCTCCGCTCAGTACGGCCTCGGTCAGGGCGCGCTGACCTATCAGACCAAGTCGGGTACCAACAGGTACCACGGCAACTTGTTTTACATCAACCGTAACAGC
>Ga0182024_10007826_pt1 | contig 22888 bp, 11 predicted proteins | sample P32metaG_FD_120480 | JGI IMG/M metagenome (GOLD analysis project Ga0182024, IMG submission 120480) | Permafrost microbial communities from Stordalen Mire, Sweden - P3-2 metaG (Illumina Assembly) | ecosystem: Environmental > Terrestrial > Soil > Wetlands > Permafrost | place: Sweden: Stordalen... | reverse complement strand
GGTCCCCGCCGGCCGACGGATGCCGATCACGACGTCCCCTTCCCAAAGACGGGGGGTGAACTCCGAGCCCAAACCACCTGCCACCACTCCCGCGGTCACCAGCAACGCCAATGCCCCGGCCGACACCCAGACCGGATTGGCCAGCGCTCGCCGCAGCAGCGATTGGTAGGCGCGCTCGGCCAACAATACCGTGCCCGATTCATGGCGATTTGCGCCGCGAGGCAGCAGAAAACTTGCCAACACCGGCACCAGCGTCAGCGACATGAGCAGCGAACCGGCCAGTACCAGAATGACGGTCCACGCCATCGGGCGAAACATTTTTCCTTCGACGCCTTCGAGCGTCAGGATCGGCAGATAGACGACCGCGATAATCAATTGGCCGAAGATCGCCGGTTGGCGAACTTCACTCGTCGCGCGCCGCACGGTTTCCAGACGATCGGCCCCGGTTGCGGTTTCCAAATGCTCGATGATGTTTTCGATCACCACGATGCAACTGTCGACCACGATGCCAAAGTCGATCGCCCCCAGGCTCAATAGGGTGCCGGCGATCCCCATCTGCACCATTCCAGAAAAGGCGAACAACATCGACAGCGGAATGGCCAGGGCGACGATCAGCCCGGCGCGCAGATTGCCCAAAAAGAAAAAGACCACGGCAACGACCAGCAGTGCCCCTTCGGAAAGACTGCTGCGCACAGTCGTGATGACTTGCTCGACGAGCGCGGAGCGGTCGTAGACGGTTGTCACTTTCACGTTCGGTGGCAGCGACCGCTTGACCTCTTCGAGTCGCTCCTTCAGCGCACGCGTCACGGCGTAGCTGTTCTGGCCCATCAACATGTAACCGAGCCCGAGCACGACTTCGCCCTTGCCGCCGCTGGTGACCGTTCCGGTGCGAATTTGATGGCCGATCGTCACCTGGGCCACGTCGCGAACACAAACGGGAACCCCTGTTTCGGCCCGAATGACGATGTTTTCCAGCTCGTCGAGATTCGCGGTCCGGCCAATCCCTTCGATCAGCAGCATTTCGCCGGTCTCGTTCTCATGGATGTTGCCTCCCCCCACGTTCCGATTGTTGGCGGTCACGGCGGTGACCACTTCGTGGAACGAAATGTCGTGGGCCACCAGGCGCGCCGGGTCGATGCGAATCTGGTACTGCTTTTCCAGGCCGCCCCAAGAGTTGATTTCGGCAACGCCCGGCACCGAGCGCATCTTCGGCTTGATGACCCAGTCGTGCAGCGTGCGCAACTCGGTCAGCGACAATTCGTCGCTGGACAGGGTGTATTGAAAGATTTCGCCCAGGCCGGTCGCCACGGGTCCCATTTTCGGCCGCTCGATGCCGATCGGCATTTCCACGCCCGAAATCCGCTCATTGATCAATTGCCGAGCGAAATAGACATCCGTGCCGTCAGCGAACGTCGCCACAACCGAAGACAGGCCGAATTGCGAAACCGAGCGCAACTGCTTCAGCCCCGGCAGTCCGCCCAGGGCCAGCTCAACCGGAAAGGTGATCAACCGCTCGATTTCCTCCGGCACCAGGGCCGGAGCGGTGGTGTTGATCTGCACCTGGACGGGAGTGGTGTCGGGAAAGGCATCGAAGGCAATCTTTCCGACCGAGACGATGCCGGCCCCAGCCACGGCAACAGCCGCCAGCAGCACTACCACGCGATGCCTGAGCGACCAACCGATCAACCAATCCGCCACGCGTCCTCCTCAACGTTCTTGTGTCCGTCGACTGGCGTCATGCCCCGCCGAGATTCTGTCGCCGGACCACTTCCGACTTCAACACGTGGCTTCCTTCGCTGGCAACGCGCTCGCCAATGCGCACGCCGTGGATCAATTCCGTTACTTCGTCGTTCGTGATGCCGATGTCGACCGCTCGCGCTTCGAAACCCGTGGCGTCCGTTTCCACGAACACGAAATGGATGTTGCCACGCGACTGCACCGCCTTCGTCGGCACGACGACCGCCGCGGGCCTCTCTTCCACCCGCACGCGGGCGGTGCCGAACATGTTGGCCCTGAGCAAAAACTGACCGGTCGTCTCTCCGAGATCATCGTGCACCGTCGGGTTGGTGACGTCGCAGCGGACTTCGATCGTTCGGGTTTTGGGATCGACGGCCGTGCTGATCCACGCGATCGCGGTGGTCACTTCAATGTTACCAGTCGTGAACACGACGGTTTGCCCCAACCGCAAATGTTCACCATCCTCTTCATGGACATCGAGGCGCAACAGCATGTGCGTTACATCGGCAATTTCAAAACGATTGTCCTCCGTGGCGGTCAGTTCGCCCCGGGCGATGTCTTGCCCAACCACCAATCCGTCGAACGGCGCGACCAGCGGCAGCAAATTGGCGGTTGCGTCGCGGGGATCGAGCGAATCGACGATCGCGTCGGAAAGCCCCAAAAACTTGACGTAGCGAATCAATTCTTCATCCGATGCGCCAACGATTTTTTCCGGGTCGACCGGCAAGCCCAGGTTGATCAGCGATTGCTGGACGTTGAACATTTCGAACCGAGCCTTGCGCAGTTCGACATCGGCGGCGTCAATGTGCTTGTGCGGAACCAGGCCCGTTTCCAAGGAGTTCAGCCGCGCCAGTGCCCGCTCTTTCAGCGACAGATCGGCCAGGGTGTGCAACAGGTCGGCCTTGGCTTTGCCGACTTGCACGCAATCGACGACCGCCAAAACCTCGCCGCGCCGAATCCACTGGCCGACATGTTTTTCGACGCGCCAGACCGTTCCCGGCACGCGCGACGAAAGCTGTGCGATGCGATTCGGCTCATAAGCCACCCGTGCCGTCACGCTCAATTCGCGATACAGTGACCGGCTCTCCGCGGCGACCAGTTGAATGCCCAATTGTTCGACGACTTTCGGCGAGGCCAGGCGAATTTCGCCCCCCAGCGCCAAGGCGCCCTCCGACGCGCCGCCGAGGAGCCCCAGCTCGCGAGGTGTCGCCTCCCCAGCCGCAACGGGTCGAAGGGCCACATGCTGGGTCACGCTGGCCGAAATCGGCCGATCGCCAACGACCAGGCCGGAGAAGTCCCAGTGGGTCGCGCGCCCCCACACCCCCATGGCGGCCAGGACGGCAAACACCGCCCCTGTCATCAGCCGCGACTTTCCCTCGGATCGCAATCCATTGAGCGACCGAATCATCTTCGCACCCTCCCCAAAAACCTGCCCTGTCACACGGTTAGCGCCACGCAGGCATTTCGCCCAATTTGTCACGCGCGATCGCTCGAAATTGTTCCGGATCCGGCCACGCAGCCCCCGCGACTCAATTTCATATGGGGCACGTTGAGCACATTGCTTGCCAAAGCATCGCAGCACGGTGGGAGATCGAACGCAAAACCAAACTTCGGACGGCCGAATTGGGGACATTCGCTCTCGTGGTGGCCAGCATTCACGCCCTAAATCCTTAAGATCCCGTAATTTTTGGCAAGTCCCGAATTCGACCGCAAAACGTCGTGATTTGTTTTGCAATCCCCTGCGGCATTGGGACTTAGTAAGATGGTGAAGGGCCGACTTGCTTGGAAAATGCGCTTCGCATGCATAGGGACTTATCACCCGGACCCAGTTCTCGCGCCAAGCCAATTCCTGACAAACCGATGGCAGTTTTGCCGAAGCACGTTGCGCGGTGGTGATGCGTCTTTGTCAGTTGCCAAGCGACATGGGCGAAAAGTACGATCGCCCACACAGCATGGGCATTTCAAAATGCAATCATCTTGCTGGTCCACTCGATTTGCCAAGCAGCCCGGCCCCCCAGGAGCCTCCCCCTTGCCGCGTCCAAAGCCTGTCTCGCAAGCCCGCCCCCGTCGCTTATCGTTCGGCCGCTCGCTGCCGCGGTGGATGCTCCTTTCGGCCGCCTGGCTTGCACTGCCGCTCCCTGGCCGAGGTGACGAGCTCCCCGAGATTCCGGTCGGGCTCGATGCCGTCCGTCAGTGGGATCACTGGCCGGTCGAGCGGATCGGCGCCCGGGCTTACATGCGCAGCACCTACGATCGAACCGGCGGCAATCGCGACGCCGATGCCAGCAGTTTCCTCTATCAATTGGCCGACGACTTCAATGTCACACTCGACCTGCAGTCCCCCGGCGTCCTCTGCTTCGCTCGCTACAACCATTGGCACGGCAGCCCTTGGCATTACGAAGTCGACGGCACCGACTACGTCGTCCGAGAAACCTCGACTGCCGATCCGGATAAGCCGGTCAAGAATTCCGTCTTTCTTCCCGAAACGGCCTTTCCGGCCCCGTTGGCCTTCACCTGGTCGACCACCCGAGGTGCCGACCTCTCCTGGGTGCCGATTGCCTTCGATCGCTCGTTTCGCATGGCTTACAGCCGCACCCACTACGGCACGGGCTATTACATCTATCACCAGTTCGTGCCGGGTGCTCGGTTGTCGCGACCGCTGAGGCCCTGGACCGACCAGACCGAGCCCGACAAGGAAGCGCTGGAATTGGTCGCGCGTGCTGGTACCGATCTGCTGCCCGCGGCCGACACTCCAGCGGCGAAACAACTTGGCCTCGCCGAGCAATCAGGCCATGTCGCTCTGTCGCCCGGGCAAACAACGTTGCTGGCCGTCGTCGGCGCGCCCCCCGCGATGTTGCGGGCGATCGACTTTTCGGTTCCCCGCGCGCAAGCGATCGATTTTGGTCGTGCTCGCCTGCGCATCACGTGGGATGACCGATCGACTCCATCGGTCGACGCTCCGGTGGCCCTCTTTTTTGGCGCCGGCACGCTTTACAACCGCGACGATCGCCAGTACCTGGTCAAGGCATTTCCGGTTCATGTCCGGTTCGACGCCGAACGCGTTCATTTGGCCTGTTACTTTCCGATGCCGTATTTCAAATCGGCCCGAATCGAGTTGGTCGGTCCAGAAACGGCGATTCCCGACGTCGCTTGGCGCGTCCGCTCTGCTCCCAGCCGAGAGTCGGCCGAATTTCTCACCTATTTCCACGCCACCTACGTCGACCACGACCAGCCCACTCCGGGCCGCGACCTGGAACTTCTCGACACCACGCGGACCGAAGGGGGCGGCGATTGGTCGGGCCATTTTGTCGGCACCTCGTTCATCTTTTCCGACACCGCCAACCTCGGCACTTTGGAAGGCGATCCGCGATTCTTCTTCGACGACAGCCGTACACCCCAGGGCCAAGGGACCGGCACCGAGGAATGGGGCGGCGGCGGCGACTATTGGGGGGGCCAGACCATGACCCTGCCGTTCGCCGGCCATCCGGTCGGCGCGCCCAATCCGGCCGCGGCCAAGAACGCCGAGGACAAAATCCAATCGGCCTATCGCTTTCTGCTCACCGATCTGATGCCGTTCGGACGTAATGCCCGAATCTGTCTGGAGCACGGCGGCCAGAACGACAGCCCCGATCACTATCGGACCGTCACCTATTGGTACGGAGCGCCAAGAGCGACGCTTGTCGAAACCGACACGCTCAAGATCGGCGACCCCGCGAGCGAGAAGTCCCACCACTACGTTTCGCCCGACGCCTCGGCGGTCTACGAAATCACCTCGCGCTACGAGTTAGGCGTCGATCATCGTGCAGGCAAGGAGATCTATCCGGCCGAAACCGACCGCGGCCGCTTCACCACCGGCACGAGCGAAATGGAGCTGAACGTCGACCCCAAAAATGTCGGCGTGATGCTCCGTCGCAAGCTCGATTACGCCTATCCCAACCAGCGGGCCGACGTCTTTCTCGCCCGTGCCAACACCGGCGCCGCGCCCGACTGGCAGCCGGCCGGCGTTTGGTATCTGGCCGGCTCGAATCGGTGCGTCCATTCCAATCCCAAGCCGGAAACAGGAGGCACCCTGCACGAGGTCGTCACCTCCAACCGGCAATTTCGCGACGATGAATTCTTGTTGCCGCGCGGCTTAACCGCCGGGCAATCGGCGATTCGCGTCCGCATCGCCTTCCGGCCGGTCGAGATCCCGCTCTTCCCGGGCGATCCGCTCCCCAAGCTCGGCTGGAGCGAGATCCGCTACACCGCCTACTCGTTCGTTCCGCCGACTCCCGCCTCGCCGTAGCAAACGCGGCATTACGAACGCGGTCAGCGGCCCTGCCGTCCCAACTCCGATAAATAGCGAATCAGGTCGCTCACTTCGCCGTCGGTCATGCCGGCCGTCAGGCCCGCCGGCATAATGCTGCCGACGGCGGCCATCGCTTCGACATCCTCTTTGGCAATCCGTCGGATTTCGCGGGTGGCAATGTCTCGCAATTGAACTTCTTCGGCGGTTTCTTTCAGTTTGTAGCCGGTGAAGATTTGCCCCTCGGACGTCACGACCCGGGTTGCCAAAAAACCTTCCTTCACCTGCCGATTGGGCCACAACAGCGACTCGATGATCAGCGGCGCCGAAAGCGCCGATCCGACCACCGACAGGTCGGGCCCCAGGTCGCCCCCCTGCCCCGCCACTTTGTGACAGGCTGTGCAGTTGGCCAGCTTCGACAGAAAGACCTGCCGGCCGCGAACGGCATCGCCGCTGCTGCCAGCCGCGGCCGCCAACCGCTCGACAACCTGGGGGCTGTATTCAACCTGGTTGTCGGTAATGCCAATCGCTCGATTGAGGACCGCGATCAGCGCCGGTTCGGCGTGGCCGGTGGCCGAAAGCGCCCGATGGGCGAACTTCGCGGCATCGGATCCGAGATTCACTTTCGCCAGCGATTCGGCCAGCAGGTTTGCTCCTCCCTGCCGATTGACGATCGGCAGCAACAAGTCGGACATTTCGGCCTCGCTGCCGACCGTCGCAATCTGGCCGGCCGCAAGCTGCGCCGCCAGCGCCACATCGACCGAACTGATCGCTTTCATCGCCGCGGCCCGCACCGGGGCAGGGTTCGCCGCTGCGACCAGCGGTGTCAGCAGCGCCAGCGACTCGCGCCCATCGATTTGAGCGATTGCCCCGATCGCAGCCAGGCGACTAGCCGCCGAACCACCACTGCCTGAATCATTGCCGCCCAAAGCGCTGCCGCGTCCGATCTCCAGACGAATCTCCGGCCCCAACGCTTTCAAATGCCAGGCACCGGCCAGTTTGATCGCGGACGCCCGCAGGGCTTCGTCACGGCCAGCGATCAACGGTTTCAGCGGCTCGGCCAGCTCTCCGCCGGGCGTTTTATTTCGCTCGGCCGCCGCGGTGGCGAGCGCGTCGAGAACCAGTGGAGAGCGAAGTCCATGCGCAAACGCGTAACCGAGATCGTCCGGTCCGCCGGCTTTGGCCAGCAGTGCCCACGATCGCGCCCGGGCGTCGTCGGTCAATTCCGGCTTCTCAGAAAACTCGCGCACCAGCCGCGCGATGTCCGTCGTGCCGTCGGCCGCCAGCACGAATGCCAGCCGCTCGGGCTGATGGTCAAACGCAAGCTCTCCCTTGACCAGCGCCGGATACCACTGGCTCTTGAGTGTCAAAACCGTTTGCGTCAAAGCGTAGTCGATGCCGCGATCGCGCGGCTGATTCAGCACCAGCGTGGCCACTTCAACCGCCGAGGGAGATCGCACATAGCTGGCCGCGACCACCGCTTCCATTCGCACGCGAGCAAAATCGTCGCCGGCTGCCCGAGCGAGCAGTGCCAAAGCATTTGGCAGCCGATCGGCCCATAGACCAATCATATGCGTGCCGAACGCGCGCAATCGTGGCTGGGGCGAATCCAGCAGCCGCTCGATTAGCGCGGGGCGAACGGCCTCGTGCGCGGCGAAAACCCCAATCAGCTCATACAGCAAATGCTCGCCTTGCGTGCTCGCATCGGCCGCCGCGCCGGCAAATTTCACCCCCGGCTCCGTCGTGCCGGGCGATTTCTTTCCGGCCAGAATCGCGGCCAACCGTTCGTCGGCCGCTTTCACCACCAGCTCGTTCGGCAGCCGATAGAGCAACTCTTTCGCCTGCTGGCGGACCCAACGCTCGGGCGAGGCCAATTGGTCGACCAATTCCGCCGGACTCATTTTATCCAAGGCGGGTGCTTTGGCCGCCGGGCGATCCTTCAGCGCCATCCGCCAGATGCGGCCATGCGTGTGATCGCGCTGCGGATCGCGATAGCTCGCCTGGTAGTGGCCGATGACCGGATTACACCAGTCGCAAAAATAGATGGCGCCGTCCGGACCGACCTTGGTTTCCAACGGCCGAAACAGTGGCGAAGACGAGGTTATCAGCTCGCCGCGCGGAAGCGAGCGAAAACCCGAGCCGTCATCGATCAGTTCGTGCAAGTCGACATAAGAAGCCATGTAAATCGATTTGACCATCAATCCCTGCAAATCGTCGGGCAGATGCCGCGACCCGATGAATTCGATTTCCATCCCTTTCGATTTCGAAACCGCCAGGCTGCCGACCGGCGCGTACTGGTTCTTGGTCAGATACTGGCTCGGCACCGGCGCCAGCGCCGGATCGAGATAGACGGCATTCGGCTGATTGCCCGGATCGTAGAACGCCTGTCCCCAGTCATCGAATCCAACTCCCCAGGCGTTTTCGGTCGCGGCCGCATTGCCCAAAAAACTTTGCAGCTCGAGCGTGCGCGGGTTCATCCGCCAGATGCCGGTCTGGCTGCACTTGGAAAGGCCCCACGGGGTTTCGATCGTCGAAAAGATGTGCAAGCCCTGAGTGAACCAAAGCCGCCCATCGGGTCCCCAGCAGAGCGAATTGATCATCTGGTGGGAGTCGCCCGTGCCAAAGCCCGAGAAGATCACCCGCCGGCTATCGGCTTTTCCGTCGCCATCGGTATCGCTGAGGTGAATCAACTGCGTCGACTGGCAGACGTAGACTCCGCCGTCGCCGAGTGCCAAGCCGGTTGGCATGACCAACTGCTCGGCAAAGCGGACAAACTTGTCGGCGCGGCCGTCGCCATCGGTATCTTCGCAAATCAAGATGTAATCGTTCGGCGCGATCCCGGGAATCAACTGCGGATAGCTCGGTGCACAAAGCGCCCACAGCCGGCCGCGCTCGTCCCAAGCAAACTGGATCGGCTTGACCAGGCCATCGGCCTCGCCGGCGAACAAATTGATTTCGAATCCGTCGCGCGGCACCAGCAATTTCAATTCTTCGTCCGGCGGCTGACGCTTCTCCGCGGCCGGCGGCGGCACCTCGGGAAGCGGCACCGGCGGTTCTCCCAGCGCCAGGGCATGAATCCGCGCGTCCGACGCCCGAATCAAAGGCTTGTACTGCTCCAATTCCTTGGCCATACTCGGATGCTCGCCGATCGGTTTGCTGAATTGGGCCCACGTCCGATCGCCATACGGAAACGGCCAGTTCATCGTCCGCCAACAATCGAACCAAAACCGGTTTTTGCGAACGATTTCCTCGCGCAGCGGCTCTTGGCTCTCTTCGGAGCGAACGCTCAATCCCAATTGCTGGGCGATGGTGCCTGCCACCATTCGCTGGCCGGCCGGCGTAAAATGCAACCCATCGTCGGTCAGCCGCGGCTCACCGGCACCGCGCGCCGCCAGCGGCGAGAAAATGTCGACGAACACCGTTCCCCGCGCCTTGGCCAGCCGCTCGGCAATCGCGGCCAGCCGCTTCACGCGCGCATTACGCGGCGTGTTGTCCGGCACCCAAGGACTGGCCGGCTTTTCGAATGGAGCCGGCGAGATGATGACCAATCGTGGCGTCGCCTGCTGGAACTCGCCCAGCAGTTTGTCGTAGGCCGCCGCAAAAGCGTCGTCATCTCGGCTGTCGTCCAGTGCTTCGAGCCCGCCGAACCAGGCGACAATCGTCGAGGCGCCGACCGCCTCGAACTGTTCTTTCCAACCGCCAAAATTCAGCGCCCGGGCTTGCTCGTATACCGTGTCCCCCTCCCAACTCATGTGGCGCACCGTCGGTCGTTGTTCGGCGGCGGCCAGTGCCAGCAACGTTTCGAGCCAACCTTGCTGCTGCTCGAAGACCGCGTTGGCCGAACCGGTCAGCACGACAACCTCGCCCGATCGCAGCACAAATTTGCCACCGTCGAAATTGGCGCGCGGCAGTGGAACAACCGGCTCGGCAAACCGCTCGCGCGGATTGGGCGGGGCCGGATCCTCGGCCAAAGCCGCGCGGCCCGTAAGAGTCGCGACTCCCCACCACAGCAGCAGTACGACAGAAACCGTGCGCATGTCTCGATCCTGGGGTGCCAATCGGTGTGTTGGACTGGAAGCGGCTGAAAGGACTGCGAGGCGAAGCGTTTAACCCCGTCGCTGGGACACACTCGTCCTTTAAAGGACTTTAACACCGCGCTAGCACCGCTTCCAGCCACGACCGGCCCCTTGCCCTCACGCGGGTCGATTCCCTACGATCTCATTCTCGCGCCACTCGGGCCGCGATCGTCTCCCCCCGGCCCAACACCCACCCTGCTGTCTTCCGTCATGGCTTTGATCAGCGTCAACGAGTTGTCGATTCGATACCGAGGTCCGGCCCTGCTCGACGCCGTATCGTGTCAGATCGAAGCGGGCCAGCGCATCGGGCTGTTGGGCCGCAATGGCTCCGGTAAAACCACGTTTCTGCGGATGCTCTCCGGCGAAGTGCAGCCCGACGAGGGGCAAATCGCCGTCGCCGCCAACACCAAAGTCTCGCTGCTGCCGCAGGACGTTCCGCAGGATCTTGTCGGCCGCATCGCCGACGTCGTCGCACTGGGCCTCAAATCCGTCCCCAGCGATCACGAACATGATTGGGAGGCCGAGCACCGCGTCGAGCAGATCTTGTCGCGGATGGAATTGCCCGCCGACGCCAGGTTCGAGGTTTTGTCGTCGGGCATGAAGCGCCGCGTGCTGCTGGCCCAGGCCTTGGTGGCGGCGCCCGATGTCCTGTTGCTCGACGAGCCGACGAATCATCTCGACATGGACGCGATCACCTGGCTGGAAGATTTTTTGGCCCGTTGGCCGACGACCCTGATTTTTGTGACCCACGACCGGATGTTCCTCCGCAAGCTGGCCACGCGGATTTTGGAAATCGATCGCGGCCGCCTGTTCGATTGGTCGTGTGACTACGACACGTTTCTGTTGCGCAAAGCCGACGCCCTGGCCGCCGAAGAAAAGCAAAACGCCCTGTTCGACAAGCGGCTGGCCGAAGAGGAAGTCTGGATCCGGCAAGGGATCAAGGCCCGGCGAACACGCAACGAAGGGCGCGTCCGCGCGCTGGAGAAAATGCGCCGCGAGCGCAGCGAACGCCGCCAGCCGAACGCCAACGTCCAAATGGCGATTCAAGAAGGTTTGCGCAGCGGAATGCTGGTGGCCGAAATCGATAACGTCTCGTTTGCCTATGCCGATCGCCCGATCGTCGCCGACTTTTCGACCACCATCATGCGCGGCGATAAGATCGGCATCTTCGGCCCCAACGGCGCCGGCAAGACAACCCTGCTGCGTGTGCTGTTGGGTCAGCTCGAACCGCAGTCGGGCCGGGTCCGGCTCGGCACCAATCTGCAGATCGCCTACTTCGATCAGCTTCGCCAGCAGCTCAACGACGATGCCTCGGTGGCGGAAAACATCGGCAACGGCAACGACACGATCCAGTATGAAGGCAAGCCGCGCCACATCATCGGCTATTTGCAAGATTTTCTCTTCAGTCCCGAGCGCGCCCGCACGCCGGTCCGTTTCTTGTCCGGTGGCGAGCGCAACCGCGTGTTGCTGGCCAAACTCTTCGCCAGCCCGGCCAACGTAATTGTTCTGGACGAGCCGACGAACGATCTCGACACCGAGACGCTCGAACTGCTCGAAGAGCGGATCGTCCAGTTCGATGGCACGCTGCTGTTGGTCAGTCATGATCGAGCCTTCTTGAACAACGTCGTCACCAGCACGATCGTCTTCGAAGATGGCGGCATTCGCGAATACGTCGGCGGCTACGACGATTGGCTCCGCGGACGGGCGAATCGGCTCGCTAAACCGAGCGCGCCAGCCAAAGCCACCGCGTCAGCCAAATCCATTGCAAAGAAATCGTCCGCCGTCGCCGAGCGCAAATCGGTGCCATCGAAGGCCAAGGCCGATTCGGGCAAAGGCGGCCGGCGTCGATTACCCCACAAAGAGCGTCAAGAGTTGTCGGCGCTTCCCGGCGCAATTGAAAAGCTCGAAGACCAGATCGGCTCTCTGCACCAGGCCATGGCCCAGGGCGATTTCTATCAGCAGCCCCGCGACAAAATTGCCCAGCAGCAATCCCATCTGAAAGATCTGGAAACGCAATTGGCGACCGCCTACAAGCGCTGGCAAGAACTGGAAGGAGCCGAGTAGACTAAGGCTTTTGGCCGCGCTATGAGCCGTGGTCAATACTTGTGATGATCGCTTCTCTGAATTTCGCCACCGCAGCGGTTACGATTTCTGCGACTTTCTGCAGAACGGTCGACGGGAATGAATTGCAAGACAGTCATAACGGTGTTGACGCTGCTGCTGCCAACGGCAATCTTGCCGCGCGGAATATCGCCCGCCGCGAACGCCGCGGACGATGATCGCATCGTGCGCCATTTGCCCGATTGGCTGAAACCCCATTACAACCACGGACTGCTGGCCACGCTGGATGCCGACAACACCGTGGTCTCGATCAGTGCGTGCGACGTCGTGACCGACGATTTGCTCGAGAAGTTTGGACAGCTACCGAAACTTCGCGAGCTGACACTCACCAGCTACTCCAAGCTTACGCCGGCTGGCCTGGCTCATCTCCGGCGGCTCTCCTCCTTGGAGAAGCTGGACTTATCGGGGCTAAAACATGCTGGAGTCTGGCTTGGCGACGCGGCGATCGAGGCCATCGTCCCCTTGCAGTCGCTCCGCGAACTGTCGTTTCACATGTGTGGCACGACCGATGCTGGTGTCAAGTTGCTCGCCAAGATGCCGCAGCTCACGTGTCTTTCACTCGACGGTGAAGGGCGGCTCACCGACGCTGCGCTCGATCCGATCGCCGGGCTCAAACATCTAAAACGATTGGATCTCCACTGCATTAACGGATCGGTCCAGCTCGGCAAAATGCGTTTCAGCGAGGGGGCGATTCACCAGTTGGCAGGGCTCACGGAGCTCGAAGAACTTGACCTGATCGGTCAACCCATTCCTGCTGACGCGCTGGTCTGGGCTGGGCTCAAATCGCTCAGGCTGGGGATGGGCGGAACCGACGATGCCGGTGCGGCGCGGATCGCGACTTTTCGCCGTTTGGAGAATCTCCATCTGTTCTATACCAACATCACCGATGAGGGATTGAAGCAGATTATCGGATTGCCAGCCCTACGCTTCCTTTGGCTCGACAGCGACCTGATCACCGACGTGGGCGTCGGCCACTTGAGGAAATTGACCAACTTGGAATCCCTTTCGCTGCGCGGGAAACTTCTCACCGACGAGTCGATCAAATATCTCGCCAAAATGAAGAGCCTGGAGCGGGTCGATCTCATTGGCGGCCGCGACACTGACTTCTCTGGAGCCGCGCATTACTCTTTTTCGGTCGACGCCGTGCACGGGCTCAAAGCACTGCCTCATTTGCACGTCCTCTGGCTCACCGGCTTCGGTCCCGGGGATTACGTCGGGCTCAAACAACTGACTCAGCTTCGCGAGCTGACCCTCATTTCCCAGGTACGAGATGACCAGGCCCAAGCTCTGGAAGACGCGTTGCCCAACGCAACCGTTAACCACCCAACCAACGACGTGATCATTGTGCGGCCCAAAAGAGCGAAGGGCGTGCAATGATTCGCCTGTGGCGAAGGGTTGGCGGCAAACTTGTGGCGTGATGCCCCCGTGTCCGCCCTCTTTCATCGCCGCCGGCCCGCACGGAGCCACTGCCTCCGGGGCTACAATCTCCCCCCCGTCTCGATTATGATCGCTGCCACGGCCTGCGGTCCTCGCCATTCGAGGCCAGCGTCGTCGTAGAAGGGATCACGGATCAAATATGCATCTGCTCGTCGGCCTGGCCAGCGCGGTAGTGATCCTGTTGATTCTGGTCGACGCGTTCGAGGCCATGCTGCAGCCCCGGCGCGTGACCCATCGGTTTCGTTTCACCCGCCTCTTCTATCGCAACTCGTGGAGCGTTTGCCGTTTCGCGGCGCAAAAGTTTCGCCGCCCGGCCCGCCGGGAAGCGTTCCTCAGCCTTTTCGGGCCTCTCTCGCTGTTGGTCCTCTTCTCGTGCTGGGGGATCGGTTTGATCCTGGCGTTTGGCACGCTCCACTGGGCGCTGTCCACCACTTTGGTGATCTATCCCGACCTCTGGCACTTGTGGACCTACTTTTATTTGAGCGGCGTCACGTTCTTCACGCTCGGATACGGCGACGTCACGCCGATCGATCGCCCGGGCCAGGTGCTGGCCGTGATCGAAGCCGGCATCGGCTTTGGCTTCATGGCCGTCGTCATCGGCTATCTACCGACCCTGTATCAAGCCTTTTCACAACGCGAGCGGACCATCGGGCTGCTCGACGCCCGGGCGAGCTCCCCTCCCACGGCTTCCGAACTTTTGGGCCGCCTGGCGGCGGCCGGCCGTCTTTCCTACGTCGAGGCTTTCTTGCAAGAATGGGAAGCCTGGTCGGCGGACCTGTTGGACAACCATTTGTCGTTTCCGGTTTTGAGCTTCTACCGTTCGCAGCACGAGAACCAATCGTGGTTGGCCGCTCTGACGGTGATCCTCGATACCTGTTCGCTACTATTGGTCGGTGTGAAACAGGCGGATCGCTATCAGGCTCAGCTCACGTTCGCGATGGCCCGACATGCCGCGGTCGATCTGGCCCTGGTCCTGTGGGTTCCTCCAGTTGCAGTTCCCTACGAGCGTTTGCCCCCCGAAAAGCTGGCCGAAATATTCGCCAAGCTGCAAGCCGGCGGATGTTCGGGCTGCGACATCCACCAGGCCCAAGAAAAACTCGCCGAGCTGCGTGCCATGTACGAACCGGTGGTTTATGCCCTGTCGCAGAGGTTACTATTTAACTTGCCCTCGTTCGCTCCGGACAAGGCGGTCGTCGACAATTGGCAGACCAGCCCCTGGTCGAAACGAACACCCGGCATCGGCAACTTGCCGACCGTGGCCGAGGAACATTTTGCCTGAACAATTTATTCAGTCCGCACACAATCCCCCTCCCCTTGCTCAACAAAAGATACCTCCGATGAACACACGCACCCTCCCCATTCGACTCGCATTGCTGTTGGTTTTAGTTTCGGCCCCGCTGCTCCGCGCCGCCGACGTGATTCCTCCGGCCAAAGGGCCGAGCGCCGCCGCCGCGTTGGAACCGTACGTCAAAAGCCATTCGCTGGCCGGCGCCGTGATGCTGGTGGCCGACAAGGACAAAATCCTCAGCCTCGAAACCGTCGGCATGGCCGACATCGCGGCCAATCGGCCGATGACTCCCGACACGCTGTTTTGGATCGCCTCGCAATCCAAGCCGATCACGGGCACGGCCCTGATGATGCTGGTCGACGAAGGAAAAGTGAACGTCGACGATCCGGTCGAAAAATATCTGCCCGAGTTCAAAGGCCAGTGGATCTCCGTCTATCGCGACAACGATCACCAACTGCTCAAAAGCCCGAAACATCCGATCACGGTCCGCAACGTCCTCAGCCATACCAGTGGGCTGCCGTTCAAGTCGTCGATCGAAGAACCGACGCTCGACCAACTCCCGCTTGCCGAGCGCGTGCGCAGCTACGCCAAGACCCCGTTGGATTCCGAGCCCGACAGCAAATGGAACTATTCCAACGCCGGCATCAACACCGCCGGCCGCATCATCGAAGTCGTCAGCGGCATGCCCTATGAAACCTTTTTGGACACCCGGCTTTTTGGCCCGCTGGGCATGAAGGACACCACGTTCTGGCCCAACCCGGAACAGATCGCGCGACTGGCAAAACCGTACAAGCCGAACGCCGACAAAAACGACCTGGAGGAGATCACCATCGGACAGCTCAAATATCCGCTCGACGACCATGTCGGTCGCCAGCCGATGCCTGCCGGCGGACTCTTCTCGACCGCCAGCGACCTGGCCAGGTTCTGCCAGATGGTTTTGAACGGCGGTCAGTTCGAAGGAAAACGCTATCTATCCGAAGCAGCCGTCCAGCAGATGACGAGCAAGCAGACCGGCGACTTGCCGAACGGCTACGGCTTCGGCTGGTCCGCCGGCGACGTCTTCGGCCACGGCGGCGCTTTTGCCACCGACATGTCGATCGATTCCAAACGTGGGTTGATCACGATCTGGCTCATCCAACACGCCGGCTTTCCCGGCAACGGCAACCAGGCCCATGGCACGTTCAAGCACGTGGCGGAAGAGCAGCTCACGGCGTCGCAAAGTGAGCCGGCCGCAAAGTAAGCCAGTAGCCAGCGTGGGGACCGGTCGCCGACAATTTCAATCGTCGAGCACCGGCTCGCCCACCTTGAGCCGATAGGGCTGTTTGGCCTGAAACGATTCGAGCCGGCGCTTGTGTTCCGGTTCGTTCCGCTTCAGTTTGTCCAGCGCGATCGCCTCATTTTCCCATTTCACGGCAGCGTCCCAATCGCCCGTCTCGGCACACGCCGCGGCCAGACTGCTGAGTGACCAACTGTCGCGATAGCTCGTGGCCTCGCAGGCTTTCTTGGCCATTTCCATCGCCTTGCCGCTGTCGCGAAACGCCGGATCGGGACACGCCGCGCGCAGAAAAGCGAAATTGCGATTCACGGCGAACGAGCTGTCGTCGATGGCCGCGGCACGCTCGTAATCGGCCACGGCTTTGTCGAAGTGCCCCAGCATCCGCTCGGCACTGCCGCGATTGATCAGGACGACCAGATTCTCGGGGTCCAGCTTCAGGGCCTCGTCGCAGTCGGCCAGGGCTCCCGCGCCATCGCCGAGAACCAGGCGCGCGTTGGCCCGATTTCCATAGCCGCCGGCGCTCGGCGACATCCGAATCGAAACCGAAGAATCTCGCTCCGCCCGCTTGGCCTGGCCCAGCTTGAGCCGCGCAAAACCGCGGCTTTCGACCGCTTCGACCGATTCCGGGTAGTACCAGATGCAGGCGTTGAAATCTTCTTCCGACCGCTTGAAGTCGCCCAGTTGATCGTGGGCCAGGCCCAGCAAAAAGTAGCCGCTGACGTCGCCGTCTTCAATCATTTTTTGCCACACCGCCACGGCATCCTGGCAAGTCATCAGGTCGTCGACGGCCACCCAGCCAGTCCCGCTGCCGGTCCGACACCACACCTTGTCCCGCTCGGGCTTCTTCGAATTCTCCACCGTGACCGTGGTTCCTTGCTGCAAAACCGCGACCGTCTCTCCGTCCACGATCAGGTCGGCCTTGTCTTTCGTCTGCATGACGTCCCCCGGCTGTTGGCCGAGGCAAACGCCGAACAGACCCAGGCCCAACAGCGCTCCAAAGATGATTTGCAGCAATCGCATTTCGGGAACCGGGAGTTTTCGAAAAAGCCGGAGGTGGTCGCTCTCGCCGGCAGTGTATGCCGGCTTTGTGGCGTGTACAAGCAGCCGGCCACGGGCCCCCGCGGCTCCAAACGGGGCCTGAAGATTATGGATCGCCGGCCCTGTCGGCGGTCGCCGCGAATCGATCGTCCCCCGCCAGCGGCCAGCCTCGGGGCTCACTACGTCCAGCATAGTCGGTCCAGCCGGACGGGTGGCTGACCGGCAGCCATCTTTACCCAGGCGTTTAACTTGTCGCAGCTTAACTCTTGTCCGCGATACGTCGATGGAGAATCAGGCTCGAAATGGATTCGTTGGTACCAGCCGCTTTTGTGGAGATTCCCATGCGTCGCTCGCCCCTGGCTTTTCGGATCGTGGTTTTGGCCGCCGCCCTGTCGGCGTTTTCGGCCGCCGCCCGCGCCGAGTTCACCCCCATCACCGGTTGGGACCACCAATTGTTTCCGTCCTACCTCGTGTCGACCGCCACGATCCGCCTGCCGGACGAAGTGGCTGACGAAGACACAGAAGCCGACGAGCAGGTGCTGGGCGATCGCCAGGGCGTCTTGGGCGTGAAAATCGAATCGCCCGGCGCCGACGTGCCGGTCACCGTCACGATTTCCGGCAGCGAGATCCTCGAGCCGAGCACGTTCACCGGCACGCTCGAGACCGAAGGAACCACCTACGCGATTTTCCCAAAGATCAAATACAAGTACGGGGTGCTGACTAAAAACAAGCAGTCGGTCCCCGTGTCGGTGACCTTTAGCGTCGAGGTGGGGGACGAAGAAGCCGAGGAACAAACGGCCACCATCACCCTCCACTCGGTCAACGATTGCCCCTATACGATCGTTCATGGAGACGACCCGGCCACGGACATCTCATTCATGTTCGCCGCCTATGTCAACGAGCAGCATCCGTTTGTCGACAAGGTGCTGCGCGAAGCCCTCGACGGCGGAATCGTCGATTCGTTCACCGGCTATCAGTCGGGCGACCCGGCCGAAGTCTACCGACAAGTCTATGCCCTGTGGAATGCCTTGAGCGAGCGCGACGTCCGCTACAGCAACATCACCACGTCGGCCGCAGAAACCGACGCGGTCCATAGCCAGCACGTACGGCTGATCGACGAATCGCTCAACAACGGCCAGGCCAATTGCGTCGACGGCAGCGTCCTCTTGGCATCGCTGCTGCGCAAGATCGACATCGAGCCCGTCCTGGTCTATGTTCCCGGCCATTGTTATCTGGCCTTCTTCCTCGATGCCGAGCGAAAGCAACTCGTCGGCTTGGAAACGACGTTGATTGGTTCAACTCCCGACGAAGACGCCTCGCCCAAAATCGAGGGTGTGACCGAAGTCGTTGACGAGACTCAAAGCCAGCAACCCTCGTGGGCGACCTTTTGCAGCGCGATCGCCATGGCCAACGCCGACCTGGCCGCCAACCAGGCCAAGTTCAACGACTCGACCGATCCCGACTACCAGCTCGTCCCGATCGCCGCGGCGCGGAAGATCGGGATTCTGCCGATCGCCTTCGACTCGGCCGAGGCCTTCAAGTCGTCGGCCGGCGAGCAGTAGTGGTCGAGTTCGACCGTCGGCGAGGCATTGGCTTTGTCAATGCTGGACCGTCTTTCGGCCGTTTCCGTCCGAAGTGGCCGGATTGAACTGCGAGAGGGGCGCGATGCCGAGCTGTTCGGCCAGGCGGATGATGTCGAGGATCAGCTCGTCGCGGAGCGCCAACTCCGCCTGTTCGTCCGGCACCTCGAAAAAGACTTCCAACAGGATGTCGATCGCCGAACTGCCGAGATCGTTCACGGCAACCGCAAACCGATCTTGTCGGATTCGCCGATTCGCGCGAATCAATTCGAGGATGCCGTCTCGAAACTGGATGATCCGTTCCAACGGCGTGCCATAGGCCACGGCGATCGACGTTCGAAACCGCCGGAAACGCCGCGCACCAAAATTCGTCACGTGCTCCGTCGTCAGGTCGGAGTTGGGAATCGTCAGTAGCGAGTCGTCGAGTCCGCGAATGCGGGTGGTGCGCAGGCCGACCGATTCGATCATCCCTTCGTGATCTCCAATCCGCACCCGATCTCCCACCCGAAAGGTCCGGTCCCAGATAAGCATGATCGAACCAAAAAAGTTCTTCAGCGTATCTTGGGCGGCCAAGGCAAAGGCGAGGCCACCGATGCCTAGCCCAGCCAGCACGGTGGTGACGTCGAATTTGAACAATTCGAGCACGGCCGACAGCCCGGCGCCGAGGACTACGAATTTGAGCACCAACGAAATGACCGGGAACCCCATGGCGGCGCGCGTCATCATCCCCTGGCTCGTCACCGCCGTTCCGCAGACGAATCGGATTGCCGGATCGACCAATTGAAACAGGACCAGGGTCCCGATGAGCCAGTCGAGCGGCATCAATACCGACAGGAGCAGGCCGGCCGGTTCCTGTCGTAAATCGAGAATGACCACACCGTGGACGAGCAGCCAAATGGCCGCCAGCCAGCCCATGGGACGCGCCCAGGACGTAACCAAATCGACGTCCGCCGCCTGATTGGCCAGCGTTTGGCTGCCCACCGCCCGGATTCCTGTCGACTGGCCGCCGCTCAAGTCGATGCCAGCCAGAATGCCGTCGGCCGAGCGCACGGCATCGCGACGATTGCGCCAGCGCAACAGCCCCCGAGCCAGACGAGTCGAAAGTTTGACGGCCAGCCGATAGACCGGAACGACGAGCAGCGCCAGCAGGGCCATCCCTAACAACTGGTAGACGAGGAACGACGTCTTCCGCGTGAAATGAATTCGCTGCTTCAGCCAGGCCGGCATCCGCTCGCGCAGCCATAGTCCGCGCGAATGGAGAAACGTCGCGCCACCCGGTGGCAAGCCGATCTGAGCAAGTTCCGGCAAAATCGGTGCGTCTTCGTAAGCGTCGTAGAGGCGATCGAGCGATTCGACCGTGGCCCGGTTGAAAAGCCAATAATCCTTGCGCGGTCCGGTCGGTTGCCGCTCGACGACAATCCGCCCCTCCCGCCGGACCACGGCCTCGAGCGGCTCGCCCAAGCCAGTGGCGGGCAAGTCTTGATAGATCACAAAAACCGTCCGATCGAGTACGTGCTTCAGCTTGACCGCCAGTTCACGTCCCAGCACTTGCTGCGCCGGGGGTGGAATCTCGCTCAGATCCAAGCATCGCGCCGCGGCGTCGAGATCTCCCGTCTTCATGGCGCCGACAAACGTGCGAAACATCGCCTGCGGCGATTTGAATTCCGCCGTGGCTTCACTCTCCTCTTTCGTCGGAGGCGTTTCGAGATTCTGTCGATAAAGCGTCGTGGACATCTGCGGCAAGGCCGCCACGGTCTTGCCGTCGAACAACCACCGCCCGTCCGGCATCCGGCGCAAGGTGATTTTCAAGCCAGGTTTGTCGCCGAGCGTATACTCCGTCGCATCGACATGTTCCGGGATCAACCAGGTCGGCGTCTTGAGCGCCTTCAAGATCCGTTCCAGCACCAGGCAGAGCCGACCCGCGTCGCGATGTGCCGGAGCCACTTCCGACATATCGAGGCAGGCGCCGGCATCGTCGATTCGGTCAGGGTTTTCCTCCGCTGCATTGATCGAGGCCAGGAACCAGCGTACCGTCGCCCTGGGCGAGCGGAAGCGAGGATCGACCTCGTCCGGCGCCGAGGCAGCGGCCCGCGTCTCCCCCTCGAGCTTCGCAGGCGCCTCGTCCGCCGAAAGAACGTGCGCAAAGCACGACACCAGCACGAACAGCAAACCGGCTGCCGCTCGCGCACGATATCCCCGCTCGCCCAGCGGCATCGTCGGCGGCTTTTCGACTTGCGATCTCAGATTTCGCTCGTGCATGGGCATCTCCTTGGCAGCATTATGCCTTCCCTCGCCCGCGCCCACCATCGAACAATCAGAATCCCGTTCTTGGAGGATCTGAAATCTGCCTGATCCCACTTCAGCCGCCTGAAAATCTTCCGGCCTCGGACACGTATCGGATACGCTGAGTTAGGAGTTGTAATCACCCCGGCCGATGGATGAGTCGCACCCGTGTTCCACATTGTCTACCGAGACGATGATTTGCTGGTACTCGACAAGCCGTCGGGCCTGCTGGCGGTGCCGGGACGTGGGCCCGACCTGCAAGACTGCTTGAGCGCCCGGGTTCAAGCCCTGTTGCCGGCCGCGCTCGTCGTTCACCGCCTCGACCGCGACACCTCGGGCTTGATCGTCATGGCGCTGAGCGCGACCGCACAGCGCCATTTGAGTCGGCAGTTCGCCGAGCGGACGGTGGAAAAACGGTATGTGGCGGTCGTCTTCGGCTGCCCGCCAGCGTCGGCCGGAACGATCGATTTGCCGATGCGAAAAGATTTCGACCGCCCGCCGCGGCACAAGATCGACCCTGTCGATGGGCGTCCCGCACACACGGCCTGGCGATTGATCGAGCGATCCGTCGATCGCAGTCGCTTGGAAGTCGAGCCGTTGACGGGCCGATCGCATCAGATCCGCTTGCACCTCCAGGCGCTGGGGCATCCGATTTTGGGTGACAATCTCTATGCCCACGATGAGGCCCGGGCGATGTCCCCGCGGTTGCTCCTTCATGCCGCGCGCCTGTCCGTAACGCATCCCGCCAGCGGTGACCGCGTAGCCTGGACCGCGGAATGCCCGTTCTAAGGCACCCCGCCCCCCCCCGCCCACGCCCAAACCCAGCCCAAACCCAGACAGCCCAAACCCAGACACCCACAATTCAATCGCCTCCTGCGAGAGGAAACCTCGAGATTCAAACCCAGACACCAGTTCAAACCCAGACACCCACAATTTAGGAAACGCCCGGGAGTTGGACCCCGAGACGGAAGACAAAAAACCGCGCGAGGGGATTGACACGGATGTGTACGTGTGTACACTTCCGGCAGCAAGGGAGACCGACCATGCCTGCACACGCTCGCTGCCGAATTGTCGATGATTCCGCCGTCGGAATCTACCATTGCGTGAATCGCTGCGTCCGCCGCGCGTTTCTGTGCGGATTCGATGCCTTCAGCGATCGCAATTTCGACCACCGCAAGCTCTGGATTCGTCAACGTCTCGAATCACTCGCCGGACGGTTCGCCATCGACATCTTGGGCTTTGCGGTGATGGCCAACCATTTGCATCTTGTGTTGCGCAATCGGCCCGACGTGGCCACGAATTGGTCGGACGAAGAGATCGCTCGGCGCTGGTGCGGCCTGTTCCCCAGGTCGGTAGACAGTACGTCGTCAGGCAGCCCGCCCACAGCCGCGGGGCTGCGCGAGCGAATGTTGCTGGCAGATCCGGTCCAACTGGCCGAATGCCGACGCCGGTTGTCGAGCGTGTCGTGGCTGATGCGTTGTCTGTGTGAACCGATCGCCCGGGCGGCCAACCGCGAGGACGAGGTCACGGGGCGGTTTTGGGAAGGCCGTTTCAAGTGCCAGGCGTTGCTCGACGAAGCCGCGGTGTTGGCTTGCAGCATGTATGTCGATCTGAACCCGATCCGCGCCGGCTTGGCCGAGACGCCGGAAACTTCTCGGTTCACGTCGGCCCATGAACGAATCGTCGACCGGCGGTCGGCCGCAAACGAATCGTCCCAGGGCGTTGCCGGCTGGTTGGCCCCGGTTGCCGAGACGGCCGGCGGCGGCG
>Ga0182024_10007825_pt1 | contig 22891 bp, 22 predicted proteins | sample P32metaG_FD_120480 | JGI IMG/M metagenome (GOLD analysis project Ga0182024, IMG submission 120480) | Permafrost microbial communities from Stordalen Mire, Sweden - P3-2 metaG (Illumina Assembly) | ecosystem: Environmental > Terrestrial > Soil > Wetlands > Permafrost | place: Sweden: Stordalen... | reverse complement strand
TGTTTGGCGAGTTGCTTTCGCACGCCGAGGACGCGCTGCAACAGAGGCGAGTCGGCGCCGCGCTCGACCAGATGGACCAACCCCAGTCCGATTTCGAGAGTAAGGGCTTCCACGCGCAGCAGGTCTTCCAGATTTTCTTTGGGCTTGGCGGCGGCGGCCTTCGAAACGGCGGAGCCACCGTCGGATTTTCGACGCATTCGCCAACCTACCGTCCCTAAGCCGCTGCCGACCAGGAGAAACGGAAGGGTCGGCATGCCGGGAAAGGCGGCAAGAACGGTCAGGAGGCCCCCGGCCAGCAGCAGCGGCTGCGCGGTCTTGAGCATCTGCTTGTGAACTTCGGTTCCGAGGCTGTCCTCGGATCCGGTGCGCGTGACGATCAAGCCGCCGGAGACCGAAATCATCAGCGCCGGGATTACCGTGACCAGACCGTCGCCGATGGTGAGCACGGTGTACGTCTCGAGCGCGTGCCGCAGTTCCATTCCGTGCTGCAAGACTCCGATCAGGAAACCGGCGATGATGTTGATGCCGGTGATCAGAATGCTGGCCACGGCGTCGCGCTGGGTGAAGCGCGAAGCTCCGTCCATGGCTCCATAGAATTCGGCTTCAGCGGCGAGTTGTTTGCGGCGGGCGCGCGCTTCGGTTTCATCGATGAGGCCGGAGTTGAGATCGGCGTCGATGGACATCTGCTTGCCGGGAAGAGCGTCCAAGGTGAATCGGGCGGTTACTTCCGAAATGCGGACCGCGCCATGATTGATGACGACGTACTGGATGGCGATGAGAACCAGAAAGATCACGGTTCCGATGATGTAATTGCCGCCCACGACGAAATTCCCGAAGGCTTCGATGACGTGACCGGCGGCGGAGGTGCCGGTGTTGCCGTTCAGCAGGATTAACCGCGCCGAGGAAATGTTCAGCGACAGACGGTACAGGGTGAGCAACAGGAGAACCGTCGGGAAGACGCTGAAGTCGACGGGACGGCGGATATAAACCGAAACCATCATCACGATCACCGACAGCATGATGTCGACGACGATGAGAAAATCGAGCAGCTCGCCCGGCATCGGCATGATCAGCGCCATGATGATGGCGATGATCGCGACAGGAACGCCGAACTCGCTCAGGGTCGCAAGATTGAGCGAACTCGCGTTCCCGCCGGCCGCGGCTGTGTTGGCTGGCGTCATTCAAATCCTCAGGCGCAGGCCTCGAGACTGCGCAGCTTATAAACCAGGGTCGTGCGGGGAATCCCCAAAGAGCTGGCGGCTTTGGCCTTGTTGCCGCCGCACTGCTGCAGGGCTTCCTGGATCAGCAGTTGTTCGACACGGCCGACCATTTTTTCGAGGTTGACTCCCGCGCCCTGCGGAATTCTGAGATCGGGGCCGGCCGGACTGGCGCGTCGGGGTTCCGGCAACTGGATATCGCCGGAATAGAGGCGGGTCCGCTCGCCAGATAGCGTCACGGCCATCTCGATGGTGTGCTCCAGTTGCCGAACGTTCCCGGGCCATTCGTAGCCGCTGAGGCGGCGCACGGCGTCCGCCGACAAGGTCTTCGCGGGCAGTCCTTCCCGGTTGCAGGTCTTCTCGATGAAGTGATCCGCCAGCAGCGGAATATCGCTAGAGCGGTCGCGCAGCGGCGGTACGACGATCGGCACCACGTTCAGGCGGTAGAGCAAATCCTCACGGAAATTCTTGTCCATGACGGCCTGTTCCAGATCCTGGTTCGAGGCGGCGATGACGCGGGTGTCGATCTGAATATCCGCGGAGCTGCCGACGCGCTGCAATTCGCGTTCCTGCAGGACGCGCAGCAGTTTCGATTGAATGTCGATGGGGACCTCGCCCACCTCGTCGAGAAAAATGGTTCCGCGATGGGCCTGTTCAAAACGGCCGATACGATCGTTGACAGCGCCGGTAAAGGCACCCTTGGCGTGGCCGAACAGCTCGCTCTCGAAAAGATTTTCCGGAATCGCGGCGCAATTGACCGAAACCATGCGCGCCCCGGCGCGCCGGCTGGCCAGGTGTATGGCGCGCGCGACCATTTCCTTGCCGGTTCCGGTTTCGCCCGTGATCAGCACGGTGGATCGACGCGGGCCAGCCAGACGGATCATGGAATGGAGCGATCTCATGGCGCGGCTCTCGCCCACCAACAAATCGCGCCACGGCTCTTTCGCCTGGCCCGCATGCGAGGAGCGCTGCGCGGCCAGTTCGATTTCGACGGCGGCTGCAAGCTCCGCGATGCTCAGCCGCTCGGTCAGATGGCGAAAGGTCATCGGAGGACGGATCATACCCTCGTCCAGGGTCGACTCGGGGTCGTAGATCAACACCGGAATCGGCTGCGGTGCCTGATGCGGGTCGAGGAGTGTCTTTTCAGCCTGGCTTGCTTCGAGGAGTGCCTTCTCGACGATTTCGGCCGAGAGCGGAAGTTCGAGAAGGATGATCTGGACGCGCTGCATCGAATCATTCCAATTCGCCGGAAAGTGATTCAAACACATCACATTTATGCCGGTATGCTGTTGGAGAAACTCGACTTTTTCGCAGCGATCCGCAGATCGCAACCACAAAATTCTGGGCATGGTTGTTCCTTGGGAAGCCTCCGACTATAACCTCGGATTGCTTCGGACTATTCCTCTGTCTTGGTCTTGGCTATCTATCGGAGGGTATAACTGTTTTGCTTACAGTCCTTACAGAGATTTACGCGTTTTTTTGTCACGTTTCAGGATTTGGGACTCTACTTTGGCCGCGAATTCTCGATAAGCAACGGCAACATGGACTCCAATAACCACACGCGCAGTTACCGCGATTATCTGGAGAGCCGGATCCTGGGGGCGCATCCGGTCGAGATTGTGGCGCTGTTTTACCAGGTCGCCATCGACAATCTGAACGAAGCGATCGCGCATTTGAAATCGGGCGACCATCTGGCCCGATCGGCTGCGGTGACGCGAGCGGAACAGGCGGTTCACGAGCTGCTGATTGCGCTCGACCATTCGGTGAATGCGCCGTTTACGCGCACTTCGGAGGACTTGTACCGGTACGCGCTGGAACGCATTGTCACGGGACATGCGCGCCGATCCGAAGAGGCCTTTCGGGAGGCGCTGGCGGTGCTGACACCGCTGGCGGCGGCCTGGGCGGATCTCAAATCGCGGCTGTGCCAGGAACCGGCGGAACAGACGGGCGAGCCAGAGGGACGGCAAGACCGGGAGGAAACGATCAGCGATCCGTACGCGGCCTACCGGCAGAATCCGGCGGCTGCGGCGTCGCGGGACTGGAGCTGCTAGCGCCTTGCAACTGGTGCGAAATCATTTTCGCGAGGCCGAGGCCGCCGCGCTTGGAAATCGACTGCGCGAGAAATTCGTCGGCCAGACCCATGGCTGAGCTGGCGGTCTGATCTTCGCCGGTGCCGAGCCAGCCTTCGCCATCTTCCTCGTGGACGGACTTCAGGATCTGGCCGACGAGCAGGCTCTCAAACTGCGAAGCGGCTTCGCGAATTTTCGCGGGGCTGTTATCGGACGGCAGCGTGGTTCCGAGGCCGGAGGAAAGCACGCCGTTTACGATGGATCCCATGTCAGATCACCTGCACGTCGGCTTCGAGGGCACCGGCGGCGCGCAAGCTTTCGAGAATGGCGATGACGTCGCGCGGCGTCGATCCGATGGCGCCTAAGGCGCGCACCAGTTCCTCCACCGTCGCGCCCTGTTGCAGGACGATGCTACGCGACTTTTCTTCTTTCGCATTAACGGCACTTTGTACCACTTCCTTGGTCTGGCCCTGGCTCATGGCATTGGGCTGGGAGACGATCGGCGTCGTTTGAATTTCGACGGTCAGTTTGCCGTGCATGATCGCCACGGGAGATACCCGGACTTCCTTGCCCATGACGATGGTTCCGGTCCGCTCATTGATGACCACTCGCGCGGGACGATCCGCCTGCACCTGCAAGGCTTCGATCCCGGCCATAAATTCAACCACGCGCGCGCTGTATTCCTGCGGAATATTCACGCTTACGGTCGCCGATGTTTCCGGCTGAGCCAGCGGCTTGCCGGTCTCGCCGAATTTTCCATTGATGGCGCGGCTGATGCGGAGAGCGGTGGTGAAATCGGGCTCGCGCAATTGCAATCGGATTTTGTCCTTGGGCGCGATAGACGGAGCGCGGCGCTCGACGTTGGCGCCTCCGGGAATGCGTCCGACGGTGGGATGATTAACCGTTTCCGAACTGCCGCTGCGTCCGGCGCCGAAGCCGCCGGTGACTACGGCCCCTTGCGCCAGCGCGTAAACCTGGCCGTCGACACCCTTGAGAGAAGTAAGCAGGAGCATGCCACCTTGCAGATTCTGCGCGTCGCCGATGGCGGCGGCATTCACGTCGATGTGCATTCCGGGTTGAGCAAAGGCCGGCAACGTGGCGGTCACCATGACGGCCGCGGTGTCTTTCACCAGGAGCTGGCCGGGGTTCACCGAGACTCCCATCTGCTGCAGAATGTTAGCCAGACTTTGGGCCGAGAAATAGGTGGTCTGATGATCGCCGGTACTGTTCAGCCCGACCACCAGGCCGTAACCGATCAGCTGATTGTCGCGGATTCCTTCGAAGGATACGAGTTCCTTGAGGCGCGCGGTGGCGGTTTCGCGAGGCTGGTCCTGCGCGCTGATCAGCGCGGCGCACAGCGGAAGCGTGAGTAGCCGGATTTTCATTTGCATCCTTTAGAACGGCAGCAAGCCGAGGATCAGACGGTACAGAAAATTGGGCCGCCGCACGGCGTCGTTGACGATGCCTTTGCCGTTCACCTGCAGCTCCATGTTCGCCAGACGAGAAGAAAGCACGGTGTTAGAGGTATCGAGATCGATGGGACGAATCACGCCGCGAATTACGATGACCTGGTTTTCGGCGTTTACGTTCAGATTTTTGGTTCCTTCGACGACCAGATTTCCGTTCACCAGTACGTGGCTGACGCGAGCGGAGATGGTGGTAGTTAGAGTGGTCTGGCGACTGGTCGTGCCTTCCCCATCGAGAGTAGTGTTCGAGTTGGCGTTCAATAGGTTGGCGAGTGCGCCGGTCGGGCTTTTAGGTCCGGCGAGGGAGGTGACGGCGGCCTGAGCGCTGGAGGCGCGAGAGGTTTTCGATTGTCCGGTACTGACGGCTGACGCGCTTTCCTGCACAATGATCGTGACCACATCGTCGACATTGCGGGCGCGGAGATCGGAGGAAAGATTCGAAAGGCGCGCGGCGGGCGACCAGATGGAGCCGTTTTCGGCGACCTGTCCGTTCGACGCCTGCGGGATGGAGGCTTCTTTAATATAGGTATCGAGCGGAGAGGGAGGCTTCGGCTTGGCCTTTTTCTTGTCCTCTTTCTGCGCCATCGCGAGAGCGCAACACAACAGCAGCGCGGTGAATGTTTTCCTCATTCCGCCGGTCCTCCCACTAACACCTGATCTTTGCCGGTTACTTTGGCGCGAAAGTCCCGGCCGCTCGACAAATTCCGGACAGTGATGGTGGCTCCCTTCATTCCCGAGGTCTCCGCGCGAGCTTCGAGGCTCAGATGGGCCAATCCTTCAAATAGCTCAACCCGCACCAGATCGCCGCGCGCTACATCCATGGGCCGTTCGATCTGCGATTTACGGATCGGAGCGCCGCTCGGAAGAGTCGCCTTCGCCATCAGCCCGGTTACTTCATCGAGATCGCGCGCGATAGCGTCGTTAAATGGCGAATCCTCGCAGGATTCAACACGTATCTGCGATTTCTGAATCAGTTTGCCCGCCGGGAGATTCATCGCGGGAATTACCCGATTCATAGTGGCGCTGATCCGCGCGCGCGCCCAGATCGGGAACTTCGCGGCTTCGCTGTAGCGGACGTAGCCGTGCCAGGTGATCTCGTCTCCGGAGGGACGCTGGACTCCGGTGCGTGGGAAAACAATCTCGCCTGTTGGCGCGGGTTGCTGGCTGGACGAGACGATCTCGATTTTGACGCCGTCGATGCCTAACGTTTTCTCCATCGCGGCTCGGATCTGCGCCGGCTCCGGAATAAACGTGCGGCGCATCAGGCAGATGTCTTCGAGTCCGGCGAAGTCCAGGCCACGGTTGCGGGCGATGCGTTCGAGGTCGGCTCCTTTAAAGATCCGGTGCGCTCCGGAGGCGGGCAGGTAGCCGAGCAGGAAATCCTGGGGCAATTGGGCGAACGCGGGGACCAGCGGAACGACATCGCGCGCTAGCACGGATTCGCTGTCGATCGCCTGGCAAGCGCCGGCAGGCAACGACGTAGCGAGAAAAAACGGAAGCAGGAGGATCATCGCGTGAGGTTATTCATTTCCTGGTACATCTCGTCGGACGCCTTCACGACTTTCGAATTGGCTTCGTAGGCTCGCTGGCTGATGATCAGGTTGACGAACTCGTTGACCACACTGACGTTCGATTGCTCGGTAAAGCCTTGCAGCAAGGTGCCGAGCCCTTCCTGTCCGCCCGGGGTGCCGAGAATCGGTTCGCCGGACGCCGTGGTCGGCTGATAATAATTCTGGCCGAGACTGTTGAGACCGGCCGGGTTGGCAAACGTCGCCAACTGAATTTGTCCCGCGGTTTGCGCCGCGGTCTGGTTGGGAAGCGTGTAGCTGACCGTTCCATCGGTGGCGATAGTGATGGTCTGCGCGTTTTGCGGGAGCGAAATGTTCGGCTGCAGGAGGTTGCCGTTGGCGTCGACGACGTTCCCGGTGGCATTCACCTGGAACTGGCCAGCGCGTGTATAGGCTAGGGTGCCGTTGGGCTGAAGCACCTGGAAGAAGCCATTACCCTGGATCACGACATCGAGAGGGTTGTTGGTCTGCGAAAAATCGCCCTGGGTGAAAACAATCTCATTCGAGGCCGCGCGCGTCCCGAGCCCAAGCTGCAGGCCGCTTGGAACCACCGACTGCTGGCCCGCCGCGGCTCCGGGCTGAATCATATTTTGATACAGCAGATCCTGAAACTGCGCGCGCCGCGCTTTGTATCCAGCGGTGTTCGAATTCGCCAGGTTGTTGGCGATATTGTCGACGTTCAATTGCTGCGCGGTCATCCCGCTCGCCGCACTGTAAAGAGCTCGGATCATTTATTTCTCCTCGTCAGTTCTTTCCTGGTCGGATTACCTTGTGAGTCGCTCGGCCGGTCATTGCGCACTCCCGCCCACACGGGCGACTTCCTGCAACGCCTGTTTATTCATGTCAGTAGTCAACGAAATCGCTTTCTGCAACATTTCGAACTGGCGCATTACGCCGACCAGGCGCACCGCCGATTCGGCCGGACCGACGTTCGACCCTTCCACCTGGGCCTGCGAGACGACGGCTTGCGACGGACCGGGCTTCACCGCCGGATTGGTGTTCGTGAAGTAGCTGTTGCCCATTTTCTCGAGTGCTGACCGGTTCTGAAAATCCACGATCTGCAATTGGCCGATAGCCTGCCCGTCCTGTTGAATTGTGCCGTCCTGTCCGACTTGTATCGGAGACTGCGATTGGCTTTGAATGGTCCCGCCGACTCCCGCGACCGAATAACCGTCGGAAGTGGTCAGAACGCCTGAGCTTGAAAGCTGAAAAGAGCCGTTGCGCGTATAGAGAGGTCCAGAGGGTCCGTTGACGACGAAAAATCCCTGACCGTTCAAGGCCATGTCGAGAGGATTGCCGGTCGGCGTCAAAGTTCCCTGAGAGAAATCGGTCCATTGACTCTTGACGAAAGGCATCTGCGTTGACTCACTCTGGCCGTCGGCGGCGGAGGCGTCGCCGCTGAACAGGCTGTAGAACTCGCGATCGAGCTTATAGCCGCTGGTGGCGGAATTGGCCAGATTATTGGAAAGCAGGTCGAGCGCCTGCATGCGTGCACGCAGCCCGCTCGCCGCGGTGACGGCAGCTTGATCCATAGGTTGACTTGGGGAGAGCAAGCGCCCGGCCAAAACAAATCCTGAACTTTGTCTCTAAGTTTCTTGCAGATTCGCGATATGACAAATACGGACCGTTCTGTTTGATCGTCGAATTCCCGCCGGAGGACGGTGGGGATTCGACGGGCCCGCTCGTTAACCCGTTGAAAACCAAATCGCGTGAAGTGGCCGTTGGCATGCACCTCAGGCGACTTCAGCGATGAGCCACTCTGTGCGGATGACGGCGAATCCGAGCGATCCCAGAATGCCGCTGGCCGCTCTTCACACTTTGCGCCCGCCGCTGTCTTCCGGCGATCGAACCAATTCCTCAACCGCAACGCTCGAATCCGAAACACCGGACTTCCACTCCCTGATCGACGCGCAGTCCCTGACATCGTCCGACAAGCTCAAGACGTCCACTGACACCAGCGGCGAAGGACGGAGCTCGCAGCAAAAAAAAGGGCAAGACTCAACGGATGCTCCCACGGAGGTTGAGACAACGCCGTCATCACCAGCGGCTGCACCGACGCGCTCGACGATTTCGACGAGCCTGGTAAATTCGTATCGCTGGTCCGGCACACTGACGCAACCTGGCGATCCGGGTTCCGGTTCACAAGGCAATACGAATCACGATTCTTCCGGTTCGACGGACATTCCCGCGGAGCCTTCTCCTTCGGCGCTTCTTTCCACCTCTTTGAATCGATGGTCTAGCGCTCCTATGGCAACCGGCGGTTCCATCGGCGACCAGCAGCGGAAGACGAATCAAGACTCCGGCGGGGTTTCGACAGAAGTCCAGACAAAACCGTCTTCATTACCGGCTCTTTCCACATCTTTGGATCGATGGTCCAGCGCTGCCCCGAAGTCCGGCGACGTGGTTTCCGGTCAGCTGTTCCAAACGAATCAGGCTTCCGCAGACAAGCAGACGACTGCGTCTCCATTCCCGGTTCTTTCCAGCGATCCGTCGGCGAACGAGGATTCGAGGACAAATCCAGTTCCAGTCGTTCAGGCGGAAACCCTGCCGTCATCCGCGATGGCTTCACCGCAAGAGGCACCGGCCGTGTTTCAGCCGAGCGACTTGGTCCTCTCCTTCCGAAGCATCCAAAATCAAAACGCGGCCGGTACGTTCGCGAATCTCCAACAGACGCCGTCCGAAAAACGCGCAACCCCGCAACCGCAAGGTAGACCGAATCAGAAGTCGTATGATTCTTTGAGCGGAGCCAAAACCGCACCGTCTCCCTTGTCAACAGTTTCCGCGACAAAAGCGGCAGGTTCTTCGAGCGACGTGAGTTCGATGCGATGGTCGAGTGCGCTGGCCCAGGCGATGGATGCGGTTCAAATACCCTCGCAAGACCCGACAGGCCCCCGGTCGAGCGCCCCCGGACCATCCGTCGATGAAGCTCGAATAAAGCCGCAGGTGCCGCTGACCCTGGGGAGCGACCGGAACGCCGATTCTCAGATTTCAGTTCCCGCCGGGACAGCAGATTCGCAACCGGACGCAGTTGCGGACGGCCCCACGTTGGCCCAAGCGCAGCCTGCGTCGGCGAATGCCATTCCGTCTCAACCAGAAAAACGGCTGCAAAAGCCTGCTGTGACCGACGGGAAAACAATCTCTCAAGACGAGCCTGGTCCGCAGACCTCCGCCTCCTCCTATGGGCTCGACGCGCAGCCGGTCCCGGCTACACAACCTTTGGCCAGTCTCGTCTTGGAGTCCGCAAGCAATCCGGATGCAAGCGGGACCGGTACGCCGGCAGCGGCGCAAATCGATTCTAAGGCGCGCGTGGCGGCAACGCCGTCGATGTCCGTGACTTCACGTCCGACGGCGCGTGAAAGTGCCAACAAAGTAGGTGACGTTTTTTCTCAGGACAACCTAGCGCAGGACGAAACCACAGCCAGCACGGGCGTTCCGTCGATCGGTATTCCGGCGAGCGACGATTCGGCGCCAAGGAATGCGGCGCAAGGGAGCAACGCCGCTCAGTGGAATCTGGAGACGATCGATTCGCGTGTGGAAACGTCCAACGCGGCGGCGGATGCGGGAGCGATCGCTTTCGAAGCCAAGCTTTCGCCGATTGCGATGGAGCCCGACAAGCCGAACAACGAGGATCCGCAGCATTCGCAAAACACGGCATCTTTCACCGCCAGATCATCCGCGGGGGCAAATCCGGGCGACGCGGAGGCCCCGCCTGCGCGAGACATTCCCGCTCCGAAAATCGAAACGCTCTTTAGAGCGGACCTTTCGCCTGCGCCGGCGGCCGCGCCGGCCGCTCCGCACGTGCAGCCCCGTTTGAGCGTCGAGACTCCGGCGAATGTATCACCGACCACCCGCATGGAGCCGCTGATCGAGAGCCCGGCGATGCCGGCCAGCTCGAGTCACAGCATCACGGTGAAGCTTCCGGACGCCAACGGAGAATCCGCCATCGACCTGCGCTTTGTTGACCGGGGCGGCGATATTCACGTTTCGGTTCGAACCGCGGATGCGGATGTCGCGCATGAACTTCGCGGCGGATTGAACGATCTGGCTGCACGGCTGGAGCATGCCGGCCTTCGCGCCGAAGTATCCAGCCCATCCCCCGGCGCGTCCACCAGCCAGCGCGACGCGCAAGAGGGCTCGCCCGATCGCCGAGGTTCCGGCCGGAATCAAGCCGATCCCGACAGCCGGAAAGAAGATTCACGGGACTCCAGCCAAGCCCGGTGGGTGGAGGCATTCGAGAATTCCGCGGGCAGTACCAACCAGAGCATCACATTCAGCCAGGAGCAAACCACATGAGCTCACCCGTTAGTCCCATCGCGTCGTCGTCCTCTTCGGGCACCGATGCAACCTCGACCACCGCGGCGATCAGCAGCACGGATTCGCTCGGCAACGAGAACACGTTTCTACAACTGCTGGTGGCGCAGATCAAGAATCAGGATCCGACGCAACCGGTGGACAGCAGCACATTCCTGACGCAGTTGGCGGAATTCAGCCAGCTGGAGCAGTTGATTGGAATCCGCCAGGATGTTTCACAACTGGATCCGACGGCGGCGACCAGCACGTCGGGCACGCCCAGCACCGGGGGCACGTCCGGTTCCTAGAGTCAGCGAGCCGCGAACGGCGCGGCTGTAAAGAAAAAGAGGAGAACAATATGGGGTCTTTTTACACTGCACTTTCCGGCCTGCAAGGCGACACCACCGCGCTCGACGTGGTGGGCGACAATCTGGCCAATATGAACACCTATGGGTTCAAAGGCAACAGCGTCTCATTTGAAGATGCCATGAATGCGGTATCGGCGTCGCTTCAGATCGGCGCCGGGGTCGGATCGACTGCCACGAACCGTAACTTTACTCAAGGAAACCTTCAGACGACTAATCAACCGCTGGATATGGCGATCCAGGGTGAAGGCTTCTTCGTGGTCCAGGATTCTTCCGGCGCAACGGAGTACACCCGCGACGGCAGTTTCAATATGAATGCACAGGGACAGTTGGTCACCGCAACCGGGGATCTGGTGCAAGGGTGGATGGCTGCGAACGGCGTGGTGAATCCCTCCGGTGCGGCGTCCACGATTACCGTGCCGCTGCTCACTCCACGTCCTCCGGTGGCGACGCAGAATATGACGATTAGCGCCAACCTGAACGCCAACGCCGCGGTGGGAGATACCTTCGCCGCTCCCATCCAGGTGTACGATTCGCTGGGCAATGCGCAAACGCTGACGGCGAATTTCACCAATACCGGCCCGGGCGCGTGGAGCTATGAAGTTGACATCCCGAGCACGGACATCACCGGAGGAAAAGCGGGAACCGTGACCTCGCTCGCCAAAGGCACGCTATCGTTCGATTCGAACGGCAATCTGACATCTCCCAAAGCGGGCGCGCCGGTGACGGTCACCAATGCGACGGCCCTGGCCGACGGCGCTGCGACGCTCAGTATCAACTGGAACGTGTACGGCTCTAACAATGCTCCGACCATCACCGGATACTCGCAGGCGTCGGCCGCCTCCGGGAGCACGCAGGATGGCTCGCCCACCGCGACGGTCACCGGCGTTTCACTCGAAAATGGCGGAATTATGGTGGCGAATTATTCGGACGGCACGCAACAGACGCTGGCGCAGGTCGCGCTGGCGAACGTCGCGAATCCGGATTCATTGATCGCGACCGACAACAACAACTACGTGACGGGACCAACCACCATTACGCCGACGGTGGGCGCCGCAGGCACCGGCGGACGCGGAAGCCTGGTCGGGCAGTCTCTCGAAGCCTCCAACGTCGATATGGCCACCGAGTTCACCAATCTGATCGTGTTCCAGCAAGGTTATGAAGCCAATTCGAAAGTGCTCAGCACGGTCCAGCAGATGGACCAGACGCTGCTCGCGATCAATCCGTAATCGGTGATTTCATGACTGCAGCTGAACAGATCGAGTTTTACTCCGAGCTTCCGATGGCTGTCGAATCGGAGCTCGGACGATGCATGCTGCCGGTGCGAGACGTCCTGGCTCTCGCCGCCGGCAGTGTCCTTAAACTTTCGGTTGCGGCTGGATCCAACGTTCAAGTGCTGGTCGGCGGCGCGCCTTTTGGAACGGCTGAGGTAGTGCGGACCGGCAAAACGCCGGCCGTACGCCTGCTGAGTTTTCAAAAACGGAAGGGCGACTAAGAATGGAGATTTTTCAGCAACTGTTGGCGGTCGCGATGGTCCTGGGGGCACTGTGCGCCCTGGTGTGGGCGATGAAGCGTAAGGGATGGGCGCGCGTTCGCAGCCATGGCGCGCGCGATTCCCGCCGGCTCGAAGTGATCGACCGCCTGGTCCTCACCCCACATCACTCGGTCCATCTGATTCGCGTCGCGGACCGGACTCTATTGGTCGGCCTTTCGCCCAACGGTTGCAATCTCCTCGAAACCAGTCCCGTGGGCATCCTGCCGCCCGGAACGGATCTATGAAATTCCTGTCGCGAATTTGCGGGATCGCTGTCTTCTCCGGACCGGCGGCGTGGGCGGCGCGCTCTTCGGATTCGCCGCTGTCGAAAGTGGGAGTGAGCGGCGGGGTGACCACCCTGAGCCTGCCGATGCAGATCGCGGTCTCGCTTACCGTGATGGTGCTGTTGCCGGCGGTAATTATGTCGATCACGCCGTTCCTGCGGATTACCATTGTGCTTCACTTCTTGCGCCAGGCGCTCGGAACGCAGACGACTCCTTCTAATCAGGTGTTAGTCGGCCTGGCGCTTTTTCTTTCCCTGACCATCATGCAGCCGGTGATTTCCGACATCTATCACAAGGCCTGGGAGCCGATGGACGAGGGCAAGCTGAGCACCAGTCAGGCATTCGATGAAGGCTCGAAACCGATGAGAGTCTTTCTGTCCCGTTTTACGCGGGAAAAAGATGTCAAATTGTTCCTGGAAATCACCAAAGCGCCGGCGCCTAAGAACGCCTCCGAGCTGGGGCTCGATGTTCTGGTTCCGGCCTACATCCTCTCCGAGCTGAAAACCGGATTTCAAATCGGCGCCATGTTGTTTCTTCCGTTCCTAGTGATCGACCTGGTGGTGGCTTCGGTCACTCTGTCCATCGGGATGGTGCAGTTGCCGCCGGCGATGCTTTCCGCGCCGTTCAAGATTCTGCTGTTCGTGCTGGTGGACGGCTGGAATCTGGTGGTGGGATCGCTGGTCAAGTCCTTTTACTAAAATCGCCATGACACCTGAATCCGCAATTCACTTGATCCACGGAGCCTTGATGGCTGCTTTCTGGATGAGCGCGCCTCTGTTGGCGATCGGCCTGGCCGTCGGCATCGTGATGAACATGGTGCAAGTGGCGACGTCTCTTCAGGACAACGCCTTCAGCACCTTCCCGCGCCTGGCGGCATTCCTGATCGGCTTTAGCGTGCTCATGCCGTGGATGCTGAAGCAGTGGATCAGTTACATGGTCGGACTGTGCGGCGAAATCGCCAGGTATGGGCACTGAGCTTACGCTCGACACGGGAACGCTGTACGCCTTCCTTCTGGTGCTGGCCCGCGTTTCCGGAGCATTCATTTACCTGCCGCTTCCGGGTATCAAGGCCGGCCCGGAGATCGCCCGCGCGGTTCTCTCCGTCAGTATGACTTTGGTTTTATTTCCGAGCTGGCCCGCCGTGGATGGGTCGAAAGTCAGCCTCGCCGTTTTGATCGGCTGGATGGGGGCCGAAGCCGGCATCGGTGTCGCGGTCGGCCTGGCGGTCGCGTTTCTAACGGAAGGATTTCAGATGGGCGCGCAGATTATCAGCCTGCAGGCCGGATACAGTTTCGCGACGACCATCGACCCGAACTCCGGCGCCGATTCGGGAGTACTACTGGCGATCGCCCAGCTCGCCGCGGGCCTGTTATTCTTCGCCACCGGTCTCGATCGCCAGGTGCTGTTCAGCTTCGCGCAAAGTCTGGCTTCCCACCCCCCCGGACACTTCGACATTTCGCCGTCCATGGTTAATGCACTTATAAAGCTCGGCAGCATGATTTTCGTGACCGGTCTACGCCTGATTCTGCCGGTGCTCGGATTGCTGCTGATGGTGGAAATTTCGGTTGCGCTACTGTCGCGATTGAACGCGCAACTTCACTTGATGATGCTTACTTTCCCGATCAAGATGCTGCTGTCGCTGCTGCTGCTCGGCTGGCTCCTGTCGATTTTCCCCCGAGCGTTCCATCAATCGGCCGGACCGGTGCTGCAAGTGATTCACGGGTTGCTCTCCTCCTGACGCGAGCGTAATGGCCGATTCCAACAAAACCGAACAACCTACTGGCCGGCGCCTCGAAAAAGCTCACAGCGAGGGCCAGTTCGTGGCCTCGCGGGAAATGATCACGGCCGGCCAGTTCCTGGTGTTCGTGATCTTGTTCGGGACCTGGTTTCCAGGTTGGCTGACGGGCATGAAGGTGATGCTCCGCGAAGCGCTCGCGGCCGCGTTCCATGGCGATCTGGACGTCTCCAAAGCTCCCGGAATCGCGCGGGCTCTGATGGACCGAGCCTTTCTCCCCTTATCGGGACTGGCCGCCGCGGCGGTGTTCACCGCGCTCGGGGTGCAGCTCTCGATTACCGGCATGGGCTTCAGCCTGAAAAAACTGCAGCCCGACTTCAGCCGTTTCCAGCCGCTCAACAAGCTCCGGCAAATCGCCCAGCAAGGACCTGGTTCGGTACTTCAGGCCGCCTCGATGCTGGTGGTATTCAGCGGCACGATCTATGCGATCGCCCGGCAAAACGCGGAGAGCTTCCTGGCGCTTCCCTTCGCCAGCCTGGAGGTCGCGCTGTCCAAAATCGGAGGATCGCTGAAGGAATTGCTGTGGAAGGCCACGGCGGTATTCCTGGTATTCGGCATCGTCGATCTCATCCGCCAGCAGCGCCGCTTCAAGAAGGGGTTGCGGATGAGCAAACAAGAGGTCAAGGACGAGCTGAAGGAGATGGAAGGAAATCCCCACGTGCGGGGCAAGATTCGACGTCTGCGCCGAGATCTCGCCCGACGGCGCATGATGAAGGAAGTGGCCACGGCCACGGCGGTGATCGTCAATCCGACGCATTATGCGGTCGCATTACGGTACCAGCATGAATCGATGTCGACGCCAGTGGTAGTGGCGAAGGGCAAGAATTATCTGGCACTGCGAATCCGGCAATTGGCTATCGAGAATCACGTGGCGCTGGTGGAGAATCCTCCGCTCGCGCAGGCTTTGTATAAATCCGTGGATGTCGGCCGGGAGATCCCACCGCATTTGTTTCGGGCGGTCGCCGAGGTTCTGGCCTACATTTACCGCCTCAGCGTGGCGAGGCGGCAGTGGCGGCCGAACAGCGCCCCGCCACGCAAGTAATAGATTCATTTTATACCTGTAACCTACTGATTGTGCAATATTAAACGTCCATTAACGCCACCGTATAGCGAACATTCCCGATCCTCTCTCTAGAAATTGTTCTTGTTTTTGCGATAAGGCCTATTGCGGGAAAATTCCGCAGTTAAACCTATGCCAGTCCTGACGGGTGTCGATCGCCGGCTCATCGCGCGGCTTCCTGCTTTTTCGCCGATCGCGGTCCGGCTGCTGACCGTGCTGGCCGACGACCCTACGTCCTTCAAGGAAGTCTCCCGGCTCATCTCCCTGGATCCTGTGCTCGCGGGGGAAGTCCTGCGGCTGGCGAACTCGGGACTCTATGGGAGACGCTTCGAAGTTCGCTCCATCTTAAACGCGATTGCGATGCTCGGAATCGGGAAACTGACCCAAATAGCGGTCACCGCCATACTATGGCGCGGCCTACCGACTCGGCCGGCACCTTTCGTACGGGAGTGGTGGCGGCACAGCATTGCGGCGGCACTCGTGGCGCGGCAAACGAGCAAAGACTTGAACACGGATTTCAGTTATACCGGAGCCCTGCTTCACGGCGTAGGGCAACTCGCGCTTTTCATGGATGCGCCAATGGACTACCCCAATCTTGTGGAGCGCGCCTATACCGACGGGTTCGATCTCCTCGAACGTGAGCGTGACATATTCGGCGTCGATCACGCAGGCCTCGGCGGTCTGATTCTCGAATCCTGGGGGTTGCCGGAGAGTTTCCCCGACTCCGCGGCAAAGCATCACGATCCCGGTGCGAGGGGGCCTCTGGTCCGAGCGGTGCAAAGCGGGTGCTGGGGAGCGGAATATGCCGGCTTCGGACGATGTGGATGTCGCCAGCGCCTCACCGAGGACGTCACCGTCGAGATGGCGGAACTGCTTGCGACTGACTGCCTGCTCACGCTCGTCACGGCGGTAAACCAGATCGAATGCTCTTTTGCGTGAGCGAAGCGGCTCCGGCCTGAGCCTTTTTCCGGTTCGTCTCTACAAGACGCCAAATTCATCGATATGGAATGGCGCTGATGGATTCCCTCACAACACTGTCGCTTCATTCACGGCCGGATTCATTCCAGACGCTGATGCGCCTGCCGAAAATCTCACCGATGACCGTCCGGCTGCTGAGCATGCTGGCGCGGGATTGCAGCGTGCCGGAGCTGGCCGCGCTGGTCGAAAAGGACGCCCCGCTCTCGGCCGGCGTTTTGCAACTCGCCAATTCGGCGGTATTCGCGCGAGTGCAGCCGATCCATTCGCTGCAGCACGCGATTTCGATGGTCGGCCTGGGAACTATACGCAAATTCGCACTGGCAGTATCGATCTCCAACCTGTTCTCGCGTTTCAAGGCGCCGGCCACCTTTTCCCTAAATCGGTTCAATGCCCATTCGGTGGCGACCGGCGTCCTGACCGAGCTTCTTTCCGCGGAGCTGCCGGTGGAATCGCCGGAAGAAGCGTTTCTGGCGGGCATGCTGCACGATGTTGGCAAATTATTAATCGCGACCAATCTGCCGAAAAAATACGATGAGATTCTGGAGCTGAACGCGGTGCTTCAAGTGCCATTGCTACAGTGCGAGCGGGAAATTCTGAAAATCGATCACGCCGAGCTTTCCGCCCTGGCTATCGAACGCTGGGATCTGGCACCAGCGATCCGTCATGCCGCTCGATTCCATCATGAACCTGAACGCGCCTCGGCGGATGAGAAGGTGCCGCGCGGCCGACTGGGACTGAGCCTGGTAGTGCATCGAGCGGATGCTTTTGTGAACTATTGCGGCTTATCGGTTCTTCCTCCGGCGCTAACCCCGGCTGAGCCGCCTTCGCTCGAATTCGAAGGTTTTTCGGTTCCGGTCGATCGCGTGCTGACTCGATTTGAGAAGGAGTGGAAGGATCTCGGTAATCTCTTTCATTAAGGAACGAACCGATTTCGCTCCAAGCCAATGAAATCGCACGTGAGCGGATCCCAAAACGCCTGGCGTGCGATCGACCCGCCTAGTTAAAATCTGGTGAACTGCCGATCATGATCATGGATCATTATGGAAGGAACGCCAGGCGGGGTGTGCGCCATGAAAACGTGGCTCTATCGGCGCCGCCGATGGACGATCGCGATGGCGATCGCCACCGGCGGGTGCTTGCTCACCGCAGATCTGTGGCCGGCGGGCGGTTCGAGTCGTCCTCTGAAAATCGGCTTTCAGAACTCACCGCCGTATCATTTTCCGGATTCTAACGGGAACCCAACGGGACCCGTCGTTGACGTTTTGAAGGAGGCGGCGCGGCGAAGAAACCTCCAGCTCGAATGGAGGTTTTCGCCGGAAGGGCCGGAGCGGGCGCTATCTTCGGGCGCGGTGGACCTGTGGCCGATCGTCGGCGATCTCCCGGAGCGCCGCCGTTTTTTCTACGTGACCTCCCCATGGGTCAAGATGACATACGTCCTGCTGTTCTCCGAGCCGACGCAGTTAAAGAGTCCCGCGGATGTGGCGGGCAAGACGATCGCGGTGTCCAAGATCAGCCTGGACTCCCGGATCGCACGGGGAAGACTGGCGAGCGCGAATCTGGTTTCGAAAGCGACGACTGCCGACGTGATTGCCGCGGTTTGCGCAGGCGAGGTTCAGGTCGGCCTAGTGGCACAAAGCCCGCTGCTCGATGCTCGCTCCTCCGGCTGCCCGGGGCGGTCGTTCCGCGCCCTGCCGGTGGAAGGAGCAACCTTCTGGTTCGGCATCGGCGCGAACAAAAACCTGGCGATGGCCCGCTCCGAAGCGGATCGTCTCCGCAACGAGATCGGTGCGATGGCGAACGATGGAAGCTTGGCCGGGATCGATTTTCGCTGGCACACCAGCATCGGCACCGAGGTGAGTACGATATTCCAGTACGGCAGGTTACGCTTCTATTCATTCCTTCTATTGGCCGCCGTCGCCGTTCTGGTCCCGACCCTGATTTCGACGTATTGGCTCACGCGACGTCTTCGAGCGGCGCGAAAGATGGCCGAGGCGGCGAGTCTGGCCAAGAGCGATTTCCTGGCCAACATGAGTCATGAGATTCGCACGCCGATGAATGGGATCCTGGGCATGGTCGATCTGGCGCGGGACACGCGGCTTGATCCCGAACAGCGCGACTATCTGGACACAGCGAAAGAATCGGCTGAGAGTCTACTCACCGTGATCAACGACATTTTGGACTTTTCCAAGATTGAGGCGGGAAAACTGGATCTTGAGACAGTAAATTTCAATCTCAGGGAAAGCCTAAGGCAAACCATCAAGACGCTTGCGTTTCGCGCACAACAGAAGGGTCTAGAGCTTAAATTGCAAGTCGATCCCCAAGTAAACGATCTAGTCGCAGGAGATCCGGTTCGCTTGCGCCAGATCGTGGTGAACCTGGTTGCGAACGCCGTCAAATTCACCAGCTCAGGTGGCGTGACGCTGTCGGTAAAAAAAGAATCTCAAGATGGCGACCGCATGATTGTGCGGTTCACGGTCAAAGATACCGGAATCGGTATTCCGCTGGGAAAGCAAAACGAAATCTTCGCCTCCTTCACCCAAGTCGATAACTCAACCACCCGCAAGTATGGCGGCACAGGCCTGGGGCTGACCATCTCTCGTCGCTTAACGGAGATGCTCGGTGGCCGAATCTGGGTGGAAAGCGAACCGGGCAAAGGCAGCTCCTTTCACTTCACGGCGTGCCTCGGCGTTACGGAAACGAATGCGGCAGTTGATCCGCTGCCGCCGCAGTCGGTGTTGTCCTCAGCGCGCTGACTCGATACGTGCCCCGGCGTCGCCGATTTTGGCGCGGCTCGCCCGTTCCTTTCCGCTACAAGCTCGATACTCGAAAAGCGCCCCGGTGGTACGCGGAGGTATATCGTACTGGTACGAATATCTCCGCGGTCTAGTAAATAGCGCGGCTTAGTCCTATCAATTGTGCGAAATATTTAAGAGTTGTTAGCCGTTATCGAAGAATACTGTCGATTTATCACAATAGCTCTATAGCAAAGCGCCGTGTAGCCCGATGGACGCACTAGGAGCAGAACATGTCGGTTTCCTCTTGGACGGAGCTGTTCGCCTATTCACTCACACTGGCTGGCTCGTTGACGTTCGCGAAGCGAAGCTCAACCTGGCGAATGCGTCTCTTGGCATGCACGGTCGCCCTGCTCTCGCTCTGCCAGACCATAAATGTTCTGCGAAAACACACCGTCTGGATTAACGAAGATGTGGGTGCGATCGCCCAATTGATGGAGCCTCTTTCTATTGCACTCTGCCTAGTGGTCCTGAGTGCGGAGGATCGCAGTTCGAAAATGACGGGTACGCGCCTCCCGGTGGGCGCAGAGAAGGTCAATATTCGCTACACAACCTCGGGGATTGCAAGCCTGGCTATAGCGTCTCTTGGAACATTGCGATCCGCGGATCCCCGTGTCGGGATGGTCGAAAAACGCAAGGAACCTCGTTTGCCCGTCGATTGCCCGGTAATCGTAACTGTGTTGGGCGGCCAATCGCCTCTGGTGACCTCGGGAATCGTGCAAGACATGTCGGGCAGCGGCTTAGGATTAAGACTGAAGTCCGCGATTCCATCAGGATCGCCCGTCAAGATCGAAGGCGACGGCGTATTGATGCTTGGCGAAGTCTGCCGGTGTCGGCCGGCGGACGGCCAATACAGCCTAGGCGTGCAAGTATCCGAGTGGCTGGCCTTTACCAGCGGGATACACCGGTTTGGTCAAGCGGAGGAGCGAGATGAGCTTCCGTCGCCTGCAGAAGAACTGACGTCAGCTTATCGTTGACCGTCGAAAGTTCAAACTGACGCAGTTACTTCCGAATCTCTCCCGCGCGAACTGCTGGAAATAAGTTCACAACAGGCGGAGTCTCCTGGCGAGTGAGAAAGGCGTCTTCGGATGCGACGGAGAAGGCCGTGGCTCGAAACGGCCGCTTGAATCGATCTACCCTTGAACAATGGGCAGTTTCACGTGCTTATCGACACCTCATCCACCACATCCTCGGCGGGCAGCGTGTACTTGGCAGAAACGCTGAGGTCTTCTTTTGCCTCGATCAGTTCCTTCTTGTTGTGAATCGATCCCTGCCACGCCTTGGCGTCATAGGATTCGAGACCGATGTAAAATTCATTGTTGCAAAAACCGGTGGCATCGGTGCCGTCATCCGGCCGCCCAGTTTATTGGCAACAGTAGTGACCTGCGGGATACTTCGCAGAATGTTATCGCGAAGCGTCTGGTGACGCTGTACGTGCAGCGACAACTTGGAGGCCTCTTCAAACGAGATGGCCAGGCGCAGATGCGGGCAGAGCAAAACGGGTCCTAATTGGCAATGAGCGGGCGAGCGCCGTAAACGAATGTCATTAGCTTCGCGAGACTACGAAAACGAGCGTGGTGGATGGACCGAAATTGGCCGTGAACGGTTCCTCGGCTAGTGGATGAAGACGCGAGCACTGGTGCAACAGCGGTCCTCTCGACTTGGAAGGTTTCGATCAGGCATCCGGCGGCCGTTCGAGCGGAATGGCTTCGTTCGCCACGCGAACGGAGAAATCTAGTGAGCCCGGATCGTGCCACTCGATCTGATCGTGGATCCGGATCGTCCCGCCGATGATGATTCTACAGTTGAGTCCCGAACGGTTCAGTAGCGGCTTGAATACCTTCTTGGCGACTAAATTTTCGAGGTATAGGCAGGGCACGTTAAGCCGTCCGCCGTAAAGCACGCAGCCACCGATACGAAAATATTGTCCGACGAGGTGATTGAGGGGTACACCGCGCGTCGTCAGGTTTCGCCTGTGTTCGTGGGGCGCCAGATGGACGCCGCGGTCGCGGGATAGCGCTTCCAGCACTTCATCTTCGATCAGTGTTGCCTGCCGATCAATGTGGTGATTTTTCGAATAGGTTCCGAGTTGCGTCGCGTAACGATCGCCTTCGATCCCCGTGCCGGCGAGTAGTCGCGCCTCGCCGATCGCATCCATAGGCGCCGACGCTTTCGCTGCGATGTGGATGTGCAACAACTCACCTTTCCAATGCATGTGATAATCATCGCACCCGAGAGGCGGCCGAAATGCGGCTCGGACAAGACCCGCAGTCAGATTTCACCTGGTGGCCCGGACGCCGAAGATCCTCTTCATGCTTAAGAACTCATGGTAAAGTAAGGCTCTGCAGAAGAGAATTATTTCGGCTTCAGGACGGAACCCGCTCGGCGATTTCTACAGGAACCTGGGACCCGGGTTGATCACTGGTTGCGCTGACGATGATCCTTCAGGCATATCGACCTACTCCATTGCGGGCGCCACCTTCGGATTTGGTTTGCTGTGGACAGCCTTGCTCTCGTTGCCCCTGATGATCTCCGTCCAGATGATGTGCGGCCGGTTGGGCATGGTCACCGGCCGCGGATTGGCGGGTGTAATTCGTTTGCGTTATTCCCGGTGGGTGCTCTGGGGAGCATGTTCTTTACTGGTGATTGCGAACGTAATCAATATTGCCGCCGACCTCGGCGGCATGGGCCAGGGTGCGCAACTCGTCACAGGTATCAGTTCCTTGGTGTGGACTCCACTTTTTACCGGACTAATTATCGGGGTTCTATTTTGGTCGTCCTACCGGCTGATCGCCAATACTTTCAAGTGGCTGACACTCGTACTGCTTGCTTATGTAGCGACGGCTTTCCTGGCGCATGTCGACTGGCGTGCCGCGTTGCTGGCGACCATACGGCCTAACGTATCGTGGTCCCGCGATTATGTCACGATGCTGGTCGGCATTTTGGGGACGACGATCTCGCCCTATCTTTTTTTCTGGCAGGCCTCGCAGGAAGTGGAGGAAGAGCGATCGCAGGGCCGCAACCTCGCTCAGCGCCGGGGGGCGACGGATGGTGAACTGCGCCGTCTTCGTACCGATGTCATCACAGGCATGACGGCATCGAACTTTATTATGTATTTCATCATTCTGACGACAGCGGCGACGCTACACGCCCACGGTATCACCCATATTGAGACCGCCGGCCAGGCTGCCGAGGCGCTTCGTCCCCTCGCCGGCAGGGCCGCTTACTGGTTGTTCACCTTGGGCCTCGTCGGGACCGGTATGCTCGGCGTGCCAGTTCTTGCCGGCTCATGTTCCTATGCTCTAGCGGAGGCCGCGGCGTGGAAAGGATCGCTGGAGAAAAAGCCGAACAACGCGCGAAAATTCTACGGGGTTTTGGCGGCCGCGATGATCCTCGGCTGCGGAATCGATTTTGCGGGACTCGATGCGGTGAAGATGCTCTTTTGGTCCGCGGTCATCAATGGAGCTCTGGCC
>Ga0182024_10007824_pt1 | contig 22892 bp, 19 predicted proteins | sample P32metaG_FD_120480 | JGI IMG/M metagenome (GOLD analysis project Ga0182024, IMG submission 120480) | Permafrost microbial communities from Stordalen Mire, Sweden - P3-2 metaG (Illumina Assembly) | ecosystem: Environmental > Terrestrial > Soil > Wetlands > Permafrost | place: Sweden: Stordalen... | reverse complement strand
GTCGGCAACCCAAACGGGTCACCCCCACGATGACCGCCGGTCCACAACCCAAAACTGAAGCGGTCCTCGGGTGCGGCTGCATACGGATCAGACATCAAACTCCTCTGTTTGGGCGATGAATCGTCGACGGCCGGGGCAGCGACATCCGCTCCGCGAGCTGGCTGAGGCTCAAACCCCGGTGCTCGCTCTCCAGTGCCCGAAGCACGCTCGCGGCGCGGGCGATCACCTGGATTCCGCTAGCGCTTGCGTCCTTTGCACCTGCTGCCACGCCTCTATTATATTTCGCGAGCCCGAACGGACCGGTTCAGCTTGTGGTCTTTCAATCGACCGCTTGCCGCACCGATGCTCGCGACTGCTGGCGTCAGCCAGTCCTCGCCTCGCGGCTGGTGGGCCGTCGCGGTGTCGTCAGTCGGCGAGTGCGGCATGGGCCGGCTCGGCGAAGATTCGCTCGTAGAGGTCTTCGCCGTAGCTGGTGGTGAGCGGCTCGCCTTCGACGAGCCTGAAGGTTCGCTGGCCCTCGTCTTGGCGTGGCGCGCGCAGGAAAGCGGCTGTCTCCGCACGCTCCGCGTAGAGCCCGCCGGCGAGGTCGTACATGTGCGTGACGAAGAAGATCTTGATGCCTGCTTCCTGGAGTGCGCGAATGATCTGCCGGGCGATCTCCGAGCCTTCTTGCTCGTTGGTCGCGGCGAATGACTCGTTGAAAAGCAGCGTGCTGCCCGGGGTGAGCTGGTCGGCGATCTGACTCATCCGGCGGAGCTCCTCGTCGAACTTGCCGGCCTCGAGCGTGACGTCCTCCTCGCGCTTGAAGTGCGTGAACACGCCGGTCCGGATGTCGGCGGCGAACGACTGCGCGGCGACGAACATGCCGGATTGCATCATCAGCTGCGCGACTCCGACGCCGCGCAGAAACGTCGATTTGCCGCCCTGGTTGGCGCCCGTGACGATGATCAGCGTCTTGTCGTTGGCGTTTAGGTCGTTGCCGACGACGCCTTGGATTTTCAGCGCCAAACACGGGTCGTACAAGCCGCTGGCCTGCAGCTTCGCGAATCCCGCGGCGGACGGGTCGGGCATGCAGGTCGGTTGGCCTGTGCCGGTGAGTTGCGCGTAGAGGTTGAGGGTCGCGACGTACAAGCCGAGCTCCGCGCGGAGCAGGCTGAAGAAGCTCAGGATGTGGTCGACGGATTGCCGGGCGGCGTTGGCGGCGAGGTTGAGGCCTCTGTCTCGCAACTCCTCGAGCGCGCGAAAGCCGGCCTCGTCGCGGTCGGCGATCGCGAAGCTGTAGTGCGGGCCTTTGGCGAGCGGGGAGAGGCGCGAGCGCCAGCTGCCGCGGCGGTCGGACGGGCGGCGCAGGACGTATTTCGTGCCCTTGTTGCCGTCGTCGAGCTCGGCGCTGATCAGGACGCCGCGGCGGAAGCGCAGCTCGCGCAGCTGCGCCTGGACCTCGGCGAGGTAGTCCTCGCCGAGGTCGCTTTTGATTGTCGCGAACAGGCGCGTGAAGCCTTCGCATGTGAACTGCGTGGCGTGCGCTTCGGCGATCTCGTGAAGGCGTTTGAGTGCGCCGACGAGCAACTCGAGGACTCGCAGCGAGTTGGCGAGCACCGACCCGGACGAGCGCAGCAGGGGGCTGAACCAGACTGTTTTAGGCGCCGCGAGCGCCTCGATCGCGACGGCGTAGATCTCTCTGACGGTGTCCGGGTGCTCGATGCAATCAGCGAGGATCTGTTGGCGATAGCGGATAGCGGCTGGATCGGAGAGACCTAGGAGTAGCGCGCGCTGGGCGATCTCGCGCAGGAAGCCGTCGCCGAGCGCCATCGCTTCGAGCAGCGTGTTCAGCTCGAGGTCTGATGTGAGCACGTCGGTGTTCGCCGGCAGCTCGCGCCCCAGGTCGAAGTCCTCGTCTCTGTGCATGAGGTAAGCCTTCATCTTGCGACCCCTGCCTTGAGCGTGTCGTAGTCCAGCCTGTACTTTTGGGCCAGTGCTGCGGCGTAGGCGCGCCCATCGGCGGGGCGCCGCTCGAGCTTGAACGTCCGCATCGTCGGATCGCCCGGATCGACCATGCTGGTCATGCTGACGATCTTCTCGTTCAGCGACGCGAGCTCGTCGACGAATGTGACGTACACGCACAGAAGGTCGAGCTGTGTGATCCGCTCGAGCACCTTCGCTCCGAGCAGACGCGCGTCCTGCAGTGTCGTCGAGCCGAAGCTCTCGTTCATGATGATGATGCTGTTCGGCGTCGCCACCTCGAGGATCTCGTGGATCCGGTAGAGCTCGTCTTCGAGCTTGCCGCGCAACGTCGCGAGGTCCTCCTCCCGCTCGAAGTGGGCGAACATCTGGTCGAAGAGGAAGAGCTGCGCTTCATTGCCGGGCACCTGACAGCCGAGCGCGGCGAGGTAGTGGAGCTGTCCGAAGGTCCGCGCGAATGTCGTCTTGCCGCCATTGTTGGGGCCGGATACGACGAACACGCGCTCGCGGTCGTCGAGCTGGAAGTCGTTGCAGACCACGGTTTCGTCGTCGCCTGAGAGCTTGTCAGCGAGCGCGATGTCGAAGGCGTCGCGTGCCCGGATTGCCTTCGAGCCGTCGGAGACCCGCGGATAGCAGAAGCGCAGTGCTGGGCGCTCGAGGCGCTCGAGGTACTCGCGGTAGGCGACGTAGAACTGGATCTCGCGGTCGAAGGTCAGGATCGTCGGATCGGTGTACGCGCTGGTATTGGCGCAGTACTCCTGGAGCGCGCGGAAGGGCTCGGGGTGGATGCGCGCCACGAGGTCGAGGACCTGTGCTTCGACGTGGTTCATGTCCGCCGGTCCGGCGGGGGACGCGACGCGGTAGTCCTTGACGGCGCCCTGCTTGAAGCGCGCGAACGTCTCGTCGACCTCGGCGCCCTGGTCGGCCTGGTCGTTGTAGCTGGTCACGGTGATGCGGTTGCCCTTGATGTGAAGGTTGTATTGGAGTCCAACGAGGTCGTTCGCGACCTTGGTTGTCTGCTCGACGAGCGTGGTGAACGCCGGCGAGGTGGCGTAGCTGAGGAGGTAGACGCGAAAGGCAAGCATGCCGTGCGACCTGAGGCGTGCTTTGCTCAGGTCGCCAGCAAGGCACTTGACGGCGTCGCAGTAGTCCTCGACGGCTCTCAGGTACCAGCGCTGCTGCTGCCGCGCGAAGTGGAGCTTGCCGACGAGCGCGCGGTGTCTGCGCATCCACCGCAGCTTCGTGGCGAACGAGCGGATGTCGTCGAGCACTGTCTTGTTCTCGAGGTCGCGGAAGACTTCGTGGCGGTAGTTGATCGTCGCGACGCTGTGAAGCGGCGCCCGGTAAAGCGGCACGAGGTCGTATTCCTCGCGACCTTTGGTGATCGAGCCGACGACGCGGTCGAGCTGGAGATCAGCGAAGAACGCTGGAGTGGCAGCGTCGTCCACGCCAGCAGTGGGCTCAGGCTGATCGAAGAGGATGCTGCGAAACACCGACGGCGCGTCGCGCGGCGTTTTCGCGGCTGCGAGGCGCGTCGCGCCGGCTCGCGGTGTCGCGGCACGCCCGTTCGCTTCGGACGCTCCGCGGTGGCTTGCGGGAGGCGCTGCTGCGCGACCGGACTCGCTCACGAATGACCTCGCGGTTCGGTAGAGGCCATCAGCGCGGCAGTGCGCAGACAAAGGCGAGCCTCATCGCCTATCGACAACAGGATACAAGGTCGGTCGCGGTAGCAGACAGTGCTGCAGCGGGCCGGTGGCGTGACCGGTGACTCGCCGCCAGCAGTGAAGTGATGCTCGCGGACGCGAGAGCGGAGATCGAGAGTGTTGATTACGACGGGACGCGCAGACCGAGACGAGAGTCGCATGCGAGCGCTCTGCGGGAGCGTGGCGTAATGTCGGATTACCACGATCGCGGTCCCAACCAGAAAGCAAGGCAACGATGAGCAAGATCGACAGGGTGCATGCCCGGCAGATCCTCGACAGTCGTGGCAATCCGACGGTCGAGGTCGATGTGCGGCTGGCGTCGGGAGCCTTCGGTCGTGCTGCGGTGCCGTCGGGAGCGTCAACCGGGACGCGTGAAGCGATCGAGTTGCGAGACGGCGAAAGCGCGTTCGGCGGCAAGGGGGTCACGCACGCGATCGCCCACGTCAATGGCGAGATCGCAGAGCGCGTGCGCGGCCGCGACGCGGGTGATCAGCGCGGCCTGGACGAGGCGATGATCGCGCTTGACGGCACTCCGGGGAAGGCGCGCCTCGGTGCGAACGCGATCCTCGGCGTGTCGATGGCGGCCGCCCGCGCCGCCGCGGCGGACCTCGGGCAGCCGCTGTGGCGTTATCTGGGCGGGCCGGAGACGGACCTGCTGCCGGTGCCGTGCCTGAACGTGCTCAACGGCGGCGTGCACGCCGACAACCCGATCGACTTCCAGGAGTTCATGATCGCCCCCGTCGGCGCGCATTCGTTCGCCCACGCGATCCAGATCGGCGCCGAGGTCTACCACGAGCTACAGCGCACACTGAAGGGCCGTGGCCTTGCAACCGCTGTCGGCGACGAGGGCGGGTTCGCGCCGGCGCTCGCGTCAAACGAGGCGCCGATCGAGCTATTGCTCTCGGCGATCCACAGCGCGGGCTACGAAGCGGGCAAGGACGTCGCGCTGTGCCTGGACCCGGCGGCGAGCGAGTTCTTCAAGGACGGCAGCTACGTGCTCGCCGACGAAGGACGCACACTGTCCTCGGGCGAGATGGTCGACTACTGGGCGACGCTCCCGGCCCGCTTCCCGCTGCTGTTCCTCGAGGACCCGATGGCGGAGGGCGACTGGGACGGCTGGCGCAAGCTGACCGAGCGGGTCGGCAGCGACGTCCAGCTCGTCGGCGACGACATCTTCGTCACCAATCCAGCGATCCTCAAGGAGGGCATCGAGCGAGGCATCGCGAACTCGATCCTGATCAAGCTCAACCAGATCGGGACAGTTACGGAAACACTCGACACCATCGCGATGGCACGAGCAGCTGGCTACAAGGCGGTCGTCTCGCACCGCTCCGGCGAGACGGAGGACACGTTCATCGCCGACTTCGTCGTCGCGACCGGCGTCGGGCAGATCAAGACCGGTGCGCCCGCACGCTCCGAGCGCGTCTCAAAGTACAACCAGCTGATGCGCATCGAGGAAGAGCTCGGCGAGCGGGCGCGCTACGCCGGTGGCACGACCGCATAGCTGCGCTGAGCTTCACCGCCGGCCATGCTCACCGACCTCGTGCCGTGCCGTTCGACTTCGAGGCGACCGGACATGGCGTTTCGGGTCACGGTGCATGCCCTCGAGTGGCCCGTATCGTCGGTCTCACCTTGCGCTCTGCGTCTGCGGTTTCGCTGCCGTTACCCGTTCGCTCGTGTGAGGATCAGGACGATGACCACCGACAGCGCAATCAGGTATGCGAACGCGAACGCCGCGCGCCGTGCCGCCTCGAGCGCGGCGTAGCGCGAGCCTCTGGCGTGGCGTTGGAGCTCGTCGTAGGAGATCAGGAACGCCATTGCCGCCCCGATCAGGTCCAACGGCAATAGCAGGAAGAGGAGACTCATCAGGCGGCGTCCACGAACCGTCGCTGGATGTCGCCGGCGCTGCGTGCGAGCGTGCCGACGAACACACCGGTCGGCAGCCAACGTACGGTCGAGCGACCGCGCGTGCGGCAGCGCCCGGATGCGTCGCGCCAATCGCTCATCGACTGCGAAGGGTCGCACGTTATAAGGAGGCCACGGGCGCCACGTGTGGCCGAGCTCCGCCGAGTTCGAGGCGGCAGGTGAGGCGCGTCTGCTGAGGGCCGTGCGAAGTCTCGGCGGGCGCAAGCGCTGGACAGTCGAATTCCGGCTAGCAGAGCGGAGCGCCAGATCGCGCTGAGCGAGCGCACCGATCGCGGGATCAAGCGCGAAGCCCGACAAACACGACGGATCTGGCGAGGATCCGGCCGACCTCGCCTTGACAGGCGGTACGCCGCTGCAATAGAACCCCCGCGGAGTACGCGCTGAAGTCCGCGTTATGCCGGTAGCCCGGACGATGACTTCTACCTCGACAACGAGCGTGGAGTCCTTCGACCGGAGACGTACGTGGACTACGTCATACAAGTCCTACAGAGCGCCGTGGTGCTCTTCCTGGCGCCCCTTTACACGGGCGCGATCGCTCGCGCCGAAGCAATCGTGCAGTCGAAACGCGGCCCGAGCGTGCTGCAGCCGTACCGCGACCTCGCGAAGCTGCTGCGCAAAGGCAGCGCGACCTCGGAGGACGCGTCGTGGATCTTCCGTGGCGCCCCGTTCGTAGCGTTTGCGTGCTACCTGACAGTGTCGGTGATCGTGCCGGTGATCACCGACGAGCCGCTCCCGCTCGCGTTCCTCGCCGACCTGATCGGCGGCGCGTTCGTGCTCGGGCTAGCGAGCTTCGCGATCTCGCTCGCGGCGCTCGACACCGCCAGCCCGCTCGGCGGCCTGGGGGCGAGTCGCACGACCTGGGTCGGCAGCTTCGCCGAACCGGCGCTGATCCTCGTCTTCTTCACCGTCGGCGTGCTTTCGGCATCAGACAACCCCTACCTGATGAACCACGCGCTCGCGCACTCGCCGGATGCCCTGGTGCTGCCAACGCACATCCTCGGCGCGATCGCGTTCTTCATGATCGTGCTCGCCGAGAACGGAAGGATCCCGATCGATAACCCAGCCGGGACGATCGAGATCTCGATGATCGAGGAAAGCCGCGTGCTCGAGTACTCCGGCCGTGAGTACGCGCTCGTGAAGTGGGGCGGCTGGATGAAGGTCTTCCTGATGTCCGCGATCTTCATGAACGTGTTCGTGCTCCCCTGGGGTCTCGGCGGCGCCAGTGACCTCGGGAGCGCGCTGCTCGGGATCCTCGCCCTCGCCGGGAAGCTGATCGTCTGCGGTACCGCGATCGTGATCGTCGACAGCTCTTTCGCGAAGCTGCGCTTCTTCCGCATCGCCGAGTTCCTCGGCGCGGCGTTCCTGCTCGCGCTCGTCGGCGTGGCGACCTCCTACGTGATCGGAAAGTGAGCGATGGAGGGCCTGTCGTCCCTGTCGACTGAGGGGGTCCTGCTCGACCTCGCCGCGGTCGTGATCCTCTTGTGCGCGTTCGCCTGTCTGGGATCCAAGCTCTTCGACCGCTACGTCGCCTATTACGGGCTGCAGTCGCTGACGCTGGCGTTTGCGGCGGGCGTCGTCGCTCAGCACAACGGCGAGGCGGGGCTGTGGGTGTTGGCCGCGATCACGTTCGCACTCAAGGGCGTGGCGATCCCACTGGCGACGCGGCGCTTTCTGCTCGAGCGCTTCCACCTCAACCGTGATGTGGCGCTGTCCACCGGTCTGTCGCGCTCGCTGATCGTCGGCGCAGCGCTGACGGTGTTCGCCTATCTGACGATCGGGCGCGGCGAGATCGGCGTCGCGCTCGTCGCGCGAGCGGTCGTGCCGATCGCCGTCGCGGTCATCCTGCTCGGCGGGCTGTGCATGGTCGTGCGCCGTCACACGATCGCCCAGCTCATCGGCTGGCTGATCATCGAGAACGGCGTCTTCCTCGCCGCGATCGCGACGATCGCGACGTTCCCGTTCATCGTCGAGGCCGGCGTCTTCCTCGACCTCGTCGCCGCCGTGCTGATCATGATCACGTTCGTCTCCGGCTTGGCCCACCAGCTCGCCGAGGCCAGCGCAACCGAGCTGCGTCAGTTGAGCGAGTGACGATCGCGCTCGCACTCGCCGTCGTCGGGCTGCCGCTGCTGCCCGCGCTGCTCGCGATCTTCACCTCCCGCGCGCGGCCGCTCGGCTTCACCGCCACCGCCGCCGGCTTGCTGACGCTCGCGGCGGCGATCGTGCTCGCGGTGCGCCTCGCGGGCGGGCATCACACACACGCGCTGAGCGGGTTCATCTCGCTCGACGCGCTGAGCGGCTTCTTCGTCTTCACGATCTCCGTGGTCGTCGCGCTGGCGAGTTTCGGCTCGGCCGCCTACCTGCGTGCCGAGGAGGAGCGCGGCGATCTCAGACCACTCCAGGTCCGGCTCTACTTCGTCTTCTTTGCCCTGTTCGCGTCGCTGATGCTGGCCTCGTTCGAAACCGGGAACCTCGGCCTGCTGTGGGTGCTGATCGAGGCCAGCACGCTCGCCAGCTGCGTTCTCGTCGGACTCGAGGCCAAAGCCGTCTCGCTCGAAGCGGCTTGGAAGTACATCATCATCAGCTCGTTTGGCGTCACGATCGCGCTGGCCGGCACGTTGTTCGTCTACTACGCGGCCGGCGGCCTCCAGGGATCACCGACCGAGCACCTGACCTGGTCCTTCCTGTTCGCGCACGCGAGCGCGCTGCACCACGACAGCCTGCGGCTGGGGTTCCTCCTGATCGTCGTCGGCTACGGCACGAAGGTCGGGTTGGCACCGATGCACACCTGGCTGCCCGACGCGCACTCCGAGGCACCAAGTCCGGCCAGCGCGATGCTCTCCGCGGCGCTGCTGAACACCGGCATGTACGCGATCATCCGCTTCCAGGCCCTCGCGGGCATCGGGCTCGGCCGACACTACCCCGGGGACGTGCTGCTCGTCTTCGGATTCATCTCGATCGTCATCGGCGTGCTGTTCCTCGTGCTGCGCGGCAACTTCAAGCGGATGTTCGCCTACTCTTCGGTCGAGCACATGGGCATCATCGCGGTGGCCCTCGGCTTCGGCGGCACGCTCGGGTTATACGGCGCGCTGCTGCACACGCTCTGTCACGCGGTCGGCAAGGCGGTGCTCTTCCTGACCAGCGGGGACCTCGTCTTGCGCTACCGCACGCGTCTCGTCGACGACGTCCGCGGCGTGCTCGGGGTGATGCCAATCACCGGCGCCGCGCTGCTGCTCGGCGCGCTCGCGGTCACCGGCTCACCGCCCTTCGGCCTCTTCCTCAGCGAGCTGACGATCGTGCGCGCCGGCTTCGCCGCGTCGAGCCCCGTGCTCGTCGGCCTGCTCCTGCTGCTGCTCGTCGTCGGCTTCATCGCGTTGATGCGCGCCGCCACCGGCATGGCGCTCGGTGCGCCGCCGAATAACGGCGTGACCACCGTCGCCTACGCCGAGCGCAGCGGTCGTCTGCTGGCGGCCACGCCGCTCGTCGCCGGACTCTGCGGGCTGCTGGTTCTCGGCGTCTGGATTCCCGGGGGCCTCAACACGCTGATCACCCATGCGATCGGATCGATCACATGAGCGCCCGGCAGACTACGGCGGGCCTGCCGCCCGCGTTTAGCGAGCTCGCGCCAGGGGTCAGCGGCGCACGGGTGAGGCCCGATCAGCTGGTCGCGATCACCAACGAGCTCGCCACGACGCACCCCGCCCGCCTCGCCGACCTGTTCGCGAGCGAGCCCCGGCACGGCGCGGAGCTGACGTTGCGCGCCGTGTACGCGCTCGACGACGCGGCCCGCTATGCGATCGTCGAGTGCCCCACGAGCGGCGATGAGTTCCCAGCCCTGTCGGACCTCGATCCGGCCGCATTCGTCGAGGAGTGCGAGATCTACGAGCAGTTCGCGGTCCGTCCGGCGAACGACAAGCCGCTCAACCGCGTGCTGATCCCGCCGCACGCCGACGCGACGTTCCCGCGGCTGGGGCACCGCCCACGCCCGGAGCTCGAATCGCTGCACGCGCGCCACGTGGTCGAAGGGGAGGCGTTCGAGTTCCCGTTCGGTCCGGTCCGCGCCGCCGGCTGGGAGAGCCTCTACATGGGTCTCGTGACGACCGGCGAGGAGGTGCTCGACCTCTACCTCTTCCACTGGCACAAGCACCGCGGCATCGAGCGGCGGCTGGTCGGATTGAAGCCCGAGCGCGCGCTGTTCTTTGCCGAACGAATGGATGGACTGAACGCCGTCGGCAACGGACTGGCCTTCTGCCGCGCGATCGAAACGGCGGCCGGCGCCAGGGTCGCCGCCGCCGCCGCGCACACGCGCTCGATCGCGCTCGAAATGGAGCGCATCTACAACCACGCGGCCGCGGTCGCCGCGACCTGCCAGACGACCGGCTTGTCGGTTGGCCAGGCGCGCGCCGAGATCGTGCTCGAAGAGCTGCTGCGGCTCAACGCCGCTGCCTTCGGACACCGCTACCTGTTCGACGTGCTCGCGCCCGGCGGCGTGCGTCGAGTCGGCGACGCTGACGCAATCCGCAAGCAGCTGCCACGCGCCTGCGGTGAGTTCCGCCGCGTCACCGAAGCGCTCCTGCGGACCAACTCGCACGTCGACCGGCTCGAGGCCACCGGGATGCTCACGCACGAGCAGGCCCAGCGCCTCGGACTCGTCGGTCCGGTCGCGCGGGCGGCCGGCTGCCCGATCGACTCGCGCGCCGACCACCCGTTCGCTCCCTACGACCAGCTGGAGCTCTCGCCGCCGGTGCGCGAGAGCGGCGACGTGCTCGCGCGGATGGAGGTGATGCTCGCCGAGGTCGCGGCCTCGGAGCAGCTCGTGCTCGAGCAGCTCGCCGATGCCGGGCCAGGGCAGATCGACGTGCAACCGCGCTCCGCCGCGGCGCTCGGCTGGGCGGAGTCGCCGCGCGGCGAGGCGCTGACCTGGGTTTCGTTTGACTCGCGCGGGGCAATCGAGCGCGCACGCCTGCGCCCGGCATCGGTGCGCAACTGGCGCGCGTTCGATGACGCGGCCCGCGCCGAGAACGTGTTCACCGACATCCCGATCATCGAGGCCAGCTTCTGGCTGACCGTCGCGGGGTTCGCGCGCTGATGGCGTTCTGGTTCTTCCGCGGGTTGGGAAAGGGCATCGTCACGACGCGCTACCCGAAGGCGATCGATCCGTGGACGAGCGCCTTGCCCACACCCCCGGCCTTCCACTCCGACCGCCTGACGATCGCGCTCGTCGACAGGCTGATCGAGGTCTGCCCATCGCGGGCCCTCGCGCGTGAGCACAACGAGCTGATCTTCGACGTCGGCGCCTGCAGCGCCTGCGAGCGCTGCGTGCAGGAAGGCGCCGGTGCGGTCGAGCACAGTGGCGTCTTTGAACTCGCGAGCACGCGCCGCGAGCACCTCCTCAAGCGCGTTCACATCGGCAGGGGCTCGGCGTGACCGACGACGCGCTGGCCGCTGAGCTGCGTCGCCGGGCGCTCGCGCTGTTCGGGCGCAGCCTGCACATCCGCACGGTCGACACCGGCTCGTGCGCGGTCTGCGAGTCGGAGATCCGGCTGCTCTCAGCGCCACCCTACGACCTGCACAGGCTCGGATTCTTCTTCACGCCGGCGCCGCGCCACGCGGACCTGCTGCTCATCACCGGTCCCGCCGTCCGCGCGATGGACACCGCGCTGTTGAAGACCTTCGAAGCCACGCCCGACCCGAAGGCGGTCGTCGCCGTCGGTGCCTGTGCGCTTGGCGGCGTCTACGAGGAGGATGGATTCGTCCACGGCGCCGTCGATCGCGTTCTGCCGGTCGACGTCTACGTCCCAGGCTGTCCGCCGAGCCCGCTGGCGCTGCTGCACGGCCTGCTGGTCGCAGTCGGCCGCCTCGAGGAGCGCGTCGCCGCCCTCACCTTCGATCTCGCAGCGGAGGTCGAGCGGTGAACCAGGCGATCACCGACCTGGTCCTGGCGGCCGGCGCGGCCTGGGTGCTCGCGGCAGCCGTCGGTCTCGGTGCCGTCCGCGCGCTGTGGCTGCGCGCGGCGGCGCTGCTCTCGGGTCTCGGCGGCGCTTGCGCGGTCGTCGGCGGCGTCCTGCTCGCCGTCCACGGTCACGCGACCAACGTGAACCTGGGATCGAGCCTCGTCGGCGGCGCCAGCCTGCGATTCACGCCGCTCGCCGCGGCGTTCATCGTCCTGCTCGGCATCGTCGCCGTCGCGATCGCGCTGTACGCGCCTCGCTATCACGTTCCTGGGCGCGGCACTGCGGTCTACCTAGCCGTCTATAACCTCGCGCTCGTCGCGTCGGCGATCGTGCTCGCGGCCGGCAGCGTCGTGACGTTCCTCGTTGCATGGGAGTCGATGGCGCTGTTCAGCTACCTCGTGATCCTGCGCCACCAGGAGCGCGAGGAAGTCGCGCGCGGCGCGTTCCTGTTCCTCGCGTTGAGCGAGATCGGCTTTGCGCTGATCGTCGCCGCGTTCGCGATCCTCGCGACCCAGACCCACACGCTCGACCTGGCCACGATCGCCGCGCGCGCCGGCCACATCGGCAGCGGCTGGCGCACCGCCGCATTCCTGCTCGCGCTGACCGGCTTCGGCTTCAAGGCCGGCGTCGTGCCATTTCACATCTGGCTCCCGGCGGCGCACCCGGTCGCGCCGGCCGACGGCTCGGCGTTCCTCTCGGGCCTCGTGATCAAGCTCGGCGTCTACGGGATCGCGCTGTTCAGCGTGACGCTGCTGCGCGGCGGTCCGGCGTGGTGGGGATTGGTGATGATGGGGCTTGGCGCGCTCTCGGCCGTGCTCGGCATCCTCTACGCGCTGATGGAGCGCGATCTCAAGCGCTTCCTCGCTTACTCGAGCATCGAGAACATCGGCATCGTCCTCGTCGCTCTCGGTGCATCACTGACGTTCGCGGCCTACCACCAGCGCGCGATCGCGACGTTCCTGCTGATCACCGCTCTCTACCACGTCGTCAACCACGGTGTCTATAAGACGCTCCTGTTCCTCGAGGCCGGCGTCATCGAGCACGCGACAGGCACCCGCGACCTCGACCGGCTCGGCGGACTGATCCGGCTCCTGCCGCGCACTTCGGTGATCTCGCTGATCGGCACGCTGGGGATCGCGGCCCTGCCGCCGCTAAACGGCTTCGTCACCGAATGGATGCTCTTCCAGGGGCTGTTCCAGGGTTTTCGCATCCCCAACCACACCGTCGGCATCCTGATCGTCGTCGCCGGCGCAGTCATCGCGCTGACCGCCGGCCTCGCGCTGAGCGCGTTCGCGCGCGCGTACGGGATCCCGTTTCTCGGTCGGCCCCGCTCCGAGGGCGCAGCACGCGCGCGGGAGCGTGGTCAGCCGATCGCCGGCCCGGCGTTGCTGGCCGTCACCTGCGTCTTTCTCGGTGTCGGCGCGCCGCTCGTCCTGACCGTCCTGGCCCGCGCGGCGCGGGCCGTCACGGGCGTCAATATTCACGCTGAGCTGCTCGTCCCCAAGCTCACGGTGATCCCAGCACACACGAACTTCTCCGGCTTCTCGCCGACCTACCTCGCCGTGTTCATCGTTGTCGTCGCCGCGGTTCCGATCCTGATCTACCTCGCCGGGCGTCCGCGGGCGGCGAGCCGCAAGGTGCCGGTCTGGGACGGCGGCATTCTCGCGTTCGAGGCGCGGATGCAGTACACGGCGACGACGTTCGCGAATCCGGTCCGGGTCACGTTCGACCCGCTGTACCGGCCGGCGATCGAGCTTCAGCGCGCATCGGACGAGCCTGCCGGACGCTCCGGCCCGGTGCACTACGACGCTCGCGTGACGCCGATCTTCGAGCGTTTCCTCTACCGGCCCGTGGTCCGCTTCGTCGAGTTGCTGGCCCGAGCTGCGCGCCCGATCCAGTCCGGTGACGTGAACCTCTATCTGCTTTACGTGCTCGTCGTAGTGATCGTCGCGTTTGCCATCTATGCGAAGTGACGTCGGCCGTAGCGGGCCGCTCCATACCCCCGCCGGGTGAGGCGCGTCCGGCTGATGAGCATGAGGGCGTCGTGACAGATCGACGGCCAGACGACACGTTATGATTTCGGCCGCATCAAAGCGGCGATGGAGTTCGCCGTGGCGTGTTCGCCGAATCGCCTGCTGGCTAATGGCTCCTGTTGCAAGGTAACCGCTGGTCTAGGAGCCACTGGATTCCGTGACATTGCCGCCATGGGGAGCTCAGGTCTGTCAGGTCGCCGCGCTGCTGCTGTTCGCGCCCCTGATCAGCGGCGTTATCGCCAAGGCCGAGGCGCGCGTGCAGTCGCGCAGTGGCCCGCCGGTGCTGCAGCCGTACTACGACATCGCGAAGTTCTTCGCCAAGGAGTCGCTGCGTCCGAACACCGCCTCGCCGTTCTTTGAGCTGGCGCCGCTGATCGCGTTCGCCTGCTACTGCTCGATCGCGCTGCTGATCCCCGTGCTGACGAGCTTCCCGCTGCCGCTCGGGACGTCCGGTGACATCCTCGGCGGTGCGCTGTTGTTCGGGCTCGCCGGCTTCGTCACCGCGCTGGCGGGCGTCGACTCGGGCTCGGTGTATGCGGGGCTCGGGTCGAGCCGCACGCAGTCGGTCGCGACGCTCGTCGAGCCGACGCTGATCTTCGTCTTCTTCACCGTCGCGCTGATCACCGGCACCGACCTGCCATACGCGCTGAACGCGACGCTCGCGCACTCCTCCGCGGAGTACTTCCGGCCGAGCCACCTGCTGGCCACGGCGGCGTTCTTCATGATGCTGGTGGTCGACACGGCGCGGGTGCCGATCGAGAGCCAGGGCTCGACGCTCGAGTTCGGGATGATCGATGACGCCCGCCTGTTCGAGCACTCGGGGCCGGCGATGGCGCTGTTCCGCTGGAACGCGTCGATGAAGCAGTTCCTGCTCTACGTCGTTTTCCTGAACGTGCTGCTCGTGCCGTGGGGGCTGGCCGGGGATCGCGACGTCGGCGCGGTCGCCGTCGCCGTCGGACTCCTGCTCGCGAAGATGGCTGGCCTCGGCCTCGTGATGGTCGTGATCGAGTCGAGCTTCGCCAAACTGCGGCTGTTTCGCATCCCCGACTTCATGGGCGCGGGCTTCGTGCTCTCCGTGCTCGCGATCCTCGTCTTCTACCTCGCGAACGGATAGGCGACGCTTCCCACCCCACACCCCGACTTTGCGCACGCGCTCGCCGCGATCATCGCAGTTGCGGCGCTGCTCAGTGGTCTTGGGCTGCTCGCGATCAAGCAGGTCCACGAGCAAGTCCGCGTCTATGCCGTGCAGTCGGTGTTCGCCGCTGGCTACACGTTGCTCGTTGGTGTCGATCGCGCGTCGCCGGCGCTGATCGTGCTGGCGGTCTGGACGGCGCTGATCAAGGTGATCGTGATCCCAGTCTCGATCGACCGCCAGATCACGCGTCAGCTGTCCGAGCACGAGGTACCGCTGGTCGTGCAGGTGCCGATGTCACTGCTGCTCGGCACCGCGCTCGCGGGCCTCGCCTACTGGTCGAGCTCCGTGCTGCCGATCCATGGCGCGCTGCTGCCGACGCCGGCGCTAGGGATGCCGATCGCGTTCGTGCTAGTCGGCTTCTTCTTCATGATCACCCGCCAGAACGCGGTCAGCCAGATCGTCGGGCTGTTGACGATCGAGAACGGGGTCTTTTTTGCGACCGTCGCGATCGCGCCCGGCCTGCCGTTCGTGATCGGCTTCCTGCTGCTGCTCGATCTGCTGCCGGCAGTGCTCTTTTACGGCGTCTTCGCGCGGCTCATTGCCGCTAGGACGAAGAGCACGAGCGTCCAGGACATGACGGTGCTGCGGGGCTGAATGGGCGCTTGGCTCGTGATCTGCCTTGCGTTGCCGGTCGCGGCAGCCGCCCTCTCGCTGCTGATCGGCGACCGGCGGGCGAGCGCGTGGCTGACCGCCGCTGCCGCGAGCGGAGCATTCGCGGGAGCTCTCGTCGCGGTGTTCGCCTACCACGCGTCGCGTGGCGCCTCGGCGTTCGGCGGCAGCATCCGCCTCGACGGTCTGAGCGGGGTATTCCTGCTCGCGGTCGCATTCGTCTACGCCGTAGTCGCGATCTACTCGGTCGGCTACCTGCTGCCCGGCATCGGACACGTGCGACTGCGCCGCATCTACTGGCCGCTGCTGAACCTGTTCGGCTTCGCGCTCCTGGCGACGCCGGTCGTCAACAACCTCTGCGTCATGTGGGTCGCGGTCGAGCTGACGACGGTCGTCAGCGCGTTGCTCGTGACGAGCGAGGGCTCCGACCAGTCGCTCGAGGCGGGCTGGAAGTACATCGTCATGGGATCGGCCGGACTCGCCATTGGCCTGCTCGGGATCGTCTTGATCTACGCCGCCGGCATCGCGACACTCGGTGATCACTACAGCCCCACGTTCACGACGCTGGTCGGCGCGGCGCCGCACCTTAACCGGGCGCTCGTGCACGTCGGGTTCGCGTTGGCGCTGGTCGGGTTCGGCACGAAGGTCGGGCTCGTGCCGATGCACGCCTGGCTGCCGGACGCGCACTCCGAAGGCCCGAGCCCGATCAGCGCAATGCTCTCGGGGGGGCTGCTGGCCGGCGCGCTGTACGCGGTGCTGCGGCTGGGCGCGATCGCGCAGGGCGCGGTCGGCGCCTCATACGTCCACGTCCTGCTGCTCGTGTTCGGTGTCGCGTCGCTCGTGCTCGCGGGGTTCTTCGCGCTGCGCCAGACCAACTACAAGCGCCTGCTCGCCTACTCCTCGATCGAGCACATGGGGATCATCTCGCTCGGGATCGGGATCGGCGGTCCGATTGCCGCCTACGGCGCGTTCCTCCACGTGATCGTGCACGCCGCCGGCAAGTCGTTGGCTTTCTTCGGCTCCGGCGGGCTGCTCAGCCGCTACAGGAGCCGCGAGGTCGACGACGTGCGAGGCGTTATGCGAGCCGCGCCTTTCACCGGCGTGATGGTCCTGCTGGGGGCGCTCGCGATCGCCGGGCTGCCGCCGTTTGGGATCTTTCGCAGCGAGCTCCTGATCGTCACGGGCGGCTTCTCACATTCGTCGTTCGCGATCGCCGGGCTGCTCGTCCTGTTCGCCAACGTCGCGTTTGTCGGGCTGTACACGACGTTCCATCGGATGGTGCTCTCGGGTGAGCCGCCAGTGGAGCCAGTGCGCCGCCGCGAACAGCCACTGATGGGTGTGGCGATGCTCGTGAGCCTCGCCGTGCTGCTGGTGCTCGGGCTGTGGATCCCCGGTCCGCTTGACCAGCTGCTGCACAGCGCCGTCGGCGTGATCGGGGGGCGCTCGTGATCGCGCCGCAAGAGCGCACCGTCGACGCGAAGGGTCTCGCAACGGCGATCGAAAGCGAGCACGGCCGCCTGATGATGCTGTTCGCCAACGATCGCTCAGGGCAGCGCGAGCTGACCGCGCTCGTCGCGGGCCGCGACGGAGCTGTCGTTCGCCTGCGGGCAGCGTTGCCTCTACCCAGCTACCCCGCGGTCACACCGCGCGTGCCCGCGGCACATTGGTTCGAGCGCGAGATCCACGACCTCCACGAGATCGTCCCGGCGGGTCACCCGCGGCTCGAGCCGCTGATCCGCCATGACGACGGCCAGGCGACGCTCGCGGACTCCGCGAGCGGAGAGCACCGCGGGGCTGAGCGCTTGCAGGGTCCTGGCGTGTTCCTGATCCCCTATGGCCCCGTCCGCTCGGGCGTGTTCGAGACCGCGCAGTTCCTTGTCCAAACCGGCGGTGAGAACGTCGCCTACTGCGCGCAGCGGTTGTTCTTCAAGCGCCGCGGCGCCGAGCGGCGGATCTGCGAGGTGCCGCTCGAGCTGGCGGTGCTCGTCGCCGAGCGCGTGTCGGGAACCTCGAGCGTCGCGCACGCACTCGCGTTCTCGCACGCTGTCGAGGCGCTCGCCGATACCGAGGTGCCGCCGCGCGCGCAGGCGATCAGGCGAATCCTCGCGGAGCTCGAGCGGCTCTACAACCATCTTGAGGTCACCGTCAGGGAGTGCGAGGACGCCTCGCTCGTCGTCGCCCAGGCGCAGTTCGCCGCCCTCAAGGAGCGCCTGCATCGCCTAGCGGCTGAGCTCGTCGGAAACCGTTTCCTGCGCGGCGCGATCGTGCCGGGCGGCTTGCGAATCGCGATTGCCACCGATGCGCTGGATCGGCTGGGCTCGCACCTGGGCGCCTGGCAGCGCGACTTCAGTGCCACCCTGACGGTGCTGCTGCGAACCGACTCGTTCCTTGATCGGCTCGTCAGCGCCGGGCCACTCGCGGCGCAGGACGTGCGCGATTTCGGCTGCGTCGGGCCGGTTGCGCGCGGCTCGGGCGCTGATCTCGACACGCGCCGCGACCTGCCCTACGACGGCTACCGCGACGTGCCGGTCGCGACGCACGACGGCGGCGACGCAATGGCGCGCATGGAGGTCCGCTTCAAGGAGATCGACGTCTCGCTCGAGCTGATCCACGAAGCGATCGGAACGCTGCCAGCCGACCGTGAGCTCCGCGGCGAGGTAGGCCCCTTCACCCGGAAGGAAGCGCTCGGCGCAGCGGAGTCGGCGCGCGGCGAGACGCTCTACTGGCTCGCAGCCGACGGGCCAGATCGCCTCGGATTCTGCAAGCTGCGAGCCGCGTCGTTTGTCAATTTCGGGATCTTCAACCGAGTGTTCGATGCGCAGGTGCTGACAGACTTCTCTTTCATCGAGCACAGCCTCGGGCTCTCGCCCGCCGGGTGCGACGGATGATCCGCTGGTTCGCTCGAGGCGTCAGCCGTCGTCGGCTTACAACCCGCTACCCGCGCGTGCGCGAGCAGCCGCCGGCGGGCTTTCGGGCCCGCGTACTGCTGAACCTGGGGGCCTGCGATCCTAGCGACGGGGCGCCCTGCGCGGCGGTCTGCCTGCCCGCCGCGTTGGGGCTCGACGACGCCGGCCGCCTCGGACTCGATGCCGCGCGGTGCATCGGCTGCGGCCTGTGCGTCGAGGCGTGCCCGGCGGGGGCCTTAACGTTTGATCCCGGCTTCGAGCTCGCGGCGCTGACCCGCGAGCAGCTCATCGTGGAGGGCCGGCGGTGACGACGCTCAGTGGCCCGTTTCGCCGCTCGCTGCACATCCGCCACGTCGATGCGGGCTCGGACGGCGCGATCGAGCAGGAGATCGCAGCGCTGCTGGGCCCCCACTACGACATGCAGCGCCTCGGCCTGTTCTTCACCGCGACGCCGCGCCACGCCGATCTGCTGCTCGTCACCGGACCTGTGACGCTGGCGATGCGGGAGCCGTTGTTGCGCACCTATGAGGCCATGCCCGAGCCGCGTGCTGTCGTCGCCGCTGGCACCGACGCGTGCAGCGGCGGCATCTGGCGCGGACCGGAAGTGCTCGGCGGCGTCGACCGCGTGCTGGCGGTCGACGTCTACATCCCCGGCGACCCGCCCAGCCCGATCGCGCTGCTGCATGGGCTGCTGCTCGCCGCCGGGCGCGTCACGCAGGTCGAGCCGCCACTGCGCGAGGTGAGCGCTTGAGCGCTCTTGCTGTCCTGATGATCATTGCCGGCGTTGGACTTGCGCTGGCCGCGCTGCTCGGCGGGATCGGCGCCGGTCGCACGGGCGCGTTGGTCGGCACCGGCGCGTCGCTCGCGCTGGCCGCCGCCGGCGCACTTGGGATCTTCGACGAGCGGCTCGTCTGGCGGCCGTTCGCGTGGTTCGCGCTCGGACGCGGCGGCGTGCAGATCGATCCGCTCGCGGGGCTCTTTCTGATCGTCACTGGTCTCGTGGCGGCGCCGCTGTTCATCGGTAGTGCGGGCACGCGTCGCGTCGCGCTCGCGTTGCGCCCGGTGCTCGTGCTCTGCGTTGTCGGCGTCCTCATCGCAGATAACGTGTTCGAGTTCCTGATCGTCTGGGAGCTGACGGTTGTCGTGATCTACGCGCTCGTCAGCGCCGGCCGGGACGGCCCCGCAGCCGAGCGCGCCGCGGCGCTAACGCTCACGCTCGCGAAGCTCGGCGGCGCCGCGGTGCTCACCGGGCTCGTGCTGCTCGCGGCCAAGAGCGGGACCTTCTCCTTCGAGCAGCTGGCGCACTCGGCGCCGAGGCTCAGCGAGGTGGTGCGCGGTGTCTGCTTCGCGTTGCTGCTCGCCGGATTCGCCGTCAAGGCTGCGCTCGTTCCGCTCCAGACCTGGCTGCCCGCGGCATACGGCGAGGCCGACGCCGACAGCTCGGCATTCGTCGCTGCAATCTCGCTCAACGTCGCGTTCTACGCGATGCTGCGCGTCTGGTTCGGCTTCCTCGGGCACCCCGCGTTGTGGTGGGCGATCGTCGTGCTGCTGTTGGGTGCGGTGACGGCGCTCGTCGGCATCTTAGGCGGCGTGCTGCAGCAGGAGCTGAGGCGGTTCATCGCCTACTCCTCGATCGAGAACGCCGGCATCATCGTCGCCGACCTCGGCATCGCCCTGATGGGCTCGGCACAGCATCAACCCGGCCTGATCGGACTCGGCCTGGTGGCTGCGACCTTCCAGATCGTCGCGCACAGCTTCGCCAAGGCCGGACTGTTCGCCGCCGTCGCGGCGGTCGAGCGCGGCACCGGCACCAGCGACATGGCGCGCCTCGGCGGTCTGTGGCGCCGCCTGCCGACTGCGACGCTCGCGACGCTCTGCTGCGCCGGCGCGCTCGCCGCGCTGCCGCCGTTCAGCGGCTTCGTCAGCGAGTGGCTCGCCCTCGAGGGCCTGATGCAGGGCTTTCGCGTCGGCGGCACCATCTCGCACCTCGCGATGGCGCTCGCCGGCGCGATCCTCGCACTGACCGCCGGTCTCGCGGCGCTCGCGTTCGTGCGCGCGATTGGTATGACGTTCATGGGCATGCCGCGCGACGAGTCGATCCGCCCACAGCGCGAAACGACCTCGCAACGTACCGCGCTGCTCACGCTTGGGGCGGCCTCACTCGCCGTCGGCGTCGCCGCACCGTGGGTCGTCGACGTGCTGCAGCGAGGCACCGCTCCGATCGGCGGCAGCGCTGCGTACGGCCACATCAGCCAGCTCGGCTGGCTGATCGAGCCGGGCTATGCGAAGTTCGCCAGCATCAGCCCTACCGTCTTGATCCTGACCCTCACCGGCTTCGCCACGGGCGCCGCCTGCCTGCGCTACGGCTTGCGGCGACGGGGCCGCACGCGCGTCGTGCCCGTCTGGGCATCGGGCGCCGCCACATCCGGCGAGCGCACGCAGTACACGGCGGTTGGCTACGCAAACATGGTCAGGGTCATCTTCAACGTCGTCTACCGCATCCGCACCCAGATCCACACGCACGGCGACCAGCGCTTCCCCGAGCGGCTCAGCGTCATCCACGCCGAGCCGCGGATCTTCGACCCCGACTGGCTCTACCGCCCGATCACGGTCGCGTTCAACCGCACCGCCGAGCTCGTGCGCTATGTCCAAGCCGGACCGCTCGGCCTGTACCTGCTCTACATCCTCGTGGTCGTAGTGGTCATGCTCCTCGTCACCCCGCGGCTCGCCTGACATGCCCGGGCGGGCCACCCACCCCGTCGGCCGAGCGACGGTAGCCAAAAAAAGTGCGCCGCAACACGAAACTGTGAACCTATGCGTGACAGCTGGCGAGTGCGCCGACATGCAGCTCTGGGTTTTGCGCGGGCCCAGCGCGAGGCGCGACACTGTCGGGATGCTGACGGCGTATGGAGCTGCCTCGGTGACGTTCATGATGCTGATGTACGCGCTCGAGCATCGAAGGCCCGCCTTCGTCGCGGCGTTTGCGTGCGGCTGCGCGCTGTCGAGCAGCTACGGGTTCTTAGCGGGCACGTGGCCGTTCGGCGTCGTAGAGGCGATCTGGACCTTGATCGCGCTCCGACGCTACCGCCGACTACGCCTCGACGCCCGGTGACGACGCCCCCAAGCCGGGCTCGACCGCTCGAACGAGCGTCATCGCCCTGGTCGTCCGGGTCGCCAGCGCGGCGTGTCGGCAGGCGGCGCCTGAGTCCAGGCGGGATCCGGCGACCTAGTCGTCGCTCACGGTCGCGGGATGCGCCAACTCGACGGCGTGGTGTGCGTAGGCGATTCCGTTAGCGAGCGCGGTCCTGAGAGTGCAGGCGCGGCGCGCGGTCTTCCAAGGCAGGATGAGGAGCGCCAGGAGCAGGCCAAGCGCAAAGATTCCGGCGGTCCACGTGAACGCTGTCGCATAGCCATGGATCGCCGCAGCAGCGGCTAGCCCGTGCAGGTGGGCGTGGCTGGTGGCGTAGGCGCCCGCCGCACTTGCCGACAGCGTGCTCAACAACGCCAGGCCAACCGAGCCACCGACCTGTTGCGAGGTGTTGACCATCGCCGAGGCGACGCCCGTTTCGTGCACCTCGACGCCAAGGGTCGCAGTTCCGATCGCCGGCGCAAAGATGCACCCCATTCCGAGGCCGATGATCAGCAGCCCGGGAAGGATCCCGCTCACGTAGCTGCTGGTGGGCGTGAGACGCGTGAACACGATCATCGCGATCACGCCGAGTCCCATGCCGGCCATCACCAGCGGCTTGGCCCCCGTCCGCGGCAGCACCTTGGTCTGCGCGGTCACCGAGGTGGCGACAAGCACGGCTGTCATTGGCAGGAACGCCAGCCCGGTTGTCAGCGGCGAAATGCGGAGGTTCTGCTGCATGTAATAGGTGAGAAAGAAGAACACCCCGAATATGCCCGCGGCGGCGAGAAGGACCGAGATGTAGGCGCCTCCGCGAGAGCGATCCCGCACGATGTGAAGCGGCAGCAGGGGATGCGCGACGCGCTGCTCGAGGACCACAAAGGTGCACAACAGCACCGCGCTCGCAGCCAGCGCGACGATCGTTGCTGAAGCCGTCCAGGACTGGGTTTCAGCGTTCGAGAAACCGTAGACGAGCGCGAACAGCCCCCCGGATCCGGCGAGCAGGCCGGGCAGATCGAGCCGCGCTCGCTCGGGATCGCTGCGATTGACGAGTAGGCGCAGCGCAAAGATCGCCGTGGGCACGGCAATCAGGAGGTTGACGTACAGGCAAAAGCGCCAGGACAGGATCTGGGTGAGCGCCCCACCGAGCAGGAGACCGACCGACGCGCCGCCGCCGGCGATCGCACCGAAGATCCCGAACGCCTTTGGTCGGTCCGGGCTGTCGGCGAAGGTCAACGTCAGCAGTCCCAGCGCGGACGGCGCCAGCAGCGCGCCGAACATTCCCTGGAACGCCCGCGCGGCCACGAGCATGTCGTAGGACGTCGCCAGCCCGCCGATCGCTGAGACGATCGCAAACCCACAGAGGCCGGTGATGAACGTCCACTTGCGTCCAAATAGGTCCCCGAGCTTGCCGCCCAGCAGCAGCAGACTGCCGAACGCCAGCGCATAAGCGGTAACGATCCACTCCCGGTCACTGGTT
>Ga0182024_10007823_pt1 | contig 22892 bp, 22 predicted proteins | sample P32metaG_FD_120480 | JGI IMG/M metagenome (GOLD analysis project Ga0182024, IMG submission 120480) | Permafrost microbial communities from Stordalen Mire, Sweden - P3-2 metaG (Illumina Assembly) | ecosystem: Environmental > Terrestrial > Soil > Wetlands > Permafrost | place: Sweden: Stordalen... | reverse complement strand
TTAGAGTACCGTCCGTTGCCTAACTCGGCGAGTGGCGCGGCGTAAGCCCGCCGGTGTAGTCTTCGTCCCGCGACGCTATTCTACACCGGCGGGCTTACGCCGCGCCGCTCGCCGGGATTCCGACGGGGCCGATCCGTTTCTACCGCCGATACCGCGGGGGCGGCGGCGCCTCCTGCGGCAGCACCTTCACCTCGTTGTTGTTCTTGTCCAGGCACAAGAACTCCAGCAGTTCCGCCGGCGCCCCCGGCGTCCCCTGGACGTGGACCTGGATGCCGCCGGTCTCTTCCAGCCGGGCGATCTCGCGCCGCTTCCGGTTGAGGAGATAGTCCGCTACGCCCTGCGCCACGCGGATCTCGACGCGCTCCACCGGCTCGCGGTGCGACGCCAGTTGCAGTAGCCGCATCACCTCCAGGCTCATGCTCTCGCACGTCTTGACCTGGGCCATGCCCTTACAGTGCGGGCAGTCCTGGTAGACGCTCCGCTTCAGCGACGGCCGGATGCGCTGCCGCGTCATCTCGATCAGGCCGAACGCGGAGGTTTTAAGGATCTTGGTCCGCGCCCGGTCGCGCTCCAGGGCGTCGCGCAGGGCGTTCTCGACGTTGCGGCGGTGGGTCTCGCCGCGCATGTCGATGAAGTCGTTGACGATGACGCCGCCGAGGTCGCGCAGACGCAGCTGCCGGCCGATCTCCTTGGCCGCCCGCAGGTTCATCTGGTACGCCGTCTCCTCGGCGTCCAACCGATCCGTCCGGAAGTTGCCGCTGTTGACGTCGATGGCCACCAGCGCCTCGGTCTGCTCGATCACGATCGAGCCGCCGGCCGGCAGCGGCACCTTCCGCTGCTGGATCTTGTGGATCTCCTCCTCGATGCCGTACTTGTGGAACAGCGGCTCCTTGCCGTCGTACAGCTTGATGCGGCTGGCGTAACGCGGCATGACGATCTGTAAAAACTCCTGGGCGTGCTCGAACGCCGTCGGGTCGTCCACCCAGATCGTGTCGATGTCGTTGGTGAAGGTGTCGCGGATCGTCCGCGTAATCATATCGCTTTCCTGGTAGATTTCGGCCGGCGCCTCCAGCTTCTTGATGCGCCGCACCATCACCTGCCACAGCCGCGACAGGTAGGCCAAGTCGCGTTGCAGGTCTTTTTTGTTCTTATCGACGGCCGCGGTGCGCATGATGAAGCCGAGGCCGCGCGGCGGCTTCAGCTCGCCGAACAGCTCCTTGAGGCGGCGGCGCTGCTCGTCGTCCTCGATCTTGCGCGACACGCAGATGCGGCTCAGGTGCGGCATGATGACGAGGTAGCGGCCGGGGATGCTGAGGTACGTGCTCAGCGTCGGCCCCTTGGTGCCGATGCCCTCCTTGATGACGCGCACCAGCACCTCCTGGCCGCGCCGGAACACGTCCTGGATGAGCGGCTTGTCGCGGCCCATGCCGGGCCGGCCGCCCCGACGCGGGCCGCCGCGACGGTCGTCGCGCCGCGGGCCGCGGCCGCGGTCGTCGCGCCGCGGGCCGCGGCCGCGGTCGTCCTGCCGGTCGTCGCGTGGAGGAGGCGGCGGACCTTCCTCCAAATCCTCCTCGAAATGTCGTTCAAAATCGTCGTCGAACTCGGCCACCGGCGCCGGCGCCTCCTCGGCGGGCGCTTCGGCGCGGCGTTCGACCTCGGCCGGTTCGCCGATCTCCGCGGCCTCCAGGTCGGCTTCCAGGTCGTCCTCGACGTTGCCGCGCCGCATCGGCCGCGGACGGCTGGGCGGCCTGCCGCCGGCGGTCGCCGGCGGGGCATGCGGCGGCGGCGCGAAGGCCACGTCCTCCAGCGCCGGCGGTTCGAGTTCCGGCTCCGGTTCCGGTTCCGGTTCCCGCACACGAACGGCCGGCGCCGCCGGCGACGCGGGCCGGGAGGGGGGCGGGAAGAATAGCAGGTCGTCGTCCATGCCGCCGTCGGGCGCCTTCGACCCGCCCGGCGACGAACCGAAGGCGTCGTCCTTTTCCGTGGTGCGCCGCTCGGCGGATTCCATCGGCAGCGACGGCGGCGGTTCGCCCTCGGGGCCGGGTTCCGACTTGGGCGCTTCGCCGGCCTCTTCGGGGGCCATCTCGCCGGCCGGGGCGCGCCGGCGGCGCGGGCCGCCGCGTGCGCGGCGCCGGCCCTTGGCCGGCTCCTCCTCGATCTGCGTTCCCGGCGCCGCCGTCAGGGGGGGCGTCGCCTCCGCCGACGTTTCCGCAACGGCAGACTCCGGCGGCGCGACCTCGGCGGCCGGCTCGCTCACCGGCGCCGCGGATTCGGCCGGTTCCGGCGTCCACGGGTCCAGGTGTGCATCCTCGACCGGGGCGGGCGCCTCTTCCTGCCGCCGCTCCTCCATGCCGGGCGCGGGCAAGTCTTCCACCTCCGGCGGCCGACGCGGTTGCCGGTCGCGGTCCCGATCCCGGTCGCGGCCGCGGTCGTCGCCGCGCCGGCCCTGCGGGCGCTCGCCGCGGTCGCCGCGTCCGCCGCGGTCGTCCCCGCGGTCGCGCCGCTCCTCCAGGTGGCGGTAATACGTCGGTTCCACATCCGAAATATGCAGGAAACCGTTGCGGCCGACGCCGAAGTCCACGAACGCCGCCTGAATGCTCGGCTCGATGTTGACGATGCGGCCCTTGTAGATGTTGCCGACGTAGCTCTCGTGGCTGGTCCGTTCGACGTAGAGTTCTTCCAGGACGCCGTCTTCGAGGATGGCGATGCGGCACTCCTCGGGCTGGGCGACGTTGATGAGCATCTCTTTTTTCATGCGCTACCTTCCGCAAGTGAGGGTGGACTCTCATCCACCAGTTCGAGCCGCGCCCGTTCCAGTACGGCGCCGGCTTCGAGTAAATCGGAAAGGCCGAGCGCGGCGAGCACCTCTTCGGGGCGCGCCGTGCCGGCGGGGGTTAGACACAGTTCGATTTCCAAACGGGTGGATGGTGGATGGTGGATGGTGGATGGAGAAGACAAGATCGTTTGTGCTTCTCCATCCACCATCCACCATCCACCATCCACCTTGAGGGTTCGCAGCCACGGTCGCAGATTCACCCGCCGCGGTTCCGGCCGCGTGCGCTCCGCCCAGCACTCCGGCGCCGCCAGCAACTCGGCGGCGCGGCGGCCGGTCTCTTCGACGCGCTCGGCGGGTAAGGCGATCCGGTAAGTCAGCGAACGCACCTGCGCGCCGGCCTTGAAGTCGATGCGGCGCAGGCTGAGGATTTCCAGTCCGGGAGGGCACTGACGGACGAGGCGTTCGCGCACCTCTTCCGGCGGCAGGATTTCGTCCAGCTCCAGTTCCACCACCTCCTCGCAGCCGATCACGCCCAGCGGCAGCGACAGCGCGAAGACCAGTCTCGGCTTGGGATGGAAGCCCTGGGATTGGCGCACCGGCAAGGCGGCGCGGCGCAACATGCGCTCGAAGCAGCGCATCAGATCGTGGTGGCTGAGCAGGCGCAGGGCGCCGTCCTTGCGGAAGCGAATGCGCACCTTGTCACGGGTGGGGGGAGGTCCGCCGGCGAGGGGGGGAGGGGCAAGAGTCGGCGTCGGATCGGGCGCCATGGCGCGGAGCATCCCCGGTTGATGGGGGAACAGGCGCCCGAAGGCCGACTCCTGTGCTTAGGGCCGCGACGGCCGGAGTCCGCGTTCGTAGTCCTCCGCCGCTACGGCGACGGGATGAAGGCGGAAGGAGGAAAGAGGAACCGGAGGATCTGTTCCAAAAGGGCGGGGAGACCCCGCCCCTACAGACGTCTTCCGTAGGGGCGGGGTCTCCCCGCCCCTTTTCCGACTCATTCTTCGTCCTTACACCCTTTATCCCATCTCAGTTCACCACTTCGGGGAGGATGCGTCGGGTCTGTTCCCGCAAATAATTGTTCACGTCCCGCGCCGTTTCCAGGCGCAAAGCCTCTCGGGCGGTTTCGACCGCCGCGTCCAGCGTCAGGGAGCGGATGAGCTTCTTCACCTCCGGGATGCTGTGCGGCGCCACGCTCAGCTGACGCAGGCCCAGTCCCAGGAGCAGCAGCGTATACAGGGGGTCGCCACTCATCTCGCCGCACACGGTCACCGAGGCGCCGTTCTTCCGGGCGGCCCGTACCACGGAGTCGATCAGTCGCAAAACGGCCGGGTCGCCGGCGTTGTACAGGCCGGCCACGGCCTCGTTGTTGCGGTCGGCCGCCAGCGTGTATTGAATCAGATCGTTGGTGCCGATGGAAAAGAAATCCACCTCGCGGGCCAACGACTCCGCCAGGATGGCCGCCGACGGCACTTCGATCATCGTCCCGACCGGCAGGCCGGCGTTGAACGCCACGCCCTCTTCTTCGAGGTCTTCCTTGACTTCGGCCAGGATCATCTTGCACTGGCGCAGTTCCAGCACGGTGCTGATCATCGGGAACATCACGCGCACGTCCCCGAAAGCGCTCGCCCTCAGAATGGCACGCATCTGCGTTTTGAACAAGGCCAGATTCTGCAAACAGAGGCGGACGCTCCGAAGCCCCAAGAACGGGTTGCGTTCCGGCCGGCCGCGGCCGGCGTGCGACGGGAACTTGTCGGCGCCCAGGTCGAGCGTGCGGATGACCAGCGGCCGCTTCGGGCCGAGCACCTTCAATACCGAAAGGTACGCCTCCAGGTGTTCCTCCTCGGTCGGGTCGGACTTCTTGCCGAGGTAGAGAAATTCGGTGCGGTATAGGCCGATACCCTCGCCGCCGCGGTCGAGGCAGTGGCCGCACTCGCTGGCAAACTCGATGTTGCCGTACAGATGGATGTGGACGCCCTCGCGAGTGACGGCCGGGAGGTCGCGCAGCTCGTTCCGCCGGGCCTCGTCGCGGCGGCGGTGGCGACGGGTCCGCTCGTACTGCGCCAACATCTCCTCGTCGGGGTCGATGATGAGCAGTCCCTGGTTGCCGTCCACGATTACTGTGTCGCCGCCGGAAACGTCGGTGGTGAACGGGCCGAGGCCGACCACGGCGGGGATCTCCAGGACGCCGGCCACGATGGCGGTGTGGCTGGTCCGGCCGCCCGCCTCCGTGGCGAAGGCGTGGACGCGCTTGGGGTCCAGCGCGGCCGTCTCGCTCGGCGTCAGGTCGTGGGCCAGAACCACCACGGCCTCCGTCAGCTGCTGCAACTGCTCGCGGCGCTGGCCGAGCAGGCGGCTCAAAATACGCTTTTCCAGGTCAAATATGTCGGAAATGCGGCCGGCGAGGTGGTCGTCGGCGATGCTTTCGAGCGCCTTGGCGTAGCGGCGCATGACGCGGCTGACGGCGTACTCGGCGGCGAAGTTTTGGCCACGGATAAGACCGTCGATCTCGTCGCGGAGGGCGGCGTCGCCGAGCATGAGGATGTGGGCGCCGAAGATGGCGCCGTACTGGGCGCCGAGCTTGGCGCTGACGGCCTCCTGCGTCTCGCGGGTCTCGCCGGCGGCGGCCTCCAGGGCTTCGTGGAGGCGGGCGACTTCGCCCTCGACCTGAGCCGGCTCGACGGTGCGCTGGGGGATGCGGAACCATTCGGTGTCCAGCACCAGGGCCGGGCCGATGGCGACGCCGGGAGAGACGGCGATTCCGCGTTTGATTTCCATGCTGTTCTACACAGGCAATTACCGGCCTGAAGCGCGAGAATGACGTTGAACCTCATCCCTCGCTTGCGCTTCGGGTTGGTGTCATACTAACCCGAAGCGCCAGCGAGGGACACGGTTCCAGTTCCCGCTCACGCTTCCGGCTCGGATTTCTCCGCGAATGTTCCCCATAGGACGAGCAAGGCGTCCATCGCCTGCTTGCTGTCGGCGCCGGTCAACTCCAGCGTCAGTTCCGACCCCTGGGCCGCGCCCAGCGTCATCAGATCCAGCACACTCTTGCCGTTGACGGCCCGGTCATCTTTCAGGACCTTGACCTCGGATTGGAAGCGCGACGCCAGGGCGGCGAAGGCCGCGCAGGGACGCATGTGAAAGCCCTGGGAGTTGGTGACCCGAAGTATGTGCCGCGCGGTTTGGCAGTCCATGAGAACCCTGGCCGTTTCCATCCTCGTCCGACGGCGACGCCGGTCAGTGGTCGTACTTTTCCAGCAAGCCCCAGATCTGGTCGCGCGTGGTGGCGGCGCGGAGCGCCTTGACAAAACCGTCGTCGCGCAGGCAGCGAGACACATTTTCCAGGGCGCGGAGGTGGTCGCCCGGCCGGTCCTGCGGCGAGATCAGCAGCACGAAGACCTGCACGGGTTCGCCGTCGAGGCTCTCGAAGCTGACGCCGGCGTGGGAGACGGCCACGGTGCCGATGAGGCGTTCGACGCTGTTGTGTTTGGTGTGCGGAATGGCGACGCCGCGGCCGATGCCGGTCGAGCCGAGCAGTTCCCGCTTGAGAATGGCGCGAACGACGTCTTCGAGGTCGCCGTCGCGGAAGCAGCCGGCGGCCTGGAGGCTGGCGGCCATCTCGCGGACGACCCCTTCCTTGTTGACGGCGGCCAGATCGGGAAGGATGGCGTCGCGCACCACGAAATCGGACATGCGCATGGTTCTGGTCCTCCGTCACTCGTCAGTGGATTCCTCGGCCGCGGGGGCGCCGGCCACCTGGCCGGTGGGGGGCGTGCGGCGGTGGTCCTGGATCTTTTCCTTGTAGCGGCGCAGCTGGCCTTCCAGTTTTTCCACCGCCAAATCCACGGCGGCGATCAGGTCCGCGTGGTGTTCCCGGGCGACGAGGTCGTGCTTGTGTTCGGCCTGGACGACGAACTCGGCCATCTTCATTTCCTTCTTCTCGAACACCGCCTTGAGGTCAAGCGTCACCTCGATGAGGGTCAGGCGTTCAAAGAAGTGAAGCAGCTTTTCCGCCTTGTCGTGGATGAGCTGCTGGGTGGCCTCGTTCAGGTGCCCATGTCGCACGGCGATCTTGATTTGCACGGACGCGACTCCTTGCTACCCGCCGGCGGGCGTCGGCGGGTGTTTCGCGGCGCCTCGGTGTGAATTGACGAAATTGTAGCCCGCGGGCGAGTTTTCTTCAACGGGGGCGAGCGGCGCGGCGTCAGCCCGCCGGTGTAGCATCGGTTCCGCGGCGCTATGCTACACCGGCGGGCTGACGCCGCGCCGCTCGCCTCACACGTCCACCCACTTCTGTTCGCGGTGGCTCTTGAGGATGGCGTCGCACAGGACGATGGAGTGGTGGCCGTCCGCGAACGTCGGGTAGAGCGGCGCGGCGGAAAAGTCGCCCTTGTCGATGTACTCGTAGAAGGCGCGGAAGCAGTTCTTGAAGGCGTCGGGGAAGCCCTCGTTGTGGCCTCCGGGATAGGTGCAGAAGCGCCGCGCCAGGTCGGACAGCAGCGACGGGTCGCGGATCAGCAATTCATTCGGCTTCGTGCGGTGGCCGACCCGCATTTCGTTCGGCGCCTCGCTGTTCCACGCCAGCGAGCACTTGGCGCCGGCGATCTCGTAGCGGAGACAGTTCTTGCGGCCCGCCGTGACCTGGGAGACGTGGAGGGTCCCCTTGGCGCCGCCCTTGAAGCGAAACAGCACGGCGCCGTAATCCTCCGTGCTGATGTCTACCCCTTCGGTCTCGACCGGGGCTTGCGCCTTGCCGGTATACGTCTGGACCTCGCCTTTCGGACGCTTGCGGATCGGATGGACCGTTTGCAGGTCCGCATAGACCGATTCCACGTCGAGGCCGGTGATCGTCGTGAGCAGGTCCATCCAGTGGGTGCCGACGTCGGAGATGGCTCGCAGTTCGCCGCCCTGGTCGGCCAACACGCGCCAGTTGTAGTCGGTGTTGTAGTAGAGCCAGTCCTGCGTGTAGCTGCCGTTGACGTGGTAGATTTGGCCCACGTCGCCGCGGCGCACCATGTCGAAGGCTTCGAGGTTGAGCGGGTAGAAGCGCACGTTGTAGCACACGGCCGCCGCCACATTCTTGCCCTTCGCCAGCTCCACCAACTCCGCCGACTCCTTCGAGTTCATCGCCAGCGGCTTCTCGCACAGGACGTGCTTGCCGGCCAGCAGCACCTTCTTGGCCAGCGAGTAATGCAGCACGTTCGGGACGGCCAGGTGGACGGCGTGGACTTCCTTGTCGCCTAGCACTTCGTCGATGCTCTTGTAGGCGCGTGGCAGGCCGAGCTTCTGCTGGGCCGAAGTCGATTCCTTGTCATCGACGCCGAGGATGCCGGTGATGGTCACGCCGAGTCGGCGCAGCGCCTCGACGTGGACGGGGCCGATGAAGCCGGCGCCGACCACCGCCGTGCGGATCTGATGCAGCATGGTTTGTCTCCCTTGGGTGTCTTGCTTATCGAGGTCATTGGCGAGCGGCGCGGCGTAAGCCCGCCGGTATAGAATAGCGCCTCGGGACGGATGCTATACCGGCGGGCTTACGCCGCGCCGCTCGCCCCAGATCTTTACGCCCGTTGCCCCGCATGTTTCAGCGAAAGCCACTGCCCGTCCTTGGCCGCGCTGGCCACGCATTGCGCGATGAAATTCATGCCGTCCACGCCGTCCTGGATGTTCGGATAGAGGCTGTGGGCGGCGTCGAACTTCTGGCCGGCGCCGCGCTTCGCCATGTCGTCGAAGGCGGCATTGTAGACGTTGGCGAACGCCTCGAAGAACGCCTCGGGGTGGCCGCTCGGCAGCCGGCACGACCCCTGGGCCGACGGCGTCATGTAACCGGAGTTCGGGTCGCGCGAATAGATCTGATGCGGCTTGCCGCCGCTGCGCACCAGCATCTTGTTCGGCTCCTCCTGATGCCATTCCAGCGACGCCTTGGTCCCGTCCACCTCGATCCACAAGTCGTTTTCGCGCCCATGAGAGATCTGCGATGCCGTAACCGTCCCCAGGGCGTGATTGGTGTACTTGATGACGGCCGTGCCGTAGTCCTCCAGTTCGCGGCCCGGCACGAAGGTCTCGAAGTGACACGACACCTTGTCGGGCAAAAGGCCGGTGATGAACCGGCCGAGGTTGTAGGCGTGGGTGCCGATGTCGCCGAAGCAGCCGGCGGCGCCGGAACGCTTCGGGTCGGTGCGCCAGCTGGCCTGCTTCTCCAACATGCCGCCTCGTTCCTGGCGCGTGCAGAGCCAGCCCTGGATGTAGCAGGCGCGCACCGCCTTGATCTCGCCCAGTTCGCCGGCGTGGACCATGTCGCGGGCCTGGCGCACCAGCGGGTAGCCGGTGTAGTTGTGGGTGACGCCGAAGACGACGCCGGTCTTCCGCACGACCTTCGCCAGCTCTTCCGCCTGGGCGAGGTCGAAGGTCAGCGGCTTGTCGCACATGACGTTGAAGCCGGCCTCGGCGAACGCTTTGGCGATCTCAAAATGGGTGTTATTCGGCGTGGCCACGGAAACGAAATCGATGCGCTCGCCCTCGGGAAGCTTCTTTTCGGCCTCGACCATCTCCTTGTAGGAGCCGTAGGCGCGTTCGGGGGCGATGCCGTAGTCGGGGGCGGAGGCCTTGGCCTTGGCGGGGTCGGCCGACAGGGCGCCGGCGACGAGGGCGGCGCGGTGGTCCATGACGGCCGCGGTGCTGTGGACGCGGCCGATGAAGGAGCCTTGGCCGCCGCCGATCAGGCCCATGCGGAGCTTGCGGTTCAAGGGTGCGTTGAGGGCCATGCCGTCGGTTCCTTTCGTGTCATGTCGGGGAGAAGGTCTTGTGTCCGTTGTACGAGGGGGGAATGGGGAGTGAAGATAACCAGCGGGCCGGCGACGCGATCCCGGAACTTTCTCGGCGGGCGGCCGTCCAAAGCCCGACCGAAACGGACCAGGCCCGATTCGGCCGGCCGGTCATAGGGACCGGACGGCCGGGCGTCGGGCGGAGGTTCCAGGGAGTGAACCCATGATGCGGACTGCTGCGTGTGCATTGCTCGTCGTCGGCGCCTTCGCCGTGGCCGCGACGGCCGCCGACAAGGCCGCGAAAAACCAGATGGTCAAGGGGACCATCAAGAGCGTGGACGCCGACGCCAGCGTGTTGGTGGTGAACCAGAAGGTGAAGGACCAGGTCGTCGAACGGCAGCTGGACATCTCGGACACGACCGAGATCGAAGTGGTCAGCGATGCGGGCACGGACTCGGCCACGGGCAAGGCCGGCCTGAAACTCCTGATGGGTAAAGAAGGGGCGTCGGTGAAAGTGAAGTGCGACAAGGACGTCAACGTCCTCAAGGTGACGGTGACGGTCAAGAAGTAAGAGCCACTGACACGATGGCGAGCGGGGGGGCGTCAGCCCCCTGATTCCTCCTTCCGTCGGCGACAGGTGGAGGAATCAGGGGGCTGACGCCCCCCGCTCGCCAAAAAGTAGTGCCTTGAGGCCATTAAGACCGGATCGAGGCCCGCATATCCTCATGCAGCAGGACGGGCGAAGAATCCGCGGGCGCCTTGGTGCGGATGAGCAGCGACCGTTGGCAGCGCGGACACTTGCGCCGCCGGCCGAGGAGCTGGATCGGCGCCTTGATGCGGGCGTCGCAGCCCGCGCAGCGGACGCGGATCGACGGAGGCATGGAATGCCCTCCAAAGGTGGGTGAAAGCACAGGGGCCGACAAGCGGCGAAGCCCCGTGCGGCGGGTGGGAACGCTGGCGACCGTGGCCGGTCACCGGAACCGACCAATCAACCCTACTTCCAAAAAAGGCCGCCGGCAACCCGGCGCCGCATTTGCCCTTTCCCCATCCGTATGCCATAGTCGAGTGCGTCCTTTTCCGCGGTGTACGGCCGTTTACTCTCCGAAAAGAAGATTATTTCATGGCGCGAATCCTGGTCATTGACGACGACGTGATGATTCAGCGGATGCTGCAAGAGGCGCTGCGTCTTCTCGGCCACGAGGTTCGGCAGGCGTTCGACGGCCGCCAAGGCGTTCGGCTCTGCCGGGAAGAGGCGCCCGACCTGGTCCTGACGGACATCCTGATGCCGAACCAGGACGGGCTGCAAACCATCCGCGAGCTGCGCCGCGAACGCCCCGACCTCAAGATCATCGCCATGAGCGGCGGGTCGCGCGTGTGGCCGGAGCTGGACGCGCTGCCGTTCGCCGTGCGTTTCGGCGCCCGCGAGGTGCTGTACAAGCCGTTCGGCCACGAGCAACTTCGGACGGCGATCGAATCGGCCGTCGGCGCCTGAAGCTTGCGGCGTGGGTTTTAGAAACCTCGCCCGTCACTCCGCCTTGGTCGTGACGACCTCAAGGATTCGCTGCTCGCGGGCCTGGAGCAAGGCCCCCTGCCCATTCAGGACGAGGCGGTACAGCAAGACGACCGCCGCGCATTCCAGCAGGGACAGCGCCAGGCAGATCGGCAGTCCCCGCACTTTTCCCCATTCCGCGACCGCGAAATCGACGCCGTAGGGCAGCAGCGCCGGCAACAGCGCCAGCGGGGCCAGCAGCGCGAACGCGACCTGGAGCAATATCGGACCCGCCTTGGTGTTGACCGGCTTGAAGGAGCCGGCGCGGACGGGCACCGGGACCAGGATCGACATCCAGTTGGCGATCAGGCAAAACAGCAGGTACATCGTGACCCCCTGGGGCAGGACCGCCGCGAGGTAGTCGAGGCGCATGGGACAAAGGACCGCCGCCAGGACGACGATCGGGGCGGCCATCGCCAGGCCCAAGGGGACGACGGCCAGGTTCTTGCCAAGTAGGATGTCCCGGCGCGGTGCGGCGCTCAAGACGAACACGCGGAAACCGCCGCGGTCGAAGCCGAACTGGTTGCCGACGAGCTGCACCATGCTGAACAGGGCCATCATCATCGCGGCGTAGGGCAGCAGCGGGCGGAAGCCCACCGGCACGGTCAGGGACTGCGCGAAGAAGACTGAGCCGAAGAGCACCAGCAGAATGACCGGGGTCAGGAGCAGCATCTTCGTCTCGGGGGCGCGAAGGAGCGACCGAAAGCCGGCCAAGGCCACCGCCGAGGCCGGCTCGGACAGCCACGGCAGACGCTTTTCCAGCAGGTTAGTCGCCGGCGCCGCAGCCTTCGTCGGGGCGGCAACGGCGACGGCCGTCGGCTTTCCCGAACTGAACTGGCCGGTGTACAGCCGCAGGGTCGTCCGGTAGGCCCGCCATAAACTGAGTGTCCCGATCGAGGCCATTCCCAGACATCCCAGCAAGACGGGGAGAAGGTTTCCTTCCGCCGCCCCCTTCGCTCCCAGCGGCAGCCAGCCGGGCGGCAGGATCACGTTCAGGAGCGAGGCCGTGTCTTCCAGTTGTCCCAGTTCGCGGGCGTCCTGTTCCGCGGTCTTCGCCCGGAAGGACCGTTGATTCTCCTCCGAGCGCTTCTGATACTCGGCCGGGCTGATTTCTCCGGCCGCGAGGGTGCGGTTCAGCTTGTCCTGTTCCTGGCGCGTCTGGGCGGCGAAGTCGCCCCGGCCGTGATTATTTCCGACATAAAGGATGTTGAATAAGTTCGGCAGCTGGAAGACCAGGACGAACGCCATCGTCAGCAGGACGATCACGGTGCGCCGCCGGCGCGGGTTGGCCATGAGCGACGCCAGCCAGCCCTGGAACTGGTACGTCAGCCCCGTGACCATCAGGAAGAACGCGGCCAGCAGCGGGAACAGCAGGAGCATCGCCGGCCCCCTGCCCAAGACCAGTCCCAGGCTCAACGCGGCCATGCCCGGCAGAAAAACGATCAGGCTGAAGTTCACCATCGAGCTGAGGTAATTGATAAGAAAAGCGCTCTTGAGCGAGACGGGAAGGTGCAAGAACTTGTCCAGCGACAGCGCCTCGGATCGTTGCAGCTCGACCAGCAGCCCGATGGCCCAGCAGAAGAGGAAGCCCGCGACCACGCCGTCCCAGACGTACAGGACGACGGCGGGCGAGGTCCGCGGCAGCACGAACAGGCCGACCAGGAAGAACGCGAGAGAGAGGAAGGCCGAAAGGAAAAGGGCGCCGACGGCAAGTATGGCCGCGAACACGGCGTTGACGGCGCCGCCACGGCGCATCTGGTTGACGAAGAGCCGCCAGCGCAGCCAGACGAACGTCAAGAAATGCCGGCCGTTCACGGCGCCCCCTCCGCGAGCCAGCTGAGCTTTCGCGTCGCCTCCGGGTCGGCCCCCGCCCGTTCGAGGAAGCGAGCTTCCAGCGAGCCGCCGCGCCGGATGGCGTCCAGCGAATCCTGTTCGACCAGCCGGCCCTGGACGATGATGCCGACGTGAGTGCAGAGCCGTTCGACGATTTCCAGGACGTGTGAAGTCAGAAATACGGTCGAGCCGCGGGCCGTGAAGCCGGCCAGCAGGTCGCGGATGACGTGGGACGTGACCGCGTCCACGCCCTCGAACGGCTCGTCGAGGAACAGCAGGTCGGGGTTCGGCAGCAGCGCGGCCGCCAGGGCCAGCTTCTTCTTCATGCCGTGCGAATACTCCACAGTCAGTTTCTTCTCCTCATTTTCCAGACCGAGCAGAGGGAGTAACTCGCCGATACGGCCGCGGATCACGTCGCGCGGCAGCAGGTGCATTCGGCTGACGAAGGTGAGGTATTCGCGGGCGGTCAGGTTGTCGAACAGGGCCAGGTCTTCGGGGACGACGCCCACGCGGCTTTTCGCCTCCAGCGACTGACGTGGGTCGAGCATGTCCTTTCCCAGGACCAGCACGCGGCCGCGGGTCGGCGCCAGCAGGCCGGTCAGCATCTTGATCGTCGTCGATTTGCCGGCCCCGTTGGGGCCGAGGAAGCCGTAAAAGTCGCCGCGCTCCACGCGCAGCTCGATGCCGTTGACCGCACAGGCGCCGTTGAAAAACCGCGTTAACTCGTGGGTTTCAATCGCCAGGCTCATGACTGCCGTTTCGTTGGAGGTCGGTTTCCCGATCCGACGATCGGCCGCGGGACCGGTCGGGTCATTATCGCATGTCGCCGGCCGGTCGTCCCGCCGGCGCGGGGAAACGCGCCTCCCCTTGTCCGGCGGCACGTCGATTGCAACCGGTTACGGAGAGAAAACCGCGCTTGGAGCGTCGGGGAGTGTAGCGCCCCGTCGCCTCGCGCCGAACCCACGCCCGAAGGAGACAGAGGATGAAGCGACTGACGTGGTGCGCCGGCTGGATGCTGTTCGGGGTCTCTCTGGCGCTGGCCGCGCCGGCCGCCGCCGACGCGCCGGCGGCCGGCTCCGACGAGGATTTCGTGAAAACGGCGTCCGGGGCCGGGCTGGCGGAAGTGAACTTCGCCGAGCTGGCGCTGAAGCAGGCGGACAAGGCCGACGTGAAGGCGTTCGCCCAGCACATGATCGACGATCACACCAAGGCCAACGAGGAACTACTCAAGCGGGCCAACAAGAACAACTTCACCCCCGCGTCGAAGATGGACGCCAAGGACCAGGAGCAGTTTACCAAGCTGTCCGACATGAAGGGCGCCGACTTCGACCGCGCCTACGTCCAAAGCCAGTTGGCCGCCCACAAGGGAGCGGTCGCCCTATTCGAGTCGGAGGCCAAGGACGGCAAGAACGCCGACCTCAAAGCCTTCGCCGAGAAGACGCTGCCGACGCTGAAGCATCATCTGAAGATGGTCGAGAAACTCGCCGGCAACGAGAAGGACAAGACCACCGAGAAGGACAAGTAGGACAGCAAGCGTGCGCGGAGGGCCGCCGCGAGGACGGCCCTCCCTTCGTTTCCCGCCGGCCGGAAGCCACGTTTCCGGCCCGCTCGGGGCCGCGACTTCGATTTCGTTCCGCACCCGGTTCACGCTTCCGCGGGGCCGGTCGCCGCCCCCGGCTATGGAATGCCGCCCGTGACGGGTCCGACCCCATTCCGCCAGACAAACCCTATTGCCCATCGCCTACTCTTCTGGTTGCCGCCGTCCCGCCCGGCCGCTACGATGGGAACACGTTCGCGGGTCAATGGGGTCCGACGCGGATAATCGGCTCATTATGGCGCTGCCTCCTCAAACCGTCGCACTGCTGGAAGCGGCCCGGCAACTGGTCCAGACGTTGCCGGCCGACGCCGTGCTATTGCTCACCGAAACCGATCTCGATTGGGAGGTAATCCGCGCCCACCTGGGCGACGCCCGTTTGCTGGTGGCGGCCGAGGACGGCAACCTGACCCGCCAGCTCCGCACCTACCCCGGCCTCATCGTGCTCGACATCGACCCCGGCCCGACGCCGACCCAGGAGCGCATGAGCCTCGCCCTCCTGGAAGCCGTGCGCAGCGATAAGCTCCATCAAGGGTCCGATGTGGTCGTCGTATACAACGGCATTGAGGTCGGCCAGGGGCCGCATGAGGCGGTGGACAGCCTCAGCGTCATTCACCTGGGCGAACATCTGGAACGGCTGACCAGCCAGGACCTGCGCCGGCTCGACACGCATGTGCCGCTGGAGACGCTGCGGGCGGTGGTGGACCTCGCCCTGGAGATCGGCCGCGAGGGCCGCGAGGGCCATCCCGTCGGCACCATGTTCGTCGTCGGCGACACGCGCAAGGTGCTCACCATGTCGCGGCCGATGAACTTCAACCCGTTCCGCGGCTACAGCCACGCGGAGCGCGACGTGCGCGACCCGGCGGTGCGCGAGCAGATCAAGGACATCGCCCAGCTCGAAGGCGCCATCGTCATCCGCCGCGACGGCGTGGCCGTGGCCGCCTGCGTGCGCGTCGAGGCGCCCGACAAGGACATCACCCTGAGCATGGGCCTCGGCACGCGCCACGCCGCCGCCGCCTCGATCAGTAAATGTACCAAGGCGGTGGCCGTCGTCGTCAGCCAGTCGTCCGGCTCGGTGCGAATCTTTCAGAACGGTACGGTGGTACTCCATATCGAGCCGCTGGCCCGGCCGATGACCTGGGGCCAGCCGCGTCTCGACGCGCAGGACGGCAACGGCGTCATCCGCGGGGTCCCGGGGCGCGCCGGATCGGTCGGCGAACGCAGTTCTTCATGAAGGGGGGGACGAGTCATGCGGCGGACACGGCGGTGGGCGTGGGGACTGCTTGCCCTTACAGTGGTCCTGGCCGGGTGTACGCGGGTCAAGGACGAGAAGACCGTCTCCATCGACCCCGGCGAAGTCAAGAAGTTGATGATCGATCCGCAAAAGAGCGATCTCAAGCTGACCGTCACGGGCCATTCCGCGGACGCGCCCGTCAACGCCTGCTTAGTGACGCAGGACGACGAGGAGGCGTCGATGCCGCCTCTGATGAGCGGCAAGGCGCCGCCGAAAGCCCTGGCCAGCGCCCTCGCCAGTAAAGACTTCAATCTGGAAGCGACGTTGCCCGCCGGCAAGGGGGGCACGGTCTTGCTGGCCGGCGACAAGAAAACGCAAGTGCAGGTGACGATTGTCGGCAAATGATCCACGCCCTCGGGCGATGGCTGATTCCTCACCCGTGCCTCACAACATGGAGTAGTAACCGATGAAGCGCTCGTATTGGATGAAAGCGGCCGCGGCCGTGCTGGTGCTGACGGCGGCCGCGCCGTCCGCGCGGACGGCCCCCGTCCCGACCGACAAATCGCCGCTGGCGCAGGTTCCCGCCACGGCGCCGCTGGTGATTCACATCAACGGCCTGGAAACGGTTCGCGACCATGTCGTCGCTTTCCTGAAGAACACGCTGCCAGAACAGGCCGAGGTCGTGCAAAAGCGGTCGGAAGACTTCTTCAAGAACGGCGTCCAGGGCCACAAGCTCAAGGGTCTGGCAAAGGACGGACCCATTTTCCTCGTGTTCACCGAGATGCCGAAACCGGGCGCCTTCCCGCCCAAGGCGGCGCTCATCGCCGCCATCACGGACTACGCCGAGTTCCGCGACAACCTTCTTTCCGAGAAGGAAAAGAAAGACCTCAAGTCGGGCGACGGCTTTGAATCCACGGTCAGCGACGACGGCCAGGACATCTTTTTCGTGGACCGGAAGGAATACGTCGTCGTCACGCCGCTTAAGGAAATTGCCGAGACCCTCGCCAAGCCGCCGACCGCCGGCCTGGACGGCAAGCTGAGCAAGGCGCAGGCCGCCAAGTTCCTGTCCAGCGATCTCGGCATCTATGGGGACATGGAAGCCGTCAACAAGGAACACGCCGACGACATCAAGAAGGCCCGCGAGGCGGTGGACGGACTGCTGGAAAAGGCGGAGAAGCAGGATGACAAGTCGATGAAAATGGCGCTGTCGATGGCGAAGCAGTTAGTCGGCCCGCTCTTCCAGGCCGTCGAGGACAGCCAGGTCGCCCTGGTGACGGCGGAGGTCCGGCCCGGCGGCGTCGCCCTGCATTACGAGGTGGGGTTCCAGGCCGACAGCAAGACGGCCGGCCTCTTGAAGGGCTCCAAACTCGGGGCGTTCAAGGATCTGGGCAAGCTGCCGGCCGGCCAGTTCGCCTACGTCGGCCTGTCGATCGGCCCCGCGCTGACCAAGCTGATCGGCCCGCTGATGCACGGCCTCGCCGCCGACCCGGACTCCAAGGGCGCCAAGGCACTCGGCGAGGCCTTCGAGGAGTGGGTCAAGGCCGGGCCGACCGAGCAGGTGGTTTCGACCGCGATGCCGCCGGCCGGCGTTTCGATCCTGAAATGCGTCCACCCGAAAAAGGCCGTCCAGGCCGCGGTGCAAATGCTGGAAGCCCAGGGCGAAGAGGGCGGTTTGCAAAGCGCCTTCCTCAAGGGCAAGCCCGAGGTCAAGCCCGACGCCGAGAAGTACAAGGACATCGAGTTCACCTATGTCCACATGGAGTTCGACTTCGACAAGCTGTTTCCCACGACCGCCGGCGGCAAGGAGCTGCCGGAGGGGGTGCGGAAGGCGCAGCTCGACATGATGCACAAGATGATGGGCGAGGGCATGACCGCCTGGCTTGGCACGGACGGCAAGGAGGTCGTGCAAGTGACAGCCAAGGATTGGGACGCCGCTAAGAAGCTGCTCGACCAATACTACAAGGGTGAGAACACGGTGGGCGACGACAAGGCGTTCGCCGCGGCCCGCAAGGAATTGCCCGCCGAGGCGACGGTCGTGGAACTGATCGACGTCATGCAGTACGCCAACCTGATGATCGACATCTTGAAGCCGGCCCTGGCGGCGGTGGGCACGAAGGCTCCGGTGCTGAAGTTGCCGGAGCCGGTGAAGGGCCAACCCAGTTACATCGGCTTCGCGGCCACGCTGGAGGGCGACTCGGCCAGCATGGACTTCGTCGTCACGGCCGAATCCGTCCAGCAGATCTACAAGAATTACGTCGCCCCGCTGATGAAGCCCAAGGGCGATTGAGGCGGAAAATAGACAGGGAGACAGGGAGACAGGGAGACAGGGAGAAGGGTCGTTGCACCGCCTCTCCTTGTCTCCCTGTCTCCCTGTCTCCCTGTCTATTTCGGCCGCTTGACAAGGCCGGGCGACTTCACTACGAAGAGAATACCTTGGACGGATTCCGCCGCCCGTTGGCGTGCGGGAAAGGTCGAAGGGACAAGGATTTCCGAAGAGAACGGTCGTGCGGGCCGCCGGCGGGCGGAAACGCCGCGGCCGGGAAAAGTCGTGACCGGGCAACGCCGATAACACCGAGGGGGCGCAGGAAGCGACCTCTCATCCCTGTTGCTTTCTCTTGATCGAGGACACACTGATGCTTGCCGGCACCCTGTTGGTTCCCTCCAGCCTGGAGACGGAGACGGAGTTCCCCTGGCCGACGCCCGGCCATCCGTCGGTCGAGGAACTCGTCCCCCGCGCCCGCGACGAGGAGGAGGACGAAGACGAGGACGATGAAGAGGACGACGAGGACGACGACCTCGACGACGACTTCGACGACGACGAGGACTTCGACGACGACGACCTCGACGACGACGACCTCGACGACGACGACCTCGACGACGATTTGGACGACGACGACCTCGACGACGACGAGGACGAGGAGGACGAGGAGGAGGACGAGGCCTGAGACGGGGCGCGCGGCGCCCCGGTCACGAAACAACGCCATGAAGGGTCGCTGATAGTTGCGGCTTGCTCGCGGGTCCGTGTCGATTCCACTGGCGAAGGGCGGGGGCCGTCGTCCAAGACGGCCCCCGCCCTTCGTGCTTCCTCCCCCTTGTCTTCACACTGGGCAAGGGGCCGCATCTCTCCCGATGATGCCCGGCGAACGCCCGCGGTCGGGGCCGCGGTCGGCCCGCGTCGCGGACATCCTTTGCACTCGGCGCGCCGTCCGTTATAATCCAAAGCGAGTTACCGGAGGGGGGCCGTCAGCGGACGGCCGCCCTTACTCGCCCGCCCGTCCGCTCAGGCAGGGGGAAGCAGATGGCGCACCAAGGCAAACCGTTCAGTGAAGGCCCCGAGCCGACCGCCGCCGGCGCCGCGCCGGGCCGCACGGCCGACCAGAACCAACTCGACTTTGAACTCGACTTCTTCAGCGGCATCCTCGCCCGCAATGCGGAGTATGTGGATGTGTTGAGGATCATGGGCAACCTCCTGACGCTCAAGGGCCGGTTCGCCGACGGCCTCCAGGTGGATAAGCGTCTGGTGCAGCTGCGCCCCAACGACGCGCTGGCCCACTACAACCTGGCGTGCAGCTACGCCCTGCTGAAACGGCCGGAGCAGTCCATCAAAACCCTCCGCCGCGCCGTCGAGCTGGGCTACCACGACTTCCGCTACATGCGCGAAGACCACGACCTCGACTCCGTCCGTCACGACCCCCGGTTCCGCCAGCTGATGCGCGAGTACGAGAATCGCTGACAGAAAGGGGTCAGGGATCAGGGGTCAGAGAAGACGGGGACGCGGATTCCCGTTTTGGTCCCTGTTTTCTCTGACCCCTGACCCCTGACCCCTGACCCCTTTCCTCATGGACACCCTCCCCCGCGGTGAAGGCGAGTTGTACGCCGACCCCTCCGCGGATCGCGCCCGCGCCTTCTTCGCTTCCAAGCCGCGCGCCCTTACCGACAAGCTCACCACCGTTGCCGAGGCCGTGGCCCGGTTGGTGGCCGACCGCGATTATCTCGCCATCGGCGGCTTCGGGGTCGCCCGGCTGCCGGTCGCCGTGGTGCATGAGGTCCTCCGGCAGGGCAAACAGGACCTCGGTTTCGCCGGCTACACCGCCACGCACGATTTCCAAGTGCTCTGCGCCGGCAATCTCACCGGCCGCGGCCGCACCCTGGCGCGCGTGGACGTCGCTTATGTCATCGGCCTGGAGGCGCGCGGTTTGTCGCCGCACGCGCGCCGCGTCATGGAGTCGGGCGAAGTCGCCTTTGTCGAGTGGACCAACTACGCCCTGGCCGTGCGCCTCAAGGCCGCGGCGATGGGCGTGCCGTTCCTGCCGGCCCGCGTGATGCTCGGCACCGACACCTTCCGCCGGAGCGCCGCCCGCGTGATCGACTGTCCGTTCACCGGCGAACGCCTGGTCGCCCTGCCCGCCCTTTACCCCGACGTGGCCGCCATCCACGTCCACGAGGCGGATCGTTACGGCAACTGCCGCATCCGCGGCACGACCGTCGCCGACCTCGACTTGGCCCGCGCCGCCCGCAAGCTGATCGTCACCTGCGAACGCCTCATTCCCAACGACGAAATCCGCCGCGAGCCGGATCGGACGGTCATCCCGTTCTTCTGCGTGGACGCCGTGTGCGAGGTTCCCTTCGGCAGCTATCCGGGAAATATGCCTTACGAATACTTTTCCGACGAGGCCCACCTGCGGCGCTGGCTGGAAGTGGAACGCGACCCCGATGCGTACCGGCGGTTCCTCGACGAGCACGTTTTCGGCGTGAGCGACTTTTCGGAGTATCTTCGGCGCTGCGGCGGACTGCCGCGCCTGCAAGAATTGCGGCGGCAGGAGTTCTTGTTGCACCAGGGCCGGTAGAGGTGCGCCGGTGAATCTTCCGTACACCCCGATGGAGTTAATGATCTGCTGCGCCGCCCGCGCCCTGGAAGACGGCCGCACCGCCGCCGTCGGCACCGGCGTCCCCTGCGCCGCCGCCATGCTGGCCCAGCGCGCCCACGCCCCGCATCTCGTCGTTTTGTTCGAGGCGGGCGGCGTCGCGCCCCAGCTGCCGACCATGCCCATCAGCGTCGGCGATTCGCGCACCTTCTACCGCGGCCTGATGGCCACCAGTATGTCCGACATCATGGAAACCTGTCAGCGCGGCATGGTCGATTACACCTTCCTCGGCGGTGCCCAGATCGACGCCTTCGGCAACCTCAATTCCACCATGATCGGCGACGACTACGCGCGGCCCAAGGTCCGTCTGCCCGGCAGCGGCGGCGCCAACGACCTGGCGTCGCTCTGCTGGCGCGTCCTCGTGGTCACCAGCCACGACCGCCGCCGCTTCGTCGACAAGCTCGATTTCCTGACGACGCCCGGCTACCTCACCGGCCTCGGCGCCCGTGAGGCGGCCGGCCTGCCGCCCGGCACGGGGCCGTACCGCGTCATCACCGACCTCGCCGTGCTCGGCTACCACGAAACCACCCGTCGCATGGAAGTCCTTAGCCTGCACCCCGGCGTCGCGCTGGAGCAGGTCCGCGCGGCCACCGGCTTCGCCCTCGGCGCCGCGGAGGAACTGTCCACCACCATCGCGCCGACCGCGGAGGAGCTGCGCATCCTCCGCGAAGAGGTCGATCCGCACCGCTACATCCTGGGTCGGTAGAAGGTGTTTGGGGTCGTGGGATAGGTTTCCAACCCGCCTTCCGAGAGGGTAGGTTAAAAACCTACCCTACCACCCCTTGTCCCGGCCGTAGAATGCGGTGGTCGGAGTGGCCCGGCGGCGAAACGCGATCTATAGTTCATCCAGTCATCCGCCTCCCCCGGCCCCTGGCAAACCCGTCTCGGCCCCTTTCGAGCCTTTTTATGGCGCAAGGCGTCTCCATGACTTCCGATCAGTTGGCCGCCCACCTCCGCGTGGATCGGTACGGCGACTTCGTGCTGACCGACGCCATCCGCCCGGCCCCGCACCTGCCGATCACGCCGCGGGAGGGCTTCCGTCTGGACGTCTTCCGCGACGCCCGCGCCGGCCTGACGGTCCCCGTCGTGGCCGCGGCGGTCTCGAAGGAAAAGCTCTTTGACCTGTTCCTGGACCTGCTCGGCCCACTCGGCGAGGTCGTCGATCTGGTGCTGGAGACCAGCCATGCCAGCGAGGGGGCCGGCCACCGCGACCTGTTCCGCGAGCACATCGATCTGCCGGTGCTGCAAAGCACCTTTCTCGATTTCGAGGATCTGCTGCTCAACGACGGCTGCACCGGCACGGCCGTCATCTCCACGGCCGGGCCGATGGAAGTGCAGTTCGACGAGCACAAACTATTGGTGGTCTACGCGCGCGACCTGGAGCCGTTCGAGCGCGTCCTGCTCCAACATGGCGTGGGCCGCGACGACGGCCTGAAACTCATCACCGAAGGCGAACACCTGCACAGCACCGACCCGCGCCACGCGGATGAGTTCGCCCGCCTCTGCTGCCGCATCGGCGTCGGCGAACCGGGCGAGCGCGTCAGCCGCGAATAAACGTCAACGCAACGGCGAGGCGGGGGCGTGAGCGACCGGAGAAAGGTGCGGCGACTGCACCCATCTCCGGTCGCTCACGCCCCCGCCTCGCCGTTCCGCGCTCGCTCACGGCAGCGGCAGGTCCTTGAACTCGAACGGAATCAGGTGCTGTTCGGTGGTCCAGGTGTGGTAGATGAGCTTGGCCGGCGGCTCCGGCTTGGCGCCGCCCACGGAGCCGTAAGTCAGCGTCATGTCGACATGGTTGGCGCTGCTGTTGTTCCACTGGCTGCCGTAGATCTGCATCTTGTTGCCCTTCTCGTCCAGCACCTCGATCCGCTGGTACAGCGAGTTGGTCCACGAGTAGTCGTTGGGATTGTCCTTCTGGTCCTCGGTGACCGACATCTTGATCTGATACTGCTTGGCCGGCGTCTCGGTCACCTCGTCGATGTTGATCTGGGTGTCCCCAACTTTCGCCTTCGTCCCTTTGGCTTCCAAAACCTTGTCGGTGACGACGACGGCCTTCTGGTCGATCAGCAGCGTGACGGGGAGGGCGCCGCGGATGACCTTGAGGCCCGTCACGCGGTCGGAAGGCCGTTGCAGGTTCACCTGGGTCTGCATACTGTACATGCGATTGCCGTTGCCGTATTTGCCGGCCACGAAGCGCCGCGCCATCCACGGGTTGTTGAT
>Ga0182024_10007822_pt1 | contig 22896 bp, 21 predicted proteins | sample P32metaG_FD_120480 | JGI IMG/M metagenome (GOLD analysis project Ga0182024, IMG submission 120480) | Permafrost microbial communities from Stordalen Mire, Sweden - P3-2 metaG (Illumina Assembly) | ecosystem: Environmental > Terrestrial > Soil > Wetlands > Permafrost | place: Sweden: Stordalen... | reverse complement strand
CTGACGGCGCCATCGGGATCGTGCCGTACGGCAGCGGCGAGGAGATGAGCCGCCATCCAATTGGTTCGGGGCCATTCCGTTTCGTCAGTGCAGAACCGGACAAAGAAGTCATCATCGAGCGCAGCGATGGCTACTGGGGCGCATCGGCGCATCTGCAACGCGTGCGCTTCGCAGTTATTCCCGATGCCACCACGCGTGCGCTGGAGTTGCGCAAGGGCAGCGCCGACATTGCGGTCACGTCTCTCACTGGAGACATGGTGCTGGCGCTTGAGCACGAATCTAATCTTGAGGTAATGAACGCTCCGGGTACGGTGCTCGCGTATATAGCGTTCAATACTCGGGATCCGATTCTCAAAGATGCACGGGTGCGGCAGGCTATCGCGTACGCTGTCGATCGAACGCCCATGATTCACTATATTCAGCGCGATTTTGCGCGACCTGCATACAGCCTGCTTCCTCCCGAGAGTTGGGCGTACAACGGCGATGTGCCCCGCTATGACTACAATCCTGAGCGAGCCCGGCAATTGCTCGAGCAAGCCGGATATCCCACTGTGAATGGTGTGCGCTTCCATCTCACCCTGAAAACCTCGACCGATGAAAACCCGCGGCTGGTCGCAGCTGTGCTGCAGCAGCAACTGCGCGACGTTGGTATTGCTTTGGATATTCGTACTTATGAGTTCGCTACGTTCTTTTCTGATGTTTCGCGCGGCGCTTATCAACTGCATACCCTGCGGTGGGTTGGAGGGAACGAAGATCCGGACATTTTTGAATATGTGTTTCACTCCGCGAAATTTTCGCCGCATGGCGCCAACCGGACCTATTACGCCAACCCACGCGTGGACACGCTAATCGACCAGGCGAGAGCCGAGCTCGATCAGAATGCGCGTAAGCAAATGTATGCCGAGGTTCAGCGAATCGTGGCCGAGGATTTGCCTTACATCGACTTGTGGTATTTCGAGAATGTGATGGTACACACCAAGCGTGTACGGAATCTAACCTTGAACCCACCCGGCAATTACGACTTCCTCAAAACCGCTGAGTTGATGCCGTGAACACCTTCGAGCTGCGCTCGACGGGACGGGTCAAAGACCCGTCCCTACACGAGCAAGTCCCTGCACGAGCAAGCAGCCTCAGACCGCGTGTTAACATCGAACTCTCAGTAAAAATTACGTGCGCATTCTTTTCATTGGTGACATTTTCGGCCGACCCGGTAGAACCGTCGTCAAAGATCGCCTCCCATCGTTAGTGAAAGAGCACGCCGTCGATCTCGTGCTGGCTAATGGGGAGAATGCGGCGGCGGGGTTTGGCATTACTCCGCAGCTTGCCGAAGATTTCTTTGACATGGGCATTGACGTTCTTACCACCGGCAACCATGTCTGGGATAAGCGCGAGATCGTAGATTTTTTCCAATCAGCGGATGGAAATCCGCACAGCCCCGCCCGGCGGGTTTTGCGTCCCGCGAATTATCCTCCCGGAATGCCCGGCTGGGGCGTGTATGAAGGCCGCAAGGGCGATGTTCCCTACGCAGTGATTAATTTGCAGGGTCGCGTTTTTATGGCTTCGAACGACGATCCTTTTCGCGTGGCTGACCAGTTACTAAAGGAAATCAAGGCCAAAGTTATTTTTGTCGATATTCATGCAGAAGCGACTTCTGAAAAAATTTCCATGGGTTGGCACCTAGATGGACGCGTCACCGTGCTCGTTGGTACCCACACGCACGTCCCCACGGCCGATGAGCGCGTTTTGCCGGGTGGCACCGCATACATCACCGATGTCGGCATGACCGGGCCGTATGACAGCGTCATCGGAGTGAAGAAGGAATTGGTGATAGGGAAGTTTCTGAACAACATGCCGACACGATTCGAGGCAGCGACCGGGGACGTCAGATTGTGCGCGGTGGTGGTGGACTGCGATGAATGCACCGGTCGGGCAAGAAAAATCACGCGACTCATGGTTTCATAGGAACAGGCTTCAGGCTTTAGGCAGGCTTTAGGCAGGCGTTAGGCTTCAGCAGGCTGCTGACTAGCCTCGGTTCGTATCAGACCATCGCTTTAGCGACGCCGTAACATCTGTATAACTTACGGGCGCCTTCAGGCGACGCAGGGCGCGGTATCACTCTCGTAGAAGCTTGCTGTGAACTACAAAACATGAACGAATTTGGACTTCATTCACAATCAACAAAATCAAACGGCTTCCGTTGGATGAGTGCCGACGCCTATCTTTTTGACATTGACGGCACACTTTTGATCTCTCGCGACCGAGTGCATCGCGATGCTCTGCATCGGGCGATGCGCGAAGCATACGGTGTCGATACCACCATTGATGGCATCGCCTATCACGGTAAAACTGATCTGGGAATCTTGCGAGCGGCCCTGGAGCGCGTTGGAGTTTCCGCAAATCAATTCGAAGCCAATCTTCCAACGGCGCTTGAAGTTGTTTGCCAGGATGTGTCCGCTAACGCCAGTCGCATCACGCCCACAGTTTGCTCCGCAATTCCTCAAGTGCTGGCTGAGTTGCGAGCCGCAGGAAAATTGCTGGGCGTAGCATCGGGCAATCTTGAATTGGTGGGATGGCTCAAGCTCGAAGCCGCTGGTCTACGCGAATTTTTCAGCTTTGGCTGCTTCAGCGACCATCACGAGAGTCGTAGTGACATTTTTCGCGACGGTGTGGCAGAAGTGCAACGCAGGCTGGGCAGAACGGCTCAAGTTTGTTTTATCGGCGACACTCCTGAAGATATAAAGGCGGCACGATTCGCGAATTCAAAGATTGTCGCGGTGTGCACGGGAATTTTCACCGCTGACGACCTGGCCCCACACAAACCCGACGTCTGCATTGCTTCTTGCGAAGAGTTACTAACAGACAGGCCTGCTAGAACCGAGCTCAACGTTTGACTCGCTCAAGAAATTCTGGCTCGACCCAGATGGAGTGGGCCACGGGAAACCTGCCTACGACCCGACCCACCTCCAATTCAATAAGGCCTTTGGCATAGCCGGCGACTGAAAAGACCCTACCCATGCAACGCCTAAAAATCGCCTGGGTTTCCGGCTCCGCCTCACTCACAGCCGGCGGGATCCCTTTCAGTCGCAATCGATCGCCGATTTCCACCGCTCCGAGTACGTCCACCGAACACTGTTCGAGCACTTTTTGAAGTTCTTTTCGATTCAGCGCCGGCAAATATCTTAGCGCCGCCCGAGCTAATGCCAGGTATACCTCACGCGCTTCCGGAATTTGTTTCAGCACTTGCAGATGTTTGCGCACGATTTCGGTATCGCCACGCACGATCGGTCCGCTGAACGCTCCGGCTGGGCCGAGCCTCTCATAGTTCGCGATAGTTTGCTTCACAATCGGGAGCATTTTCCGTCGTGCTTCTCGCGCCGATAATCCAGCGGCACGTGCTAATTGTTCAGCAGTCACCAAGGTTGCGACCAGCAGCGGAGAAGCGAATGATCCCCATGCGTGGTAAGCGGTCTTATGCTGTTTGCGAATGGTAAATGCTTCGCCGCCCAACTCCTTCACGAGACGACGCGCCGCGCCGATCGCCGCAGCATCGCCCTCCATTGCAAATGGAACCCCCTTTAGCGCCGGAATCGAACCACTAACAAACGTCATTAGGGGGTGGATTGAACCTGCGGCGGCTCCCCGCTGCCGCAGGATATCCAGTTCGTCGCTCAGCAATGCTCCGCTGGAGTGGAACGCAATTTTCCCCTTCCAGTCAATTGCCGAAGCAAGCTGATGAGCCGCGTTCTTAATCTCACGATCGGGTACACAGAACCAGATGACATCGGCATTCAGGCGCGCATTATCGACGGCGGAGGGGCGTGCATGAACCTTCCGCGCCAAAGTAGCGGCCTTTCGTTTTGAGGCAGCATGGTTGCCGGAAACAATTTCGGCGATTGTATATCCCGCTCGCCTCAACTCCATCGCCAATGCGGTGCCCAGTCTTCCGGCACCGACAATCGCAATGCTTGGCTTCCCTGCCATCGCGGGCAGCATATCAGGCGCTCCCGCATCGGCCAAATCTTCAGCGCCGCCGCTTTTGTACCTGGCATCAGTCAATGCCTTAATATTGCTGATATGCCGAAATCATCTCATGCAAAAAATAAAGCTCGTGTGCTTTCTTCCGTCGAGGCGTACCGCGGCCCGGCCTTTTGGGTCACGACTGATCAGGTGCTCGAGCCCACGGGCGTACGAGGACGCCGCGATATCGTCCGCCACACAGGTTCAGTTGTAATTCTCGCAGTGGATGAAAGCCGTGGCGAACCGCGGATTCTTCTGGTGCGCCAGTATCGTCATGCCGCTCAGCAATATTTGTGGGAGCTGTGCGCTGGCCGTATTGATAAAGGCGAAAACGAACTGGCGGCAGCGAAACGTGAACTAATCGAGGAAACCGGCTTCACGGCAACGCGTTGGAAGCGAATCCTGAACTTTTATGCTAGTCCCGGTTTCGTTGCCGAGACCATGTCCATCTACCTGGCGCGGGGATTGCGTCCGGGGACGGCGCAACCGGAGGAGGACGAAGTCATCCAGGCCAAGTTTTTCCCGCTTAGCACGGCTGTCCGCATGGTGATGGGAGGACGCATTCATGATGGCAAGACCATCTCTGGCATTCTCTGGCTCAGTCACCACTTGGTCTGCGGAACAAGGCAAAAAACCAAGCCTCAATAGGTATTTTTTCTCATTGACAGCCTTTCCCGGTGGCCGGAAAATGACAGAAATCGGGAGGCATGGAAAGACTGCTTCCGTGCCCCAAGGGAGCGTAAGTGGAACGCTTAAAAGGCACGGTAAAGTGGTTTAACAACGCCAAAGGATACGGATTTATCGGCCGGGAAGATGGGGCCGATGTTTTCGTTCATTACAGCGCAATCACCTCGGAGGGTTACAAAAGTCTGCAGGAAGGTGATCAGGTTGAATTCGAAATAACTCAAGGACCAAAAGGCCCGCAGGCTGCCAATGTTACAAAAGCATCTTAAAGCAAAATATTAGCGTAGGCGCGAGCGTCATCGCTCGTGTGGTCCGACCAGGGGCTAAAGTCGCCCTTTTCGGCGAAACGCCCCCAGTGAACCTATCGCTCCACGCAATCTGTGGCCAAGTCCGCGGGCAAACATCAGATCGACAAAGCCCTCCATTTGCCGCGTGAACCCATTGCCATATCCGTACCACCAGACTTGCTTCATCCCGGGCAGGCGATCGGAGTCCACATGTTTGATTCGCACCATTTCTTCCAGCCCGAAACGCCCGTGGGTGCGGCCCATGCCACTTGCCTTAACTCCTCCATGCGGAGCCTCGCTGATGCCAAAGCAGGCGACTGCATCATTGACCATTACCGTCCCCACCTGAATGTGCCTGGCTAGCGCTTCCCCGCGCGCACGGTCTCGCGTCCAAATGCTGGCGGCGAGACCGTAGTCGGAATCGTTCGCTAGCTTGATGGCCTCGTCGTCGGTGTCGAATGGCATTACCGGCAGAACGGGGCCGAAGGTCTCCTCGCGCATGATATTCATTGCATGGCTGACGTCGGCGAGCACAGTCGGAGCATAAAAATTCGGACCGACTTGTGGGAGCCGTGCGCCCCCTGTGAGCACTCGCGCGCCCTGCGCCCGGGCATCTTCGACATGCGTTTCCACATTTCGCAATTGACGTTCATAGATCAACGGTCCGATTTCGGTTTGCGGATTCATCCCGTTGCCCACGCGCAGTCGTTTAGTTTTTTCGACGCAAGCGTCGAGGAAGGCCTCATACAAACTGCGATGAACGTAGCAGCGCTCAACCGAAAGACAAGCCTGACCGCAATTCGCGAACGAGCCCCAGACCGCGCCGCTTGACGCGACATCGACATCCGCATCGTCCAGCACGAGCATAGGATCTTTTCCACCAAGCTCGAGCACCACTGGAAGCAGGCGGGCAGCAGCGGCCTGGGCGATGCGCTTGCCCGTCGCAACGCTTCCGGTGAAAACGAGTTTGTCGATCGGTGAGTTCAACAGCGCAGAACCCGCACTTCCGTCGCCTACAACGACCTGGAAAACATCCTTAGGCACACCGGCCTGATGCAACAAAGACGCCAATCGCAGCGCATTCAGAGAAGTAAACTCGGAGGGCTTCAGCACGACTGCATTCCCGGTCACGAGCGCAGACAGTGATTCCGTCGCCGGAATTGAGAACGGATAATTCCACGGCGAGATAATTCCGATGACCCCATGCGGCTCGCGTAGGATGCGTCCTGTCTTGGTCTTCATGGCAAGGTTGCCGTGTGGGACAGGTTGTTCGCGCAGGAAGTCGAAGGCATTTTCGACACAGAAGCGAGTGGCGTCGAGCACCACCATAACTTCCGTGAGCAGAGCTTCGATCATAGGCTTGCCGGCTTCGCAGGTAATCAGCGCGGCAACTTCCGATTTTTTTTCGTGCAGCAGCCGCTGAAATTCGCGCAGGACAGAAACGCGCTTACGTACTCCGAGAGCATTCCACGCAGGCTGTGCAGCCTGGGCATGAGCGACGGCAGCATTAACATCGGTGTCGGTCGCCGCCTCGAATTGGCGCAAGACTTCGCCGGTCGCTGGATTCAGCGAAACAATCTTTAGGGCGATTTGAAGGTCAGTGACCATGCTTTGTGAAAGTTTACGCGGGCGGGGGCGCCCGCGCCACACGCGTACCCAATACGAGTATTTAGTAATCGACACTTACGAGATACAGCCCACCGGCGGGAGCTGTGGCTCCCGCAACGGCGCGATTGCGTGCTGTCAGAATCCCGCTAATGTTCTCCGGCTTCAATGTGTTTTTTCCGACCAGCAAAAATGTGCCTACCAGATTGCGTACCATGTGGTGCAGAAATCCGCTGCCTTGGACCGTGTAGATCAGTTCTTCTTCGGATCGCTCCCAGCCCGACACAAAAATTCGCCGCACGTACGAAATTTCATCCTCGTGTCCACGCTCTGCATCTACTGCTGCAAACGAAGTGAAATCATGTTCTCCAGTCACTAAACAGGCAGCTTGTTGCATGGCATCTTCGTCGAGCGGGTAAGGATAATGCCATACATAACGCGCCAACAACGGCGGACAGATGGCTGCGCGATACATGCGGTAGCGGTAAGTTTTCGCGCGAGCCGACTTGCGGGCATGAAAGTCGGATGCGGCCTCTGAAGCTTCGAGTACGCGAATCGACGGAGGGAGAATGTCGTTTAGAGCCTTCACCAAATTGGCTGGCGGTATGGGCGATTCAATAGCAAAAGTCGCGACCTGGCCGAGAGCGTGCACTCCGGCATCGGTTCGGCCGGAACCTTGCGGCAAAACCTTTTCCCCGGTCACTCGTCCAATAGCCGAGGCCAGAGTGCCCTGGATTGTCGGCGCATCCGGCTGTATTTGCCAGCCAGAAAACTCCGAGCCGTCATATGCCAGAAGGAGCCTGAGATTGCGCATGAGGATCGCCCGGAGCTTGCTCCTCAACTCAGAAGAAAACAGTTTCCGAGTCTTGGCAAAGTTGATGCAGCCTGCAGTTCTGCGTCTGAGTCGCGGAGCGTGCGTCAGCTATACTGTTGCATTCCACTCGGCAGTTTGACATGAAATGCGGCGCCTTGCCCACAAAACATACAGGCTACACAAAAATGAAACCTGGGCACGGTGTTTTGCGTAACAACACTTGAATTGGGAAAGCCTAGTCGTCATTACGAGCAGCTTTTATGCATGGAGATACGCGAATGTCTTTGTCTGCTTTGAGATCTGTGTGCCGGTTGACTTCTGCAATGCTACTTGCCAGCGCGCTAACGATTAGTGCGGAGGCGCAGGACTCAAGCCAGTCAACTCCGCCTGCGTCATCAGCGACAGCACCAACTTCGGTGCAGGCTCCCCAGCCCCAGCAGTTCACCATCAAGGACTACACCAAACCCCGCTCACACTTTCCTAATCCACTGACCCCATATGAACCGCGACATGTGCCGGCACCTAATTTGAGCAATACGCCGCGAATCGAGCAACTGATGCATGAGGGCAAGATCATGCTCTCGATTGACGATGCAGTCGCCCTAGCGCTCGAAAACAATCTGGATATAGCGATCGCCCGTTACACACTTAACATTGCCGATACCGATGTCCTGCGCGCGAAGTCCGGAGCCAACATTCTGGGTGTCCCCTTCGGCCTCGTACAAAACACGCCTGGCAGTGGAGTGGGTGGCCTGGGGGGTACGGTTGGTTCGGGAATCGGAGGCACGAGTGTCGCGGCCGGCGGCATCGGGGCCGGTACCAATGGCTTGGTCAGTTCAACTCTGGGCATCGGAAGTCCCATCACGAGCTTCGATCCAATTATCACGGGTACTCTGCAGATGGACCGCGACTACTTACTATCGTCGAGCGCATTTAACGGCGTGCCTGTTATCAATCAGAACACAGGAACGGCGAACTTCTTATACAACCAGGGATTTGCTTCGGGCACAAATCTTTCGGTGGGCTTTAATAATACTCACCTGACTACCAACATTCCGTTCACCACCTTGAGCCCAGAAGTGACCTCTGGATTTCAGGCCAGGGTGACTCAGCACCTGCTGCAAGGCTTCGGTTCTCTGCCAAATACGCGATTTATTCGCATCGCGAAGAACAACCGCGAGATTTCAGATGTAGCTTTCCGTCTACAAACCGTCACCACGGTCGACCAGATAGAAAATATGTATTGGGATCTGGTCTTCGCCTATGAGAACGTGAGAGTGCAGCAGGAGTCGCTGGCCTTCGCGCAGAAGACTTTGTCGGACACGAATAAGCAAGTACAGATCGGCAGCCTGGCTCCAATCGAAGTGGTTCGCGCCCAAAGCACGGTTGCCTCCGACCAGCAAAATCTAATCACCGCGCAGAACAACCTGCAGTTGCAGCAATTACTGATGAAGAATGCTCTCAGCCGGACTCTCCATGACCCCACGTTGGCCGATGCGGAAGTGATTCCCATTTCAATTATGCAGCTTCCGGAGCAGGAACCGGTGATTCCTACAGAGGATCTGGTCAACGATGCCTTGGGGCATCGTGCCGAATTGGCCGAGTCGCGCATCGATCTCGCCAATCGTGAGATTAACAACAAAGCCGTTCGCAATGCTCAAATGCCTAGCCTGGACCTGTTCGCCTACTATGGCGGATCGGGATTAGGAGGAAACCTAAGTCCCAATCTACCGTTCTGTTCACCCACCAGCACCAATAATAGTTTTTGCGTCACTCCAAGCGAGATCCCTCCGCAGTTTATAAGTGGTAAGCCTGTAGGCTACGGATCCGCGCTGAATGACCTGGTCAATTCCGCTGCGCCTGACAAAGGTGTGGGGTTGACAGTGAACATCCCCCTTCGCAATCGCGATGCTCAGGCCAATCAGGTGCGGGCGGAACTGGAATATCGACAGGCTCAGATGCGCCTGCAGCAGATCGAAAATCAGATTCGCATCGAAGTTCGCAACGCACAGTTCACATTGCAGCAGAATCGGGCCGCCGTGGTAGCTGCGCAGGCTGCTGTAGAGCTTGGGCGCCAGTCGCTCGATGCGGAACAGAAGAAACTGAATCTTGGTGCGTCCACCGGTACGCTGGTTCTGCAGAACCAATCTGTTTTGGCGACTAACGAATCCAACCTGGTTTCGGCGATGGCGGCCTATGAAAAGTCGCGCATCGAACTGGATCGCGCCACTGGCTTGCTGCTAGACCATGCCGGAATTGTTATGTCCGACGCTGAGCGCGGCGAAGTCACGCATATGCCGAACGTGCCGTATGTCGCGCCTCGTAAAGATGTGAACTCGATCATGCACGCTCCTCAGCAGCAACCACAGCCTCAGCAGTAGAAATGTCGCAGACTGCGGGTCGTCATTCGCCACTACCTCGTGGTGTCTTGTCTAATTTCGCGACTTTATAATTCTTTACAATAACTGCCAGCACATTTCGCCGTCAGCGAAGCTACTCTATTGTGTCCACACAAATTCGGACGCATCAAATCGCGATATTGAGAAGCACTGCAATACTCATCAAGAACTTTGCACGCAAGGAGATATGGAAATGCTTTTGCCTCGCCCCAATTCCGCGATCCTGCGGATCATCGTCATTGCATTCGCCGCGGTTCTATCACTAAACGCATGGACACAGACCGCGCAGTCAGCGTTGCCACAAACGCCGCAACCCGTGCCCGCACCGGCGGCGCAACCTTCGCATTACGCGGTGGATTATTCGAAGTCAGGACCCGCGTTCCCCAATGTTATTGCGCCCTATAAAGCAAGATATGTGCCGCCGCCGAACTTGAACAACACCGACCGTATTCAACAGTTGATGCATGACGGCAAAATCATGCTTTCGATGAATGACGCGGTTGCGCTCGCTCTCGAGAATAATCTTGATCTGGTGCTGGCGCGTTACAACCTTAATATTGCCGACACCGACATTCTGCGTGCCGACGCAGGCGCGAATGTCCTGGGCGTAAATACTGGAATTGTGCAGAACACGCCCGGAGGCGGCGTGGGCGGACTCAGCGGCAGTGTCGGGTCCGGCACTGGCGGCACCAGTGTCGCCGCGGGCGGCGTGGGCACAGGCACAAATGGTTTAGTCAGTTCGACGCTGGGCATCGGCGCGCCTATTACCAGTTTCGACCCGATCCTCAGCGGCACGCTTCAGATGGACCGTAACTTCACTCAGTCCACCAGCATCTTCAGCCCCGTGCCCATCGCCAACACCAACACCGGTACTGCTGATTTCAACTACCTGCAGGGTTTTCATTGGGGCACGAATCTCGCGGTGGGATTTAACAACACGCATGTCACGACCAATCTCCCGACCAATGAGTTCACTCCGAGCATTACTTCTGGCTTGCAATTCCGGCTCACGCAAAACTTGTTGCAAGGTTTCGGCTTCGTGGCTAACACGCGCTTCATTCGGATCGCCAAAAATAACCGCGAGATTTCGGACGTTGCCTTCCGCTTGCAAATCATCACCACCGTCGACCAGATCGAAAATCTATATTGGGATCTGGTCTACGCCTACGAGAATGTACGCGTCCAGCAGGAAGCCTTAGGATTCGCGCAGAGGACGCTTGCCGATAACAAACAGCAAGTGCAATTCGGGACGTTGCCGCCCATCCAAGTCGTGAACGCACAAGCCACAGTGGCCACCGATCAACAAGCGTTGATCCTCGCGCAAACCAATCTTGAGTTGCAGGAATTGCTGATGAAGAATGCGCTAAGTAAAACACTTGAAGATCCGGCGCTGGGCGGAGCTGAAGTGATTCCTACGTCCACAATGCAACTACCCGAACAGGAGCCTGTGGTGCCTACGCAAGATCTGATCAATGATGCGCTCGGCCATCGCGCCGAGTTGGCCGAGTCAAGAATCGACTTGAGCACTCGAGAACTCAACAACAAGGCGGTTAGAAATGCCATGCTGCCAACTCTTGCCGTGTTCGCATATTACGGCGGCTCCGGTATTGGCGGGGATGTGAATCCTGCATTGCTGCCCGCTTCGTTGGGCGGCACCTGTACTGCTGCGACAAGTCGCTTTGGCTGCTTTAATCCAGCCACTGCCACGCCTACGTTCAGCAGCGGCGCACCGGTCAGCACCGCCGGTACGTTGAGTCAGCTTTTTAATAGCACCGCGCCCGACAAAGGAGTGGGACTCACGCTCAATATTCCGATTCGAAATCGACAAGGTCAGGCCGATCAGGTACGCGCCGAGTTGGAATATCGACAGGCGCAAGTTCGTCTGTTGCAGCTTTCGAATCAGGTGCGTATTGAAGTCCGCAACGCGCAGTTCGCACTGCAACAAAACCGAGCCAGCGTGCAAGCTGCTCAGGCCGCGGTTGATTTTGCAAGCGAAACGCTACGCTCGGAACAGCAGAAGCTCTCAGCCGGAGTATCAAATCCGACCGCCGTGTTGCAAGATCAGACGGGCTTGACCACGGCGGAGTCCAATCTGGTCTCTGCGAAGGCAGCTTACGAAAAAGCGCGGGTGGAAATGGATCGCGCCACCGGGCTTTTGCTCGATCATTCGGGAATCGTTATGGCCGACGCGGAGCGAGGCGAGGTTACGCATATGCCCAATGTTCCTTACATCGCGCCGCGTACCGATGCTCAACCGGGTGCGCCGTCGCAACCGCAGCCGCCGGGTTATTGATTACTTCATTGTTCGACCCTGCTTGCTCGGCGCGCAAAGCAGGGTCGAACAGTTGATACTTTCGCGTTCATTAAGCGCGATGTATTCTTCCACGCGTGACGCTGTCGGTTGTTTTGATTACGCACAATGAAGAGCGCAACCTGCCTCGCACGCTGGAAAGTGTGATGCCCCTGGTGCGAGATGGCAAAGGCGAAATAATCGTGGTGGACTCGGGCTCGACCGATCGCACCGTCGAGATCGCGCAATCCTACGGCGCAAAAGTTTTTGTCGAGACGTGGAAGGGTTTCGCCGCGCAGAAGAATTCAGCAATCGATAAGGCTTCCATGGATTGGGTTCTGCAACTGGATGCTGATGAAGCTCTGGAGCCGGAGCTGGCCAGTGAAATAGAGGCCGCGCTGAAACCTGAGTCCCCAATGAAAGGATTTTGGATTCCACGCAAGAATTTTTTTCTGGGCCGCTGGATCCGGCACGGTGGCTTCTATCCTGACCCAAAGCTCCGTCTGGTGCGTCGCGGGGCAGGACGATTCGAGGAATACGGCGCGCATCCCACGATGAAAGTTTCGGGCCCTACAGGTACATTCTCACACGCATTTCTGCACGACGCCTATCCAACCTTGCGCGGCTACATTGATCACATGAACAGCTATTCCTCAATGGGCGCCGAGGTTGCAGTAGCCCAGGGACGACGGGGCTTCAGCTTCGCAGATATCGTAATTCGCCCTGCGCTGACTTTCGTCTACAACTATTTCATCCGGCTCGGTTTTCTCGATGGGCGCGAGGGTTTGCTGCTGCATCTCTATCATTCCGTGTACGTGTCGTGGAAATACGCCAAAGTTTGGGAGTTGGAAGGGAAAAAGTAATCTCGCTGCGGTCGCACGCCTCCGTCTGTTTTGCTATCCTAAGGCATCGTGCGGATGATATGGTTATTTCTGATTCTCGCCTGCGGCGGTGGAGCTGTGTTGTGGGCGGGGATTGCAGCTTATCTTCGCGTGCGCCGTCACCTGAAAGCGGCGGCGGCAATACGAAAAAGCGGCGTTCATCACGAAGTGGACGGCCTGTAGCAGATTCCTTCCGCGACAGATCGGAGAACCACAGCCATGGCCAGACCAGCTACTGAAATTCTGGGAGTTCAAGATCGCATCCTTGATGGCGCAAGCCAAATTGCCATTGTGATTGGAGCGAGTTTGTTTGTCGCTCTATGCGCTCGCATCGTATTGCCTTTACCGTTCACCCCGGTTCCTTTGACGCTGCAAAACTTCGGCGTGCTGCTGGTGGGACTTGCTCTGGGCAGCCGTCGCGCTTTCGCGGCTCTGGCGCTTTATTTGGCTGAAGGTCTGGTAGGTATGCCCGTGTTTAGCCCAACCGGACCCGGCGGCTTGGCTCAATTGCTTGGTCCCACAGGAGGCTTCCTCCTCTCCTATCCATTGGTTGCCGGCATTGCCGGATGGATTTTTGAAACCAATTTTTTGGGATCGAAACTGGGAGCCGTAAAAAGAAGTTTCGCCCGGGCCGCTGCAGCCTGCTTCCTAGCCGAGATTTTTTTATTCGTGTGTGGACTTTCCTGGCTGGCCATCCTCACTCATTCTTTCGCTACGGCTGTCCGCTTCGGTCTCTATTGGTTTGTGTTTGCTGAAATTCTTAAAATCATGTCGGCGGCGGCGTTGGCCAGCGGCTGGCAGCGTCTTCATAAGGTTCAACCATGAATTCCGCAGTTACCACTTCCGAACATTCGCCCACCCCCATCACCGAAGGCAAACGCGAAATCACCATTGCCCACAGTCCCGATTCTGACGATGCTTTCATGTTTTACGGGTTGGCCACCAACAAGGTTCGCGTGCCCGGCCTGCGCTTTACCCACACCCTCTGCGACATCGAGACGCTAAATCGCAAGGCCATGGAAGGCGTTTACGACGTCACGGCGATTTCTTTTCACGCCTATCCCTACATTCAGGATCGCTACGCCCTGCTGCCAAGCGGCGGCAGCGTGGGAGACGGCTACGGTCCGATGGTCGTGGCACAACGGGCGTATTCGGTCAGCGACATCAAGCACAAACGAATTGCCGTTCCCGGAACACTGACTACGGCCTATTTGGTTTTGAAATTGTTCGCGCCAGGAATCGAGACTGACGTCGTCCCGTTTGATCAGATTATTCCGCAGGTGCTGGATGGCCGGCAAGAAGCGGGACTCATCATTCACGAAGGTCAGTTGACCTATGACAAGTCGGGACTGCACCGCGTTGTCGATCTGGGCAAATGGTGGCAGAAAGTCACTGGGCTGCCGCTGCCCCTGGGAGGAAATGCGATCCGTCGCAGCCTCGGTCCCGAGTTAATGTCCAGCGTGGCAAACGCACTGCGCGAGAGCATTCAGTATGCGCTCGATCACCGGGAAGAAGCGCTGGCTTATGCCATGCAATTCGCGCGCGATCTCGATCCTCAACTCGCCGACAAATTCGTCGGCATGTACGTCAATGAGCGCACTCTCGACTATGGCCCCGATGGCCGCGAAGCGGTGCGACGTCTGCTCGACATGGGCCACAAGGCAGGAATCATCCCGCAGGAATCCCGAGTGGAGTTTGCCGCGTAGCTGGCGACTTTCACCCGAGTTAATTCTGCTAGCGGTTTGACGGCACTCATCCACGCGACATACACTGCGTTGTTTTCAATCCAGAATTAGAAGGAGCCCTATGAAACCACGTTTCGTGGTTTGCTGTGCGCTGTTGTGTTTTTGTATCACGGCAATTGCGTTCTCGCAGGATGCCGTAAAAGTTGATCCTAAACACTACAAAGTGGAGTTGGAAAACGCTCAGGTGAGAGTTCTCCGCGCTCATTATGGACCGCACGAGAAATCGGTCATGCACAGCCATCCCGCCGCGGTCGTTGTATACCTCAGCGATGGCAAAACCAAGTTTACTTATCCGGACGGCAAGACTGCAGAAGGGGTCGGTAAGGCGGGACAGGTCGTGTACACACCCGCCCAAACTCACGATCCTGAAAATACCGGCGATGCGCCTTTTGACGTCATTGTCATAGAGTTAAAGAATGGCGCACCCAACAAATAGGATCCCACACGGGCCGCAGCGATGCGGCCCTTCCCTTTTGCGTTGCTGTCGAACTCTATCGCACGGAAGGTGCTTGTTCCAGCAGCTTCACCAGACTGTAAAGCGTTTCATTGATGGGCGTGGGTACAATTAGCTCAGCGCCCCGGCGAACCAGGAAGCCGTTCAGCGAATCAATTTCGGTCGGCTTTCCGCGCGCGATGTCCTGCGCGGTGGAAGAAATAGCTTCGGGTATTGCTTCGCTGCCAAGCTTCAGTACCGCGGCGAACATCTTATCCGCGGAGAGTTTAACTCCAGCCGCGTTGCCCACTGCTACAGCTTCACCGACCACGCGCTTCATCACTTCAATGGTGCCGGGGTCTCGCGCGATGCGTCCATACTTTGCGCGCGAGAGCGCCGATATCGCGTTGTAGGCGCAATTCATGATTAGCTTTTCCCACAACTCAGCCGTAATGTTCTCGGAAACACGACAGGGTACGTCGGCCCGCATGAACGTGGTTGCGAGTTTGGCGAGATCCGATTCACTTGCATCATGGGTTGGCAACGGATCTCCGATGATGAGGTCGCCTCGGCCCGAATGCTTTACTCGCCCCAATCCGACCATCTCCACGGCGATATAGACTACTGCGGGGATGGCTTGAATTCCGGCCGCGAAATCGATTCGCTCGACATTGTCGACGCCGTTCTGAAGTGAGACCACGATGGTATCGGGCGCCAGATAGGGAGCCAGCAACTTTGCTAGGCTTTCGGTATCGCCGTCTTCACTGAGAAGAGAACAATATCCGCATCACGAGCCGCAGCCAATTCGGTAGAGGCCGAAACAGAAACACTCTGCTTAAAATGAATGCTGTCGATAAAAAGGCCGTCGCGATTTATCGCTTCTACGTGTGCTGAACGACCGATAAGCGTGACCGCGGCGCCCGCCCGCGCCAGCATTCCACCGAAGTAACATCCCACGGCACCCGCACCGACGACAACAATGCGGGGCCAGTCGTTTTCTACCATTTCCTCTCCCAAAGAAGCTTCTAGCTTCTAGCTTGAAAAACAATCCCACGCGAGGCTGCCGTTGTCAGCTAGAAGCTAGCAGCTAGGGGCTAGAAACTATTCTTAAACGAGAACACCGGATCAATATCTACGGGCACGCTCGCGGCCGACTTCAGCGAAGCTTGCAACTCAGCCGGCATTGCGTCGTATTTCTTGAACGAGTTTTCCGCTCGCGCGCGATCGCCGGTCGCTTCGATTTCCAACAACTCTTTTGCAAGATCGTTGATCGCGGCTGACATGCGTCCATAGTCGATTTCATAGCGTCCCGACGACGCCCGCTTAATCGCACCCCGCTCTGAGAGATAGTTGAACTCCATCATTTCTGCTTGGCCGTGCGCTTCGGCGATGCCAAAACGCACTGTGCGAAAAATTCCAGCAACATATGACGCGTAAAACTCTTCGAGCTTGCTCTTAGGAAAGACATCATGATCGACCAGCCATTTCAGTCCGAAAACTCCGACCACGTCAGCCTTTGCTTCCTCCAGCCCGCTGAATGTCGGCCCGATGGATTCACGAATGCCGACTTTCCCCGCCGAGGTGCGGGCAAAAGCCGGCCCTAGCCCGTGAGCCATCTCATGCATAATCGTGTCCAACAGATAGCCCTCGCCCGAGGCCTTGGCCGCCTGTGCCGGCAACATCAAATGTTGTGCCACGGGCAGGATCACGTAGTGCACTCGCGCATCCATGAAATTCTTGAAGAAAAGTTTCTTGCTTCCTTTCTGTTCATGCACACGCGGATCGTTAGGAAGATTATCGGCAACCGCCTGATATCCGTGATTCAAATCGCCGGCGCGGAACGGAGTATCCATAACCTCCATGGGAGTCTCCAAGCCATGCTTGGAAGGCCGATCCTCCGCCGCGAGCGGCAACGCGTCCTGAATATCGCCGACGTATTTCTGAAACATTTCCAGCTTGCGACTCTCTTCCGAGTTACGAATCATCACCGCCGCGCCGTAACTGGCCTTCACACCTAGAAGACCGTCGTCGTAAGTTTCGTCAGGCGCGAAAATCACGTCGAACTTGGGATTTTTCAAATCGAGCCAAGCCAGGTTGCTCTCGTAATACTCGTCCGTAAGAAGGGCATCAGCTCGCAGCCGCAGAAAATTCGCAAATGCAGGATCGTCGCTAAGCTTGGCGGCCTCGCGCAAATCTTTCGCCGCCGGTTCGAGAAAGGAACGGTACGCAATATGATAAGGAAGCCCTTCAAGCTGATCGTTGCGCCAACGCACCAGTGTGAAGGAATTGTAGATTTCATCTTTCTTTTCGGGATGGGCTTTCACGTACGCTTCGATCTGCTCGCGAGTCAGATTCTGCGGATAGAAACCTCGCCCTGGCGGAATGGGAGACGTGCCAACGAAGGGTTGGTTGCCGTCGAGCAAATCGAATCGCGAAGCATTGATCCACAGGTAACGCCGCAGCATTTCGTCCCGCGAATTCTGGCTGCTGGCCAGTGATTCGTACAGAGTCAGCCCGTCGGGATCAATCTGCCGCCAGTAGATTTGTTCGAGATAACGCGACGCGTCCACTAATTTGTCAACCATCTTCACTTCGCGAGCGGTCAAACCCGCGGAGTGAAACGGCATTTCTACCCGGCGAAACTTGGCGAGCCGCTGGTCCAGGTCAGGAACGACGTGCATTGCAGCCGACTCGGCCCCTTTGCCGGCGGAGCCAGTCATGGGCTTTGATCCTTTCTGTGCTGAAATGTCAGATGGGAGAAAAAAGAAAAAAAGTAGAAATACAACGCAAGGGCCCAGTGTCATGAATGTTGTATTCTAACAGAGCATTCTGCATTTAATCGTTTCACTTCCTGCGAATTAACAATGACATCACTACTATGTTTGAGTTATGGCTCAGAGTTCTGATTCCAACAACCGACAGACGTTGCTCATCGACGCCGACGATACGCTCTGGGAAAATAACATTTACTTCGAGCGGGCCATCGCGAATTTTATTTCGTTTCTGAACCACCACGAGTATTCGCCCGAGCAGGTGCGCGAGGTTTTGAACGATGTCGAGCGCGAATGCATCGTAAGCCACGGTTACGGTCTGCACAGCTTCAGTCACGCGCTGGTGCAGACTTTCGAGCGCCTGGCAGTCGAACCGATCACCTCCGCGCTGCACGAAACGATCAGTGGATTCGCGCATACTATCGCTGAGCACCCAGTCGAAATCCTGCATGGCGTTCCAGAAACGCTGCAATACTTATCCGAACGCCACCATCTGATGCTGGTGACGAAAGGCGCGATCACAGAGCAGTCCGGTAAAGTCGAGCGCTCTGGGCTGAAAGATTATTTCTCGGTGGTGGAGATTGTCGCAGAGAAGGATGTAAGTACGTATCGAACGATAATTTCAAAATACGACCTGGCTAGCGATTCTACGTGGATGGTAGGAAACAGCCCGAAGTCAGACATCAATCCCGCGCTGGCAGCCGGACTCAACGCGGTCTTCGTTCCGCATGGCTCTACCTGGATTCTCGAGCACGAAGAGGTAGCAGAGGCGAAACCGCCATCACGCTTATTAGTGGTAGAGAATTTCGCCGGATTAAAGCAGCACTTCAAACGAACGCTTAGTTGTCATCGCGAGTTTCAAATTGTCATCCCGCATTAAATTGTCATCCCTCGCAAAGCGAGGGATCCAGGTTTCTTCGGACGCACAAATTGGTTTGTCAGCTACTTCCCAGCGGGAACCGCACAAAACTTATCAAAGGTTTTCTTGAGCTCTGAGGCAATATCCGCCGCTTCCCGATGTTCGATATCACTGCGCTGCATCATGTAAATCAGCTTGCCGTCGCGTAACAAGGCGATCGACGGAGATGACGGCGGATACCCGGTGAAGTAGCTTCGAGCGCGTTCGGTAGCCTCCAAATCCTGACCGGCAAATACGGTAAACATCTTCTCCGGGCGCATTGAATTTTGCAGCGCAAGCCGAAGTGCGGGGCGCATGCGTCCAGCCGCGCAACCGCAAATAGAGTTCACAATCACCATGCTCGTTCCCGGTTGATTAGCGATGGCACGATCCACTTCCCCGGCGGTACGAAGTTCCTGAACGCCAATGCGGGTCAGTTCTTCACGCATCGGGATCACCATAATCTCTGGATACATTCTGTCTCCTTAAGAGGTTTTTAATAGCCTAACAGAACTTTCAACTCAACATGAATCAGTAGTTGTAAACCGCTGCTGACCAACGTAATGCAGGCTCATCAAACTTTTTTTCCTTCATATATATTTGAAGTAACCGCGAATGGAAATTACTGAAAATGTCCCGCTGGCTCCAATGACTACCCTCAAAGTCGGAGGCCCGGCTCGCTTCTTCGTCGAAGCCAATACCATCGCTGAAGTAACCGAGGCTGTAGCGTTCTCGCAATCCAGAAATCTTCCGCTGTTCGTCCTCGGGGGCGGCAGCAACGTCGTGATCTCTGACGCAGGCTGGCCAGGCTTGGTGTTAAAGATTGGCGTCACTGGAATCAATCACCGGCACGGGCATGATGAAGTTGTGTTCGAAGCAGGCGCCGGCGAAGACTGGGATAAATTCGTAGCATTCGTTGTCGCCCACAATTGCGCTGGCATTGAATGCCTGAGCGGCATTCCTGGGAGTGTTGGAGGCACTCCGGTGCAGAATGTTGGCGCTTACGGACAGGAGGTTTCGCAGACCATTGAGTCGGTGCTTACGCTCGATCTCAGGGATGGGCAGATGTATGAACTCAGCAAGGAGGCCTGTGGCTTCTCTTATCGCACCAGCCTCTTTAACACCACCGAGCGTGGGCGCTACGTTATTTTACAGGTCAACTACGTTTTGCATCACGGTAGGGACGCGTACCTCGCTTATGCAGATCTAAAAAAATATTTCGCGGGCTGGAGCATAAAACCAACCTTGGCCGACGTCCGCGATGCAGTGCGAAAAATCCGTAGCGGAAAAGGGATGCTGCTCGCGTCTGGCGATGATGATTGCCGCAGCGCGGGATCATTCTTTAAGAATCCAATTCTTTCGGAAGATCAATATCAAGCTCTGAAAGCTCGGGCATCCGCCAAGAACTTAAAGATTCCCAGCTATCCGGCCCTTGATGCGCAAAAGAAAGTGTCAGCCGCGTGGCTGGTCGAGCATTCCGGTTTCAACCGCGGCTACGGCCACGGACACGTAGGTATTTCCCGCAAGCACGCGCTCGCAATCGTGAATCGCGGAAATGCAACCGCATCAGAAATTCTGGCTTTCAAGAACGCTATTCAACAGCGCGTCGAGGATATTTGGGGCGTGGTTCTAGAACCTGAACCGGTTTTCGTGGGATTTTAAATCCGCGCGGACGCGAGCGTCCGTGTGGGTGCGAGCGTCCTCGCTCGTGCTGCGGTTGCAGCAAATCGGCGACCGCCGCCCCAGATTGTAACCCGTTTTTGGTATTTCCCCTGCTGTTGGGGTGGGTACGCGTTCCGGCCCTGGCGGCGGCCGCCTCGATTTACTCATCGGCAATTCTTGCCGCCTCTTTAAAGATTGCAACAAACATTGGACGAGTCAGTTTTCCCGTTTGGGTGTTCTGGTTGGAAGGATGGTAAGAGGCCAGTAACGTCTTTCCATCCGCCATTTTGTACTTGGCCCCATGCTGAAAAACGTAGGTCTTCCGGCTGCCCAGCTGGCCGCGCCGCTTGAGGTTATTGAGGTAGGCATCAAACCCGATCCGTCCCAGCGCGACCACTACCTTCACATCGCTGAGACCGGCCAACTCACGATCCAGATAGTTAGCGCAGTTTGTGAGTTCTTGCGGCAGCGGTTTGTTGTCGGGCGGAGCGCACCGAACCGCCGCGGTGATGTAGAGGTCCTTCAGCTTCAGTCCGTCCTGGCGATCGGTAGCGATGGGCTGATTGGCAAAACCAGTTTCGTACAGTACCGGAAACATAAATTTGCCCGATGCGTCCCCGGTAAACGGACGTCCAGTGCGGTTAGAGCCGTGCGCTCCGGGAGCGAGGCCAAGAATCAAAACCCTGGCTGCGGGGTCACCAAATCCCGGCACCGGCTTGCCCCAATATTCACAATCCCGATAAGCCCGGCGTTTCTCGCAAGCAATCTTTTCGCGATATTCCACCAGCCGCGGACAGCGGGTACAGACCACGAGCTCTGCGTGAAGCTCGACCAGCCAACTGCTATTCCTGGAATCAACAGCCATGACTCAACTTTACAAGGTGCGCTTGAGATACGCATAGTGGGTGGAGGCGTAGCTAGCTACGCCTTTACAGATAAGTCATCGGCGTGCGTTAAATAGCTGCTTATCTTGCGGCAAAATTCCCGGTGCCAGCGTCCAATAGTTGATAGCATCAAAAGAGCTGACCATTATGCCCAGAGATGCGAGCCAATCCGTGGGGGAAGCGTCCGCGCGCTTGGACTCTCTGCTGGCCGACATTTATGTAAAGAGCAAAAGTGAAGTTTGTGGGCTGAGCCGCGCGGAATTCGACAGCATTCTGGCGGAAATTGCGCGGAAATACCTGCCTGCGGACACCACGCAGAGCGAAGTATGCGATTTCTACAGCACGCTGCGTGTCGAAGAACTCGCGCTGGCTCGATCTTGTGCGATCGGAAACGAGCATGCGTGGGAGGTCTTCCTTACGCGTTATCGCGAGAAGCTGTACGAAATCGCCGGATACATTACCAAAGAAAGTTCGACTGCGCGTGAATTAGCGGACTCCATTTACGCGGACCTTTACGGCACGCGAACGCGCGATGGGCAGCGGACTTCGAAGCTGGCCTCTTACACCGGACGCGGTTCCCTGGAAGGTTGGCTGCGCACCGTCATGGCGCAGGAGCATGTGAACCGCTATCGGCGGCAGCGGCGGTTGGTCAGCCTGGATGAGGAAGCCGAAGAAGGGGCGCAGTTCGCTACGGTCGAACCGGAAGCAGCGATTGTAGCCGATCCCAGAGTGGAGGCTGCCGTCGACGAGGTCCTGGTGGCACTGGGTCCGGAGGACCGGTTTGTATTGGCCGCCTATTTTCTGGATGAGCGCACCCTGGCCGACATTGCTCGCACCTTGGGCGTGCACGAATCCACCATCAGCCGAAAGCTGGATAAGCTGGCTAAGTCCTTGCGAAAGCAAATCTTGGCGTCGCTGGGACGGCGGGGAATGAGCCGCCGGCAGGCCCAGGAAGCCTTGGAAGTCGATGTGCGCGATTTGCGGGTAAACATTCGCAGCCGACTGGCGCAAGAAACCGGCGGGCGAGCGTTCTCTAAAAAGAAGGCGGAGACTCCGGCCGGCGACGGTTCGTAGTTAGTCTGAGAATAAACGGCAAATGACAGAAATACCCAAAATCGTAAGGCAGCGGCTGCAGACAAATACGAACCTCGCAGACCATCCTGAGCCGAATTTGCTGAATGCCTTCGTGGAGCAGTCTTTAGCCGAGCGCGAACAGGTTCAGATCCTGCAGCATCTGTCGCAATGCGTAAACTGCCGGGAGGTCGTGGCTCTATCAATCGCTCAACCTGATATGGCTGATAGTGTCTCTCTCGCTCCTGCGCATGCAGGCTGGCTCTCGTGGCCGACGCTCCGCTGGGTAGGGGCTGCGGCTTGTATCGTCGTAATCGGCGCCGCAGTCACCGTCCATCAGAAACACGAGTCTGCACAACATTCAGCCATGCAGGCTTCTGTGTCGACCGACGCAATCGTTCACCAGACGGCCCCTACGCACTCACCGAACTTGAATTCCGCATCGGTTGAGGCGG
>Ga0182024_10007821_pt1 | contig 22899 bp, 23 predicted proteins | sample P32metaG_FD_120480 | JGI IMG/M metagenome (GOLD analysis project Ga0182024, IMG submission 120480) | Permafrost microbial communities from Stordalen Mire, Sweden - P3-2 metaG (Illumina Assembly) | ecosystem: Environmental > Terrestrial > Soil > Wetlands > Permafrost | place: Sweden: Stordalen... | reverse complement strand
TCGCTCGGGATTCCGAGATTGACTGTCGCACAATAGCTTAACCCGCCGAACCGCCGGATGCGGACCCGCATGTCCGGTGGTGTGGGAGGGGAGAAGCCGTGAGGCTTCCCCCTATCCCGATTCAGAAAGGCATTGGTAAACGCAATGCGCAATTTTTCGAGGTTGAGGCTGAGAAGCTCGATGGGTGGGCTGACGATCTGAAGCTGGGGCTGGAGCGGGAAATCAAGGATTTTGATCGGCAGATTAAGGAGGCGCGCAGGGGCGCGGCTGTGGCTTTGACACTGGAGGAAAAACTGGCGGCGCAAAAGCAGATACGGGGGCTTGAGAATGAGCGGAAGGATAAGCGCAAGAGTTTGTTTGAGGCGCAGGACGCAGTGGATCAGCAGCGAGATGAGCTGATAGCTCAGATCGAGGGGAAGCTGTTGCAGCGGTCCGAGTTGACGCAGTTGTTTAGCATTCGGTGGAGGATTGCGTAGCCGTGGCAGGAAAGACAAAGCTGGAGTTGACGTGGGTCGGCAAAGAGAAGGGCGCTCTTCTAGAGCCGCGGATCCTCTTAGAGGATACCGACATAAGCTACCATTCGGCCGAGCGGACTGGCGAAAATGAGGTCTTCGACAACCGTGTCATTTTCGGGGACAATCTTCTTGCGCTGAAAGCGCTTGAACAAGATTTCACGGGCAAGATCAAGTGTATATATATCGATCCGCCTTACAACATTGGCAAGGCGTTTGAGAGTTACGATGACATGCTCGAGCACTCGATCTGGCTTTCTTTGATGAGAGATCGCCTCGAAATCTTATGGCGGCTCCTTTCGCCACAAAACGGCGTTCTGCTCGTAAGCATCAACGATGACGAGGGGCACTATCTGAAAGTCTTGTGTGATGAACTATTCGGTCGGCGGTCGTTTGTTGCGGCGCTCATATGGAACTACGAGGGCAATACTGATAACCAAGCGAAGATCATTAACTACCACGAGTATATATTCGTATATTCAAAAACAGGCGATATTGATAATCCAGAGGTCATCGACCCCGGTGTAGCCAAGGACAGCAAATTATATAAGCCGGAGATTCGGAACACTATCGTTAAGAACGGCCCCAAGAATCCGCCGGGGACTGTCCTTCTCCCTGCTGGCTTTCCGGCAGCCTTCAATAGCGGAGTTATCAGAGCCCAAGCTGTGCGTTTTCCTGAATACTCATCGGACTTGACTGTAAAAGACCATGCGTTGGTCTCTCCAGTTTCAGCCAAGTCCGGCTGGAGTTCGCGCTCGATTTTGGAAGACTTTATCGGGCGGGGATTCGAGCCTGTGATGGACTCGAAGGGACAAATGACCGTTTTCGAGTTGACTGCATCTGGCGCGATCGAGGCCGTAAAGGTGAGGCGGCAACTGAAGGGTCACGTTGTCTCTGTGCTACGAGGTCTTGGCACCACAAACCAGATGAGATTGTTGCTCGGCAAATTGGGTTTGACATTTGATTATCCGAAGCCGGTAGGTCTGATCTCGTACCTAATCAGGGCATTCTCCGGTGGCGAAGATTGGATTCTTGATTCCTTCGCTGGAAGTGGAACGACCGGGCACGCCGTGATGAACGTTATGCGGAGCGGCTGGTTGAGATGCTCTCCGAGCGGCTCGGCCGCGATTATGGGGCGGGCTATTCGGTGCAGAACCTGTGGTACATGAGGCAGTTTTATATCGCTTATCCAATGTTGATGCAAGGCGGGTTGACGGGTGAGAGGGAGATTCTCCACGCAGTGCGTGGAGAATTGAAGAAAAGCCCACAAAAAGGCCTGAAAACCGCGTTGGGAAGGGTGTTGCGCGGGGCGGAGAGAGATGAGGAGGGGGTGGAGATTCTCCACGCAGTGCGTGGAGAATTGAAGGAAAGCCCACAAAAGGGCTATAAAACGATAGTTCCGGGGGCGTGGGAGAGCGAGGAGCACGCGGAAGAGGGGGCAGTCAACATTCGCCACGCAGTGCGTGGCGAATCTGAGACGTGGCGGCCGGGCCGACTGCATACGGGTTTGTCGTGGACACACTATCGCACTCTGCTGCGCGTGGAACGCCCGACGGCGCGAGCGTTTTATGAGATTGAGGCGGCGAGCCAGGCGTGGTCGGCGCGGGAACTGGAACGGCAGATCGATAGCCTGTTGTTCGAGCGACTGGCGAGGAGCAGAGACAAGAAGGGGCTGATGAGGCTGGCGTCGGAAGGGCACAATGTGTCGCTGCCGATGGATATTTTCAAGGATCCGGTGGTGATCGAATTTCTCGGACTGCCGGAATCGCCGAGGCTGGTGGAGTCGACGCTGGAACAGGCTCTGATCGATAATCTGCAGAAGTTTTTGCTGGAGCTGGGGAAGGGGTTCGCGTTCGTTTCGCGGCAGGAACGGATTACGCTGGATGGCGATCATTTTTATATCGATCTTGTTTTTTACCACACGATTCTGAAGTGCTTCGTGCTGATCGATCTGAAGGTGGGAAAGCTGGCGCACAGCGACCTGGGGCAGATGCAGTTCTATGTGAACTACTTCGACAGGGAGCGGCGGAGCGAGGGAGATAACCCGACGCTGGGGCTGATTCTTTCATCGAATAAGAACGATGCGGTGGTGCGGTATACGCTCGGGGAGCAGCAGGCGCGGAAGATCTTCACGAGCCGGTATCAGCTGCATCTGCCGACGGCGGAAGAACTGGAGAGCGAGATCCGGCGCGAGGTGCGGCTGCTTTCCGGAGTAACGGCGAAAGATGACGTAAAACGGGCCGCTAAGAAGGTCAAGAGCAAAAAGCGGGGCGCGAAATGAACCGGCATGTGAATGCGATTGCGGGCCGGCTCAGTCTGCGTCAGCCGCAGAGGCGGTCGCTGGAGATTCTGGATCGGATTACGGAGATATCGCCGCCACGGAAAGGCGCGGAGGTTGAGGCCGCGCTTGCGGCAATCGGCGGCGAGTTCAGTTCCGTGACCGATTTCGAACGGGACTTTCCGTCAGTGTGCTTCGCGCTGGCTACAGGCGTTGGCAAGACGCGGCTGATGGGCGCGTTTATTACTTATCTGCATCTGGCGCACGGCGTCAACAATTTTTTTGTACTGGCTCCCAACCTGACGATTTATAACAAGCTGATTGCGGACTTCACGCCGAACACACCGAAGTATGTTTTCAGGGGAATAGCGGAGTTTGCGACGGATGCGCCCGCGGTTATTACGGGGGACAATTACGAGTCGGTAGTGGGGACGCTGATTGAGGATCAGTTTACCTGCAAGGTGAATATCTTCAATATCTCGAAGATCAACTCGGAGGTGCGCGGGGGGAAGTCGCCACGGATTAAGCGGCTCTCGGAGTATATCGGCGAGAGTTATTTCGCGTATCTGGCGGGGTTGCCGGATCTGGTGCTGCTGATGGATGAGTCGCATCGATACAGGGCGTCGGCGGGCGTGAGGGCGATTAATGAATTGAAGCCGGTGCTGGGTCTTGAGCTGACGGCGACGCCGTTCGTCGAGTCGAACAAAGGTCCCGTGGCGTTTCAGAACGTGATCTTCAACTATCCGTTGAGTCAGGCGATGGCGGACGGCTTTGTCAAAGAGCCGGCGGTGGTGACGCGTAAGAATTTCAATCCGGCGGGGATGTCGGCGGATGAGATTCAGCGGATGAAGCTTGAGGATGGCGTGCGTCTGCATGAGAGCGTCAAGGTTGAGCTGGAGACGTATGCCAGGGAAACCGCAAATCCGCTGGTGAAGCCATTTCTTCTGGTGATTGCGCGCGATACGACTCACGCCAGGCAGCTGGTGGAACTGATTCAATCGGACAGCTTTTTCGATGGCGGATATCGGGAGAAGGTGATCCAGGTAGATTCCAGCAAGAGCGGCGCGGAAGAAGAGGAAATGATCGCGCGGCTGCTGAAGGTGGAACACGCGGATGAGCCTACCGAGATTGTGATCCACGTGAACATGCTGAAGGAAGGGTGGGATGTCACGAATCTCTATACGATTGTTCCGTTGCGCGCGGCGAATGCGCGGACGCTGATTGAACAGTCGATCGGGCGCGGATTGCGTCTGCCTTACGGGAAGCGCACGGGCGTGACGGCGGTGGATCGGCTGAACATTGTGGCGCACGACCGGTTTCAGGAGATTGTGGATGAGGCTAACAGGCCGGGGTCGCTGCTGCACCTGCAAACGGTAGAACTGGATCCCGAAGCGCTGGCGCAAAAGCCGGTGACGGTGGTTTCGCAATCGCGCCTGGAAGCGAAGCTGGGCTTCGCGCCGGAGAAGACGAGCGGAAGTTTTGCGACGGCGCCCACGGAGACAGAGCGCACGTTTGTCCGACCGGAAGAGGAGCGGGTCGCGCAGATTGCCTATGGAGTTATCAAACGGCTGGAAAATCAGCCATCGATGGTTCCGACGATGGCGCATCTGGCGAGACCTGAAGTGCAGGCGGAGATCGTCAAGGCGGTGACGGAGCAAATGCAGCCTTCGCAACTGGTGCTGGACGGGGTGATTGAGCCAGCCGATGTTGCGGCAGTTGTGGCGAAGACGACGGCATTGATTACGAAAGAGACGATCGATATTCCGCGCATTGTGGTGGTTCCCACGGGCGAAGTGAAGTCGGGTTACAGGCCTTTCCAGCTCAAACTCGATACGCTGCGGTATCCGCCGGTTTCCGAGGATTTGTGGGTGCAATACCTGGGGAACAACAGGCAGGAGATTGTGGCCGTGGGCAGAGGAGGAATCGAAGAAAAGCGGCTGGAAGATTATATTGTGGGTGGTCTGGTGGACTTCGACGATGTCTCGTACGACGACCACGCGGATTTTCTTTACGAGCTGGCGACGCAGACGGTGCAGCACTTCCTCGCGTATCTGGAAGAAGGCGATTTGAGGAAGGTGTTGCGGTGTTATCAGCGCGACATTGCGCGGTTTATTCATGCACAGATGCTGGAGCACTATTGGGAGGAGGCGGGCGGGTATGAGGTGAAGGTGACCAAAGGGTTCACCGAGTTGAGGCGGACCGCATACACGGCCGGGGCTAAAGACGCGCTGCTGGATTTCCGGGTGTCGCCGCAGGATAAGAGCAATATGGCGAAGTATTTGTTTGGAGGTTTCGAGCACTGTTTGTTCGATACGCCACAGAAGTTTCAGTCGGACACGGAGCGGCGGCTGGCTGTGATTCTGGAGCGGGAGAAGATGAAATGGTTTCGTCCGGGGCGCGGGCAGTTTCAGATTTTCTACAAGTCGGGCGCGGATCATCCGGAGTATCAGCCAGACTTCGTGGCGGAGGGCAGCGACTGCATTTACATGCTGGAGCCCAAGATGCACAAGGAGATGGACGATCCGGGAGTATTGGCTAAGCAGGTGGCGGCGACGCAGTGGTGCACGATGGCGAGCGACCATGCGGTCGGTTACAAGGGAAAGCCCTGGAAGTACGTGCTGATTCCACATGAGGCGATTGTGGACAATATGACGGTTGCGGGGCTGGCGGATCGATTTGGCGTGACGTCATAGCCGTCGCTGCTATGCTCGGCGACAGGGATCAGGCGCGAGTTTTTCACGGTGGACTAAATGGTCGCCTGCGGCCCTGGGATTCGGAACTCTTGAATCCTGCGACAGCGTCAGGATTGCATAGCGCGGGTCCGGCATGAAAGCCCGCGAGGTGTGACCGGTTTCCACTCGGGGTAGTCAGGTATTTCTGTGTGGCTGATCTGGTGGCGGCCCTGAGAGAACGGGCCGCCAGTCGATCACGCTTCAGTCTCCGGTGTCACGTTTATAACCAACGGTAGACGCTGTTGAACTGCGGGGAGCGGTCGCCCGAAGGCTTTGGCGATATTCCGTTCAAGCTCCTCTTTGGTGTCCGAAACCCTCATCAAAGTCGTGATCGTCATAATCTGCCGGTCCAGATGTTCGTTGCCTGTGTCGGCAGTGAGGTGCTGGAAATGTTTCCTCTTGCGATAGCCACCCTCAGTAACCGGATTAAGCTTGCGGAGTTCATCCAAAACACCAGGGGGGAGTTGGCCATAAACGTACTTATTAATGAGATGCCCGACAAACGGGGTCCGCTTCGCATTGCCGGGTTTGTAGGGCCAGCCGTGAATCCGATATATCTGCCTGAAAAACTCTTCGGGAAACATCCGCGTCCACCGTCGATATTCTTCTTGAACGTATGCTTCCAGAATGCGGGCCAATTCGTCTTTAGCGCGTTGTTCTTGGTATCCAGTAGCTTCGTCAACCAGTGCAATTATGCCGACGCGCGCCAGCCCCTTCATGAGCACGTAGCAAGCGGCAGCAACATGCTCCTGACCTTTTAGGACCTTCCCGTCATCGCGGGCATTCACATACACTTCGCACACCATGGGCAGCAGCATCGCATCGTATCCGAATGCCCTCCCACCCTTCGCGGTGCGGAAAACTATCGGAGTTGTCGACTGCTTTAACTCATCGGAAATAAATGGCTTAAGGTTCTCAGCGACCAAGAAGGGTGGCAGTCCGTCGACCAGCTTCAAGCTGCCAGTTCCCGCTTTGGCTTTTGCTGCTCTGCCGATGGCTGTCAAAAATGTCTCTTGCGTTAATACTCGCTTGCCATTCTGAAGGACGGCGCAAGCTATCTTACGCCCGCCTATCACAATTTCACCCGCATGGGTGGCTTGCGGCAGGGTCCCGCCCCATCGGGCCTCAGCGGCTTTTGCTGCTATCTCCGTTCTCTCAGCAGCGCTGAGATTGGCCGCTCTCGCGTTACCACCTTTAGCTTGCTTCGTTATATCTTCCATGCTTGGATGGTACAAGAATTAGAATGCATGGTCAAGTATTTTCTTGCAATGCTTACTTAGCAAGCATACAATAAATGCATGAGCAACGAAAAAGCCCCGGCCAGTGTTTCAGCACTGAACGGGGCTAAGCTCACCACAGCCGAAGCCGTGAGAACCCTAGACAAGTTCATTATCCGCCTTTGCGCTGTGAATCTCAACCGGAGAAATCACAGTGACCTGCCACAACTGCCGAACCGAATGTAAGCGCCACGGAAAAGACCGCAAGGGTAATCAGCGGTTCCAGTGTCCCGAATGCAACAAGACGTTTTCAGCGCCCCGTAACAAGCCGCTGTGCGGCATGACAACACCCGTCGAAAAAGCCGAATTGGTATTGAAGCTCCTGCTGGAAGGTAACAGCGTTTCCAGCGTGGTCCGATTGACCGACGTTCACCAGAAAACGATTCTCAAGCTCTTGGTGATGGCGGGCGAGAAGTGCGAACGCATCATGGGGCGGCACGTTCGCAATGTCCAAGTACGCGACGTGGAAGTCGATGAGGTGTGGGCCTTCATCGGCAAGAAGGAAAAGCGCGTCAAGCCGGATGAAGATCAGAACATGGGCGACTGCTACACCTTCGTCGCCATCGAGCGCCATAGCAAGTTGGTGCTCAACATCGCGATGGGCAAACGTGACAAGTACACGACCGATGCTTTCATTGAAGGACTTCGCGACGCCATCCAGCCCGGTTGCAAGTTCCAGATCACGAGCGACGGCTTCGGTCCGTACAAGCACGCGATCCCGGATACCTTTGGCAATCAGGCCGATTACGCGATGCTCATCAAGGTCTACCAGGCAACACCGGACGGAGAACGCAAGTACAGCCCCGCCGAAGTAAAATCCGTGGAGGTAGTCCCAGTCAGCGGACGACCTGATCCCGACCGCATTTGCACTTCGATTATTGAGCGGTCAAACCTGAGCCTGAGAATGGGCCAGCGCCGCTGGACGCGCCTTACCAATGCTTTCAGCAAGAAGTGGGAAAACCATGCTGCCGAAATGATGCTCTGGTACACGTTCTATAATTTCTGCCGGGTTCACAAATCGCTCCGCGTGACGCCCGCCATGGCAGCGGGGATCACGAACCGGGTTTGGGATGTGCGGGATTTGCTGGCGGCATGAATGCGTCAAAAAACGGACAGTGGCGAAAATTTGCCACTGTTAAAACAGTCAGTCACAAGAATGTTTCATTGAAAATAAAGGACTTGACAGAGCCACAAATTACGGCATATGATATGCTCAATCTGTGGTTATGGAAACAACAGCAACGCCTCTCGGGACCGAGTTGGCATATTACGAAACAATTAAGCCAGCCCTGCTTCAGCACCACAAAGGCAAGTTTGTGCTGATAGTGGGGACTGAGCAGCTTGGCGTTTTCGACAAGAGTGAAGACGCTTACAAGCAAGGTATTGCACTCAAGGGCAACGTGCCGATGCTCATTAAGAAGGTTCAGGAAATCGAACCTGTAGCACACATCCCAGCCATGGTGCTCGGTTTGATTAATGCCCACCCTTAATAATTTCTCGTTTCAACAAATCCCGGGACAGTCAATACAGCCATCGCCGCAGGGGTTGGCATCCATCGGACCGCTGATTCAGATTCAAATCGAAGTTCCGTCCGTACTCGCGGCGAGTTTACAAGCCGCTAATCTGCCTATCCCAAATCCGGTAGATGGGGTGGCATTGATTGATACCGGGGCGACGATCACATCCATCCATGCAGATATTCTTATTGGCCTCGGAATTAACCCAGTCGGCGTAGCGAACGTCGGAACCGCCGGTGGACCACGCCAGCAATCAACGTATCCTGCCAAGTTCTCATTTCCGGGCACTCCGCTACCCGGTTTTGAATTGGCCCAGGTAATTGGGTGTGATCTGACAGGACAGATGGTCGGGAATCAACGCCCTCTCATCGGTCTGATCGGGAGAGATGTACTTGCAAACGCGGTTCTTGTATACAACGGAAGCGCTGGCATGTTTTCTCTGTCGATCTGATTTTCCCATTTTCCCTTTCAGCCACACGGAAATACCTGACTACCCCACTCGGCACCACGGCCATTGGAACTGCGATAACCTCAAAATCAGAAGTCTTCGCGTTATGCAGACAAAATTCAGTAAACGGGAAGCAATCGAAGAAATCACGCGCCGCCTGATTGAGTATTACCGACCGGTGCGGATCTATCTTTTCGGTTCCGAGGCGCGGGGCGACGCAGGTCCCGACAGCGATCTGGATTTCTGCGTCGTGCTGCCCGATGAGGCGCCGCGGAGTCTATACGGGCCGGGCGTCCACAAGGCGCTTTGGGGGACCGGCACCGCCGCCGATGTGGTCAGGTATCCAGTCTCGGACTTCGAGGGCCGTGCCGCTCATGTGATTTCCTCTTTGCCGTCGATTGTTATGCGCGAAGGGAGGCTGCTCTATGACTCCGGACGATTGGCGGCGTAGCGAAGCGAAGAGGTGGCTTGCGAGGTGACCGATGGCGGGACCGGAGGGACGATTTCTGTTGGCTGAAGTTTGCCGCAGGGCCTTGAATATTCGCCTTTTATTCGCTAATATAAGAAACGAAGAAAGGTTTATGAGGCCCGAATATTCCGGTGGCGCAAAATGATCGCAGAAGCAACAATGGTGAGAGTGGAAACCATGCCAGCGGAATTCGCCCTGGAGACTCCTGGTTCGCTGATGCGCGCGGTTTCGCCTTTTCGCGAGATGGGCGCTTACGAGGCGCTTTGGTCGGAAGCGAAAGCGAGCTTCAAGTCTGTTGCAGATAGGTTCCGCATTCATCCCGGCGCGGTGCCGTCCGATTTCGTTCGCGATGAAATCGCGAACGAGTTCGCCAGGAAAACGATAGACACGCTGGCCGCAGCGGGTGTCGAACATTTCGGGATCCGTGTGCATGGCGCGGGCGAATACCCGATGAAACTGCGCGTGGCCGATCATCCGGTCGAATTGCTCTACTACCAGGGGTGGTGGGATCTGGTGGAAAGCCGCGGCATCGCGGTGGTGGGAACGCGGGCTCCTTCAGCGGAATCCGAGGCGCGCGCCAGACGGCTGGTTCGCTGTCTGGTCGCGGATCAGTTTACCGTCGTTTCCGGCCTGGCGAAGGGGATCGATACGGTCGCTCATCTGGCTGCCATGGAGGCCGGGGGCCGCACGATTGCCGTGATCGGGACGCCGCTCAGCATCCGTTATCCAAGAGAGAATGCCGAGCTTCAGGAGCGCATCGCAAAGGAGTTCCTGGTGATCAGCCAGGTTCCCGTGGTGCGGTACGAGCGGCCGAACCCGACACAGAACCGGATCTTCTTTCCGGAACGGAATATTACGATGTCGGCACTGACGGAAGCGACGATTATCGTGGAGGCCGGCGAAACTTCGGGAACGCTGGTGCAGGCGCGCCATGCGCTGAAACAGAAAAAGAAGCTGTTCATTCTGGAGAGTAACTTCCACAATCCGTCGCTTACCTAGCCGCACCGCTTTGAACAGCTGGGCGCGGTGCGGGTGCAGGATTACGAAGATATACGGAAACACCTTGCCGATTCGCCTCTCCCGAATTGACGATCTGACGCGTCGCGACCATACGTTCCTCGAAGCTGAGGACAAGTGTCTCTATTTGGGCGAGTACACCGCGCGTAAAGGCTATCAGTACAGCGACACCAACAAATTAATCATCAATCTGAAGAAGCCGATGGAGAGGCGCGGATTGGCGGAGTGGCGATACAAGCGGCTGGCTATTGCGGACGCTGGCCGACAACTGCGTGAGGCGGTGGACGCTTTGAATCCGCAGTGGCTGTCGATGGCGACGGTGGTGCCGATGCCGCCATCAAAGATCCGGTCGGATCCGATGTACGACGATCGCGTGCTGCAGATGGTCGGAGCGATGGGGACGGGGCTGCAACTGGACGTTCGGGGAGATGATCGTGCAGCGGGAAAGCACCGAGGCCGCGCATGCTGCGGGACTCCGCCAACGAATTGGCGAACTATGCAGCGATTACATGGTCGATGAGTCGCTGCTCGAGCCTGCGCCGCGGGTCATCGCTGTAGTCGACGATGTACTCACGACTGGAGCGCACTTTAAAGCGGCTCAATTGTTGCTGAGTTCCCGATTTCCCGGTGTGGCGGTTTACGGCATCTTCGTGGCGCGTCGCGTGCCCGAGGCCGGTGATATTGGGAGCTTCCCGGCAGAGAGTTAAATGGCCGGAGCAAGCTCCTTTCCGAGACTGCTCCGGCGATAGATCGAATTCGCTTCGGGGGAGAGGTTCCGGAGCGCGGCATGAGTGGGCAGGCGGAACCGCCTGCCCCACACCGATTTTCACGGTCACAAGTATTTTTGGATTTATTTTTGCCTGTTAAGCCACATCGATTGTTTACTTTACCTGATTATTGAGGATTTTTAACCAACCGGTTTTGCGCGGGCCTCGTGGTATCGATTGAGCATGGATTGGTGGGGTACCTTCGAGCCTGAACCGCGACGGAAGAGGCAGGCAGTACCGGTTCAGGACGATTCCGACATCGCGAGCTTTGCGCGCACGGAGCTTGGGTTTGTGCCCGATGCGAAACAGCTGGAAGTGCTGGAATCTACCGCCAAGCGCGGGATTCTGAATTGCTCGCGGCAGTGGGGGAAGTCGACTGTTGCGGCGGCGAAAGCGATCCACCGCGCTTTTACGCGGCCGGAGTCGCTGGTGTTGGTGGCCAGTCCTACCGAAAGGCAGAGCGCGGAGTTTCTGCGAAAAACCAGTGCGCTCGTGCGGCAGATGGGGATTCGCGCGCGCGGCGATGGGGACAACGCGATTTCACTGCTGTTTCCCAATGGGTCGCGGATTGTCGGGCTGCCGGGAACGGAGGCGACTGTGCGGGGTTTTTCGGCCGCGTCGATGATCCTGATCGATGAGGCATCGCGGGTTCCGGACGATCTGTACAGCGCGCTGCGGCCGATGCTGGCGGTGGGCGACGGAGATTTGTGGCTCATGAGCACGCCGAACGGACAGCGCGGGTTCTTTTATGAGACGTGGTCCGGCGGGAGCGAGGAATGGATGCGGGTGAGCGTGAAGGCTACGGAATGCGAACGGATTCCGGCGAGGTTTCTGGAGGGCGAGCGCGCGGCGATGACGTCGGCGGATTTTGAGCAGGAATATATGTGTTGTTTTACCGGCGATGGCACGGAGTACTTCGATCGGCAGTTGATTGAAGCTGCATACGACGAGACTGTGACTGAGCTGGATATTCATTAAAAATGGCCACAGATGCACACAGATGAACACAGATAGGAGAAAAACTTATGTATTATGTCGGGCTGGATTTGGGACAGAAGAGGGATCATACGGCGGTGGTTGTGGTGGAACGGATCGACCACCGGCGGGCGTTTCAGGGGACTGCGTTTGAGAAGCTGCTGGTGCGTTATGTGGAGCGGATGCCGCTCGGAATGCCTTATCCGAAGATCGTCGAGCGGGTTCGGATGATTGTGCTGTGCGAACAACTGAGGGGCTGCTGCGCTTTGGCTGTGGATGCTACCGGGGTGGGCGCGCCGGTGGTGGACATGCTGCGGGCGGCGCGGCTGGGGTGCGAGGTGGCGGCGTTTGCGATTACGGGCGGGGAACGAGGTGCGGGGGATGGGTCGGTGCCGAAGAGGGATCTGATGGCGGAGGTGATGCTGCTGCTGGAAAACGGACAGCTGAAGATCGGGAGACTGAAAGAGGCCGGGCGATTGATGAGGGAGTTGGGGGATATCCGGATGTCGATCACCAGGACGGGGCGGATGCGGATGGGCGCGGAGGGTTGCGGGGAACACGACGATCTGGCTATTGCGTTGGCGCTGGCGTGTTGGCGCGCGAAGAGGAGGCAGCAAGCTGGAGAACGTACGCAGAGATTGGTTTGAGGCGGAATTGAGCGTGGAGGAACGGCTGGCGCGCGCGGCGCAGACCGCGGCTCGTTTGGCCGAGCGCGCGGGAGACGGGGAGCGATATGCGGACGTGGGGGAGTACGATCCGGTACTGTGGTCGCATTGCCGGCTGGATGAAAAAGGCAAAATGGCCACAGATGAACACAGATGAACACAGATAAGAGTTTATCTGTGTTCATCCGTGGCCGTAACGGTTTTGCCACTCCCGCTACAATGAAAGATTCCATGATCAGAGTTCGCTTTGCGCCGTCGCCGACGGGCTATCTTCACATCGGCAGCGCCCGCACTTTCATATTTAACTGGCTCTATGCCCGCCACAACGGCGGCACGATGATCCTCCGCATCGACGATACCGATATCGAGCGCAACACCGAAGCCTCGCTCAATTCCATTTTCGAAGGCCTCAACTGGCTCGGCCTCAACTGGGACGAGGAATACCGCCAGTCCGAGCGGCTCGCGCTCCACAAAGAGACAGCGAATTCCATCCTCGCGAAGGGCCTCGCGTATCGCGATTTCACTCCGCCCAATGCGGCCGGCGCTGAGAAAGACGATGCTCAACACGCCACCGGGGCCTGGCTCTGCAATCCCGGCCAGCGCGAAATTCCGCAGGAAGAAAGCGACCGCCGCGCCGCCGCCGGCGAAAAATTTGTAGTGCGCTTTCGCGTTCCGCGCGATACTCCCGAAGACGTTCGCTTCACCGACGCTGTCTACGGCGAGCAATCGAAATCCACTGCCGACATGGAAGACTTCGCGCTCCTTCGCAGCGACGGCACGCCGACGTATCACCTGGCTTCCTGCGCCGACGACATCGACATGCGCATCAGCCACGTCGTGCGCGGGCAGGACCATCTCACCAACACCTTCAAGCATGTTTTGATTTTCCAGGCGGCAGGTAACGAAGCGCCGCAGTTCGCCCATCTCCCGCTGCTCGTCGCCCCCAACGGAGCCAAGCTGTCGAAGCGCATTCACGGACCCGTCGTCTCGGTGACAACCTATCGCGACGCCGGTTTTCTCCCGCACGCCTTCATGAATTTTCTCTGCCTCCTCGGCTGGTCGCCCAAAAACGACCGCGAGCAACTGACGAGCGAAGAACTCATCCAGCTCTTTTCCTTCGAAGGTGTGAATCGCAGCAACGCGGTCGTCAATTTCACCGAGGAAGATCCGTTCGACGCGAAGGCTGTCTGGCTGAACGCCGAACTGATCCGGCAAATGCCGGTTGCGGAGCTGTCAACGGAACTCATGCCCTTTGTTCCGGTGGAGGCGGCGAAAATGTTGCAAATCACGCCGCTCATTCAGGAGCGCATCAAACTCCTGCGCGACGTTCGCGACGTTGCCGATTTCTTCTTCGCCGAGCCGAAGCCTTACGATACGGCCGAACTCATTCCGAAAAAGGGCGATGCGGCGATGGCAACGCGGGCGCTCGAAAAAGCTCTCGATGTCCTCCCCGCCGCCCAATTCACCCACGATGGCCTCGAATCCGCGCTCCGGACGGCATCGGCAGATCTGGGAATCAAAGCAGGCCAGATGTTCGAACCGATTCGCGTAGCCGTCTGCGGCCGCAAAACTGCGCCGCCGCTGTTCGGCACACTCGAAGTTCTGGGACGGGAGACCTGTCTCGATCGTATTACCCAGGCCCTCGCTAAACTGGAGTCAAAATGACTCCGCCCGACTCCAACGCAGCTGGCCCAAATGCGGGGCCATCCAACTTCGTTCGCGATATCGTTCTCGAAGACCTCGAAACCAACAAATATGGTGGTCGCGTTCACACTCGTTTTCCGCCCGAGCCCAACGGTTATCTCCACATCGGTCATGCGAAATCGATCTGCCTGAACTTCGGCCTCGCCGCGGAATTCGGCGGTAAAACGAATCTGCGTTTCGACGATACCAACCCCGAAAAAGAAGAGCAGGAGTATGTCGATTCCATCATCGACAACGTCCACTGGCTCGGTTTTAAGGAAGACGGCATCTATTACGCTTCCGACTACTTCGGCCAACTCTACGAATGGGCGCAGAAAACGATCCGCGAAGGCAAAGCCTACGTTTGCGATCTCACCGCCGAAGAAGTCCGCCAATATCGCGGCACCCTCACCGAAGGCGGCAAGGAAAGCCCCTATCGCAATCGCTCTGTCGAAGAAAATCTGGAGCTGTTCGCGCGCATGAAGTCCGGCGAGTTTCCCGACGGTTCGCACACCCTGCGCGCCAAAATCGACATGGCGTCCACGAATCTCAACATGCGCGATCCGGTGATGTATCGCATCCTCAACGCCGAACATCACCGCACCGGCAACACGTGGTGCATCTATCCGATGTACGACTACGCGCACGGCCAGTCCGATTCCATTGAAGGCATCACGCATTCCATCTGCACGCTCGAATTTCAGGATCATCGCCCGCTCTACGACTGGTACATCGAACAGCTCGGTATCTATCACCCGCAGCAGGTTGAGTTCGACCGACTCAATATTACTTACACTCTGTTGAGCAAACGCAAGCTTCTGCAACTGGTTCGCGATGGTCATGTGCGCGGCTGGGACGATCCGCGCATGCCAACGCTTTCCGGCATTCGCCGCCGGGGCTACACGCCCGACGCGCTCCGCAATTTCTGCAACGCGGTCGGCGTTTCCAAAACCAACGGCACCATCGAAATCGGTCTGCTGGAACATCACGTTCGCGAAGATCTCAACAAGCGCGCCCCGCGTCTGATGGCGGTGCTGAAGCCTCTGCGCGTCGTAATCGACAACTATCCCGAAGGCCAGACCGAGTATATGGATGCGGTAAATAACCCGGAAGACGCATCGGCGGGAACAAGAAAAGTCCCGTTCTCCCGTGTCCTCTACATCGAACGCGACGATTTCAAGGAGGACCCGCCAAAGCAGTTCTTCCGTCTGTCGCCAGGCAAGGAAGTCCGTCTGCGCTGGGGCTTTTTCATCACCTGCACCAGTGTGGTGAAGGATGAAAATGGCGACGTTGTCGAGATCCACTGCACCTACGATCCGGCCACGCGCGGCGGTAACTCGCCCGATGGACGCAAGGTCAAAGCGACCATCCACTGGGTTTCCGCGGACCACGCGGTGGATGGCGAAGTCCGCCTCTACGAGACGCTGTTCCATTGCGAGACTCCGAGCGACATCGCCGATCTCAATCCCAAATCCCTGGAAGTCGTAACTGCAAAACTCGAACCGGCGCTGGGCAATGTCGAGGCGGGCTTTCGCTGCCAGTTCGAACGCTTAGGCTACTTCTGCGCCGATCCCGATACCGCGCCAGGCAAGCCGGTCTTCAACCGCACGGTAGCCCTCCGCGACACCTACAAGAAAATCGAGAACCGCGCCAAATGAACATCCTCGGAATCGGCGGAGTCCTCGGTGACGCCGCCGCAGCAGTCATCAAAGACGGCCAGATCGCTGCCGCCGTCGAAGAAGCCAAACTCACGCGCCGACCCGAACCAGGCCGCCTGCCCGAAGCCGCAATCGCAGCCTGCCTGAAAATCGCAAACCTGAACGCGGCCGACATTGACCACGTAGCGTTAGCGAGACCCCTGCCTCCAGGCTCCGCGCTACCTACTGCGTTGCGCGTCTTCACCAAAGCGAAAGTCGACACAGTAGACCACCACGCGGCCCACGCCGCAGCCGCGTATTACGTCTCCCCGTTCGAAGAAGCCACAGTCATCACCCTCGATCGCGAAGGCGACCTCCGCTGTGGCGCCAAATGGCGTGGAGCAGGGAACACCCTCACCCTCGAAGAAGAAATCCTCTACCCCGATTCCATCGCCGAACTCTACGGCCACATCACCGAACTTCTCGGCATGCGCGCGCGTTCGGATGAGCACCGCATGCAGTGGCTTTCGATGACGGGCAAGCCGCGTTTCGCGGAGCTGTTCGCCGAAATCATTCATGATCGCGCGGTCGGCCAGACCTTCAATCCGCCGGAAATTCTGAACCAGCAAGACCGCGCCGATCTCGCCGCCAGCATGCAGCACGCCCTCGAATCTTATGTGCTCCGATTAGCCGATGGCGCGACTAACGTCTGCCTCGGTGGAGGAGTCGCCTGGAACGCCGTGCTCGTCTCCGCCCTCGAACGCAGATTCAAAGGCGTCTTCGCGCAGCCAGCCGCGGGAAATGCGGGAACCGCCCTCGGAGCGGCTCTTCATGCCTGGCACGGTGTCGCCGAACAAGCCAAACGTCCCGACGCCGGCAGCTACTACTTCGGTCCCGATTTCACGGCCGCGCAGGTCAAGGAAGCGCTTGAAAACTGCAAGCTTCGCTTCAAGCTCCTCGAGACAGTGCCGGCGCGGATCGACGCGGCTGTATCGCAACTGGAAACGAACCACATTGTCGCGTGGATGCAGGGCCGCATGGAATTCGGCCCGCGCGCGCTGGGCAATCGCAGCATTCTCGCTTCGCCGCGCGATCCCTACTCGACGGAAAATCTCAATACGTTCATCAAGCACCGCGAATCGTCCCGCAAATTCGCGGCTTCAGTTCCTGCCGAAGTCGCTTCTGAGTACTTCGAAACCGGTCCGAACGCGAGACACCTCGCGAGCGTCGGCGCCGTCCGATCGCAGTACAAAGAACAATTCAAAGGTGCGATTCTTTCCGGCGACGCTGTGCGCGTACATACCGTATCGAAGGAAGACAACCCGCTCTACTGGCGTCTGCTCCACGCTTTCGGCACAAAAACAGGACTCCCGGTTCTCTACAACACGTCGTTCAACCTTTTCGGAGAACCTCTGGTCTGCACCCCGCGCGACGCGGTTCGCAGCTTTTATTCCTCCGGCATCGACGCGATGGTAGCCGGCAACTTCCTCCTCGAAAAATGACACCCAAACCCCGCCGAGGCGCATCACTGGTTGCGGCGGGAATCCTGCTGAGCCGTATCGCTGGCTTTGTCCGCATCTATCTCTTCAACTACTACTTCGGACTCTCCGCTGCCGCCGATTCCTTCAACGCCGCGCTGCGCATCCCCAATCTGCTGCAGAATCTTTTCGGAGAAGGATCGCTCTCGGCATCGTTTATTCCGGTCTACGCGAGTCTTCTTGCGCGCGAAGAAAAGGAAGAAGCAGGTCGCGTAGCCGGAGCGGTTTTCGCCATTCTTGCATTGGTCACCTCGGTCATTGTCGCCATAGGAGTTCTCGCGACTCCGCTGATGATTGGTATCATCGCGGCTGGTTTCGAGCCGGAACGCCGCGAACTCGCGATCCCGCTGGTACGTATTTTCTTTCCTGGCGCCGGACTCCTGGTGATGTCCGCCTGGTGCCTCGGAATTCTGAATAGCCACCGCAAATTTTTCCTCTCCTACAGTGCTCCTGTTCTTTGGAACCTGGTGATGATCGTTGCCCTGATCCGCTTCGGAAAACAAAGCGAGATGGAGCGGCTCGCAGTGATCGTGGCGTGGGCGTCTGTAATCGGAAGCGCCTCGCAGTTTCTGGTGCAAATTCCGTTCGTCCTGCGTCTGGCGCCGTCATTGAAAGTCCGGCTGGCGTTCGATTTCGAAAATGTTCGCACGGTGATTCGCAACTTCGTGCCTGCGTTTTTCGGCCGCGGGGTGGTGCAGTTCAGCGCCTTCGTCGATACCTGGCTCGCAAGTTTTCTCCCCAAAGGAGTGCTCACTGCTCTCCTGAACGCGCAAGCGCTCTATCTACTGCCGATCAGTCTGTTCGGCATGTCGATCTCAGCGTCTGAATTACCGGAAATGTCGAGCGCAATCGGAGAGGAACGGGAAGTCGCCAAAGCGATTCTGGATCGTCTGACCAACGGCCTGCGCCGGATTGCGCTCCTCGTGATTCCTTCCGTAGTGGCGTTTATCGCACTGGGAGATATGGTCGTCGGCGCAGTTTTTCAAAGCAGAACCGGAAAATTCACCGCAGCCGACACGCACTCCGTCTGGATCATCCTTGCCGGTTCGGGAATAGGTCTGCTGGCTTCCACACAGGGGAGACTTTACTCCTCCGCCTTTTACGCACTCAAAGATACACGAACACCACTCAGGTTCGCCATCATTCGAGTCACCTTGACGACGGTTCTCGGATACCTGTGTGCCCTGAAATTGCCGCCACTGCTGGGTCTCGACCTCAAACTCGGAGCAGCCGGACTGACTGCCTCGGCCGGCGTGAGCGGCTGGATCGAGTTTCTGCTTCTGCGCCACGCCTTATCAAAACGCATCGGCGCCGCGCACGTCGGCGCCGCACTTCTCGCGAGACTCTGGGGCTCAGCAATCATCGCTGCCGCTGTCGCCTGGGCGATCAAATTGCATTGGCCGATTCATCAACCGCAAATCGCGGCCGCTACGACGTTGATTCCCTTCGCGGCGATCTATTTGCTGCTCGCCGACACGCGCCAGTTCAGAGCTCGACGTTAGACAGGTCGACGCTAAACCTATCGGTCGAAAAAAATCGATCTTCCACGCTTGCCACGCTGTTCCGGGAGTGCACCTGGCCGGTGAGGGATACAGGATCGATCACCCAGACCCACTCGACGCCAAAATTCAGATATTCCCGAACCTTCTCCAGAGCTTCTGCCGCGGTGTCTTCCGGGGACAGAATCTCGATGCACAAGTACGGTGGTCGTGTGACAATACCGCGAACCACATCCTCTGGTCTTTCATCGACGACACACACATCGGGAACACGGAAATGATTCGGACGGGTTTGCACGCGCTGTTCCGGCATCGCAAACGTATTACCAAGACGGCGGCCAATGACCCGCAGCGTCTCGATTAAAAAACCCTGCACGGCGGAGTGTTTCCAGGTTGGCGCGGGGCGTTCGACCATCCTTCCTTCCACGAACTCGGCATCGTGCTCGAAGCTCGTGTGGAGGTAATGTTCGGCGCTGATCAGGTCGGCGACGGCCATAACTTATTCTACATCCGGAAAAGCATGACGTAAATCACAACTCCCGTGACGTTCACGTACATCCAGATCGGCCAGGTCCATCTGGCGATCGCCCGATGCTTGTCGAAGCGCGCCTTCAGCGCCCGATTCAGAGTGATAATCGCCAGCACCGGAACCGCCGCAGCCAACGGCGTGTGAGTCCACAGGATCGTCATGTAAATCGTGCGGATCAGACCCGTACCTTTGAAATAAACGATCTGCGCGTGCGCGTGATACGTCAGATAACCGATCAGAAATACGGTGGACACGCAAAACGCCGTGATCATCACGCGACGGTGCGCCTGGATATTCCGATTCTTAATCAGGATCAGACCGCATACCAGCAGAATCGCCGCTATCCCATTCAGGACGGCGTCGATCGCCGGCAACGCGTCGTAAAATGCCGGACTCAGGACGATTCCTTTTCAAGCCGTGCCGCATCCTTCGCAATCCTGTCTTCCGGATTGCCATCGGAGAGCCCATAGAAGCCGCGGATGTGGCCTTTCTTATCCACCAGTGCGAAATACGTGCTGTGCTCAATCTCATCTCCGATCGAACCCAGTTTGAAGGCATCCCGATCGAGCGCGTTTAGCGTAGCCACTTCTCCGGTCAGCAAAAACCAGCGGCTACTGTCGTTGTTGAACTTCTTCGCATAAGCGGCGAGAACCGGCGGGGTATCGCGCGCCGGATCGACGGTAAACGAAACCAGTTTTACCGCGGAGTCCGTCTTCTGCTGCAGGCCGTGCATATGCGAACTCATGCGCGGACACGGCCCCTCGCAATTTGTGAACACGAAATCCGCGACCCAGACGTGCCCATTGAGCGTGGAGGAACTGGAAAATGTCCGGCCCAGCTGATCGGTGAGTTGAAATGCCGGCACGTCGCCAAGAACCGGCAGCGGCTTCCCGCCGCAAGCGGCCAGAACGAGACAAACGCAAAGTAAGCAGCAGCGCATTACAAAGAAGGTCGATCCAAAACCATCAAACCGTAAATCATTGGCAGATAAATCACCGACGCCAGCAGCACGTGGCGCGCGCGAACGTTGGTCCGGTCAAACGCCACACGCACTCCGGTATAGAGAAACCACACGCCAAGAACCAGCGCGCCGAACAGATAGATTTTCCCCGACATCCCGAAAACCACGGGCAACAGGCTGATCGGAATCAGGGTCGTTGCATAAAGAATGATCTGGCGCGACGTCGATTCGCCATCCGGTTCCACGACCGGAAGCATCTGAATTCCGGCGCGCGCGTAATCGTCGCGATACATCCACGCGATCGCGAGGAAATGCGGGAATTGCCACACAAACAGGATGAAAAACAGAGTCCAGGCATCGCGGTCCAGAATGCCGCTGGCGGCCGCGTATCCCATCAGCGGCGGCATCGCGCCGGGCAGCGCGCCAACCACAGTGGAAAGATGCGTGCGCGATTTCATCGGCGTGTATACAAAGAGATAAGCCGCCAGGGTGATCACGCCCAGCAGCGCCGCCAGCAGATTTACTCCCAGCGCCAATTCCGCCGCGCCGGCAACCGCGAGCACAATTCCGAACCACAGCGCCCGGTTTGCCGTCATCAGGCCCATCGGCAGGGGACGCGACGCGGTGCGGCGCATCAGCTTATCCGATTCGCGCTCCCACCACTGATTCAGCGCCGCGGTGCCCGAGGCGATCAGGCCGGTTCCCACCAGGGTGTGGATCAACAGCGCCCAGTTGAAGGGAGCCTGACGATTCAAACCGAAGAAATAGCCCACGCCTGTGCTCATCAGGATGAGCCAGGTGATTCGCGGTTTCGTCAGTTCGATGTAATGCCGCATGTCAATTCTCACGCCGAAACGGCGTCTTCCTTCAGGGCGGGAAACGTTACGCGCTCACCGAGATTGCGCCGGACGAGAATTGCCATCACGACGCTCGCCGCCAGCGTGAGCGCGCCCACCGCGACATGCAGAACCGTGAACGTCACCATCAACGGCATGGGCTGGATAGCGTCTATATAAGCGATACGGGTCATGTAAGCGGCGACCCCGAGGAACACCTGGAGCAAAGTAATCGTGAGCAGCACTACGGCGCTGGTGCGGAGTTCGCGATTCCGCGCGTAATGCAGCAGGATTCGCATCGAAACCCAAAGTACCATGCCGGTCACAAAGGGGGCTCCGCAGATATGGTAAATCGCGCCAAGCGCCTTGTGCCGCACGGCCGCGCCGAGGAACAACTGGATCACCACGCAGATGGCTACGGCGAGCGACAGGCCGCGAAGCGGATTTTCCGCGTTTTCGGGAATTGTCGACGGCCCTGCAAGCCATCGGCGCGAAGTAAACAGCGCCATCGCGACGGTTGTCGAGAAAAACAGCTGCGCAAGGGTCGCATGCGACGAGGAAATGTACCAGGGCAGGAGCATCAGGACCGTGATTCCGCCGAGCACGCCCTGGACGACCACGGCGAGGAGCGCGGCGATTGCCAGCATCCGCATCCATTTGCGCCGGCGCTCCACGCGAAAAATCCAGACGAGCGAAACGATGGTAAACAAGCCGACTGTGGTGGCGATCATGCGGTGGCCATGTTCGTAGAGGATGCCGCCTTCCATTTTCGGCATTAGTTTGCCGTAGGAAAGCGGCCAGTCCGGCACCGAAAGACCAGCGTCGCGGCTGGTGACGAGTGCGCCGGCAACCACGAGAAACAGAGTGCAAAATGCGAGAAGAATCGACCAGCGGAAGAGACCGGGGCGATAGCGGTTTTCAGGGGTGTGATTACTGGTCATACGTGAAATCGATGGACGCGGCGCCGCTCGGGGGCAGCGTCACCGTGCCTTCTTTTCTTCCCAGCTTTTCCTGGACTACTTCAATTGTATAAGTGCCTGGCGGAACGCCTGGCAGCGTGAACGCGCCATCGTCGCCGGTGACCGCAAAAAACGGATGAGGAGAGACGCCGACATACGAGCGCATCCAGGGGTGAACGCTGCACGAGATCGGAATCAGAACCTCCGGCGAAGCGAATTTTCTGAAGCTGTGTTCCGCTCGCGGGGCCTCCGCGATGTTCCACGGTTTATTGACCTCGCTGTTGGCGTGAATATTGTGATTGACGGGATCGTCGTTCAGAATCTCCAGCGTCTGATTCGTCATGATCCCGGTCACATGAGGCTCGTAGATGCAGCCCGATTGCGTGAGTTTGACGGACTCGGCGGGGGGCGTCCAGTGCGCGGGAGCCAGGCCGCTTTTTATCCAGACAAAGGCATTTCGGAGAGTACCGTTTTTGTTTACGATGACGGTTTGCGCTCTCACCGGTGCTTTGTGCTCGCCTTCGCAGGATGGATTCGACGACATGTCGATGATGGGCATGACGGGCGCGGTGCCCTGGAACAGGACGCGGCCGGAAATGA
>Ga0182024_10007820_pt1 | contig 22900 bp, 13 predicted proteins | sample P32metaG_FD_120480 | JGI IMG/M metagenome (GOLD analysis project Ga0182024, IMG submission 120480) | Permafrost microbial communities from Stordalen Mire, Sweden - P3-2 metaG (Illumina Assembly) | ecosystem: Environmental > Terrestrial > Soil > Wetlands > Permafrost | place: Sweden: Stordalen... | reverse complement strand
TCAGAAACGGTAGACAATGATGTGGAAGTGATTGAAAAGGAGCTCAATCTCTATAACGAGAAGCTCGCCAACGCCCACAAGATCTTGGTTCTGAATAAGATCGATCTGCTGTTGCCGGAGGAATTTGAAGCGATCGCTGAGCGCCTGAAAAAGAAAAGCGAAATAGAATATCAGTCACCCGTCAAAATGATTTCGGCTGCCACCAGATATGGAGTCGATGAGTTAATCAAGACTCTGGAGCAACGACTGAGTGAAATAAAATTGGCTCAACCAGAGGCTGAAGAGCCGGTTTTCCTCGATCCGAAAGCGACCGAAAGGATCGACACCGGTTTCACGATTCAGCGCAAGAAGAAGGTTTTCTTTGTCGAAGGCGACAGAGTGGCGAGGCTGGTTTCGGTGACCAACATGCGCGATCCGGACTCTTTGCACCACATGTATGCGGTGTTGCGGGCGATGGGTGTGATCGAGGCGCTCGTGCACGAGGGCGCCCATTCAGGTAGCGAGGTCTACGCCGGTGACGTGTCATTTGTCTTCGGCGAGGAGTTCAGCTAAACAGTTCTCGGAGTTCTCGCGATTTTCACACATGATCGGGATGGACCATCCCATTTCCTCTGTCACGGGATCCGTGACAGAAAATTGCAGCCACCACAATCCCTAAAACGATTGTCCCGCATATGTTTCAGCCTAATTTTCGGGAAATCGAAAGCATTTCCCAAATTCATCCAAAAACTCCAGAACAATTGCCCTATATGCCTTTTCGGCGATATCAATTTCTGTAAGTTTGTCACGGACCCCGTGACAAAGATAGCGATCGCCACAATCCCCAGAACGACTGCCTGGCATATGTTTTAGCCTAATTTTCGGGATAATCAGCGGTGACCCGCAAACCCATCAATAATCCCCAAAAGAACAGCACTGCATATCTTTTCGGACTTCGATCACGCGTCACGTGATCCGCGACAGAGGTATGAGAGGTATCACCAGCGATCATTAACTGGTGTCAAAGGTCCACTGTTCACCACAAGGTCTAGCCGGCTCGGTGACGCTTTGCGGTCAGCGATGCCACCAAATTCCAAGGTGGGATTCTTACCTAACTAGGCGCTTACTTCTTCTTGGCGGCAGCTGCTTCTTTCTCAGCAAGCTCCACTTGGCGCTCATATCTTCTGTAACCAGCTTTTTGCTCTTTGACAGCTTTCTTGCGGCTGCGGACCTCGACTTTTTGAGCCCGCTTAACGCCTTTCTTATGGACGACCATCTCAACTTCTCCAAAAACTTAGAAGCTAATGATGATACTACACCCAGAGATTGCCAAGATACTCGATGCCGTTGCGGAACCTGCTTGGCGCTCCCTCCAAGATGATTTTGCCTATTGGTGGAAAGAGCGTCACCCGATTCAATTCGCTCAAAGGAATGAAATCGACACCGGCCAAAACTGGTTCGTTGCCAATCTTCATGACCCCTCCAACCACTCGGGCCTTGAGATAGATGTTGACAATGTGGCGACTCTTGTCGGGCGCGATCGCTTCAGACAGAAACAAGAATCTCTCCACCTGCACATCCAGTCCGGTTTCTTCCTTCAGTTCCCTGACCGCGCATTCAAAGAAGGTCTCCCCATATTCCATGCGACCACCAGGTAGTACCCAATATTGACGGTTCCCTTTCCGGTGGCGGACGAGCAAAATCTGCTCTTTGTCATCGATAACGATGACCGAGACACGTGTGGTCGGAATGCTTGGTCCGGGCCCTTTTTTAAATCTCGGCTTTGGCAAATCTGCGTCCTGAAACTGGTCCCGAAAGAATTGTAGCCCGACGTAACGCCAGGCCGCTTGCGCATTATTTGCAAAAAGACACGAGCTCCGCATCTGCAGTCCTTTTCTGGTAACTTATTGTTTCTATCAAAGTGGAAATTTTTCGATACCATGACTGTCGACGAACTGGAAAGCACACTTATTCAGCTTGAGGGCGAAGCAACCAAGGCGCTCTCTGCGGCTGAAAATGAGGCGCAGCTGGAAGAGTTGCGGCTCAAATATCTGGGCAAGAATGGCGCTCTTAACGCGATCTGGAAAGACGCTTCGCAGCTTGGCAAGGACGATAAGCCAAGAATCGGGCAACACACCAACACTGTCAAAGGCAAGATCGAGGAAACGCACACTCGGCGCAAAAATGAGCTCTACCTGTTGATGCTTGACCAGCGGTTGGAAGCTGAGCGTATCGATGTTACGCATCCGGGCACTGGCACGCGCTTCGGGCACATTCATCCATTAACCCAGATTACAGAGGAAATCATCGAAATCTTCTATGGCATGGGCTTCTCAGTGGCAGAAGGTCCTGAAGTAGAGACCGATTATTACAACTTCGATGCCCTCAACACGCCGGCTGATCATCCAGCCCGGGATGAGCAAGACACCTTTTACACCAACGTTGCCCCAAATATATTGCTGCGCAGCCAGACTTCAACCGTGCAAGTGCGGGTAATGGAGAAGACCAAGCCGCCCATGCGCATCATTTCGCCTGGTCGCGTCTATCGCAACGAAGAAGTAAATGCGCGCAAATATCCGCTCTTCCATCAACTTGAAGGGCTGTTGATCGACAAAGACGTCACTTTTGGCGAGTTGAAGGGTCTGCTCACGGAATTCATCAGATTGTTTATGGGCAAACCGCTGAAAACAAGGTTCCGACCCGATTTTTTCCCTTTCACTGAGCCCAGTGCTGAATTAGACAGTCAATGCCCGTTTTGCATGGGGCAAGGCTGCCGCACTTGCGGTCACCGCGGCTGGTTGGAGCTGCTTGGTTGCGGCATGGTCGATCCAAATGTTCTCACCGCCGTCAACATCGACCCGGAAACCTGGAACGGATTCGCTTTTGGTATGGGCATCGAGCGCATGGCCATGCTCAAATATGGCGTCAATGACATTCGTCATTTCTTCACCAACGATCTCAGGTTTCTCGAACAATTCTGATGAGAGCCGGCAGACACATTTTTCAGTTTAAATCGGGGCACCACATATGAAACTATCTTTCGATTGGCTTTCGGACTATGTCGATCTGTCCGGTATCTCCGCCCAGGAAGTGGCTGATAAATTGACCATGGGTGCCTTTGAAGTGGAAGAGGTACGCAAAGTGGGCGCCGACATTGAGGGTCCGGTGGTGCTGGGGCAAATCATGGAGATCATGCCTCATCCCAACGCCGACAAAATCCGCTTGACCAGAACCAGGGTAGCTCCAGATCAAGCGCCTCTGGAGATTGTTTGTGGCGCCGGCAACATTGAAGTAGGACAGTACATTCCAGTGGCGCTGCCCGGAGCCAAGGTAATCAACCGGAAAGACGGCACCGCTCTGGCGATCAAAGCAGCGCCAATTCGCGGAGTGCAATCAAACGGCATGCTCTGCTCGCCTCCTGAATTGGGCATGGTTGAGCCGGGAACGGAAACACCGGAAGCATCCGGAATATTGATTTTAGACAAATCATACGGAGACGTAGGAGCTGACATCAAGCAGATCTTCCACCTTTATCCAGATTACATTCTCATTGTTGGTCCGCGATCAAATCGCGGTGATGCACTCAGTGTCATCGGCTTGGCCAGAGAAGTGGCAGCTTTGACAAAACGTGGATTGAAAAAGCCAGACTGGTCGTTGGCGTCGCCTGAAGATGCCGGGCTTGATTTCACTGTCTCCATTGAAAATCTTGATGATTGCCCATTCTTCACGATCAGGCAGATAGAAGGAGTGAAAGTCGGACCGTCGCCTCGAGAGATTGCTCGTCGCCTTGAAGCAGTGGGAATACGTTCGATCAACAATGTTGTCGACATCACCAACTATGTGATGCATGAGTATGGGCAACCCCTTCATGCCTACGATATGGCAAAACTGTCTTCGCCTGCTCTTGCCGTCAGGCGCGCCGGCAAAGAAGAGCGCATAGTGACAATCGATGGCAAGGAACGCACGTTATCAGACGAAATTTTGGTGATCGCAAATCCCGGCAGCGCATCCGGCAGCGTTGGCGTCTCGCCTGCTTCGCATCCCGGGAGCGTTGGCGTCTCGCCTGCTTCGAAGGCGGTTGGTGTCGCCGGTGTCATGGGCGGCGCCGACAGCGAAATCACCGACGGCACCACTTCTATTGCCCTGGAAGCCGCGTCTTTCACGCCTTCCCGTGTGCGCCGTGGCGGACGATTGCTTGGACTTTCAAGCGAAAGCAGCCTGCGCTTTGAACGCGGGGTAGATGTCGGCACCACCACCGCCGCCTCAGACCGCGCCACTTTCTTGCTTGCCAAACATTGCACAGATTTGGGCAAAGCAAAGATAGGCAAGCTGGTAAGAGCAGGCACCGATGCCACCAGTGAGAGTCGCGTCAATCTGCGCATGTCTCAATTGAAACGATTTCTGGGCGTTGAGTTCAATCCGCCTCAGGTGGTCGAACTGTTGACTCCGCTTGGATTTGATGCAAGACAAGTGGGCAATGACCAAGTGGAAGCCCTGGTGCCAAGTTTCCGCCAAGCAGATGTAAAAAGAGAGATCGATTTACTGGAGGAGGTTTGCAGAATCTGGGGCTATGAGAATCTGCCGGTTTCCATGCCACGCTGTGCTGCAAGCGCGCAGTTGCGCGACGATACCGAGTCTGCGACGCGAGAGTGCCTGGTCGGTTGCGGACTTAGCGAAGCCTGGATTAGCAGCCTGACTGGCGATGAATCCGGTTCTATTAATGGCAAATACATTAGCCAAGCTGAAGATAAGCTGATTCGTGTACTCAATCCCTTGTCTGAAGAGCATCAAGCGCTGAGACAGAGCTTGTTGCCGGGTCTGGTTAAAGCTGCCGTCTACAATCAAGGGCGTGGTCGTAAAGACATCTGGTTGTTCGAAATCGGTCGCACCTACAATCGAGTATCGCCGGGTGAAGACAAGCTTGGCACTGGTGTTGAAGAGCAGTTGCAGGTAGCTGGTCTGCTTATAGGCGATCGACGCTTGGGTCTGTGGCAAAGCAACAAGACTGATGGCAAACTTGATTTTTACGCAGCAAAAGGAACAGTTGAGAATCTATTTTCACACCTGTCTATCGCCACAAAAAACATTCAGTTCGACAACACGGAATCTTGCGCCATTATGCATCCAACCCGTAGTGCCAGCATAATATTTGCCAGGGGCAAGCGTCGAAAAGCTCGCAACAACAAGAACGGCGATCAGCAAGCTAACCAGCAAACCATCAACAAGGATGGCGATCAGATTATCGGACAGATCGGTCAACTCCATCCGGCCTTCGCCGATTCTGTTGGATTGCGGCAGGAGGCTTATGTGTTCGAGATCAAACTGGAGGTCCTGCGTGCCCTCAGAAAAGGCAAGAAATTTGCTGAAATGCCAAGCACACCTGCCGTTGTTCGTGACATCACGGCAGATGTAAAAGATGAAATCGCCCACGCTGCCGTGGAAGCTTGCATATACGCCAGCGCCGGAGTAGCACTTGAATCTGTCACTCTCGTCAGCGTCTATCAACTGGGAACTGGCGAGCGCAGCCTCAGCTATCGTTTGAGCTATCAAGACATGAACCGCACGCTAACCAACGATGAGGTCGATACCAGTCTTGCCAAGGTCAGAGAAGCACTCGGACGAGACTGTTTGGCAAAATTCCGGGCCTAAGCTCGCTCTTGCGCGCGTAAGTGGAAATATCAGAGCAATAAATTTCCCAGTTCACTTATGGAGGCTTTGCGCAGGGTATATTGAACTTACGGTTTGAAGCTTGGTGAACAATGGGCGCTTGGGAACTGGATGGTTAAGCTAACATTTCGAATGCACTGTGTGCCTGCTCTGATCGTGGCGGCGATCTGCTTTGGCGCGATGTTTTTCTGCATCAAATCAGTGCCAATGAAATTCGATGTGTGGACAATCCTTCTTCCTTTTGGTCCTGTGATCTGCGCACTCATTTTGCCTCCTTTGGCATTTGGGAAGGGCTCCAAGGCCCAAAAGGTAAAGATTGGTCTAAACGTGTTTGCCTTCGGCTCCATTTATGGAGTTGCCGGAGTCTGTCTTGGCGGTTTCATCGATCTGGGCGGTGGTCACGGGCTGCTGCATTTGGTACCACTTTTAGCCGCTACTGTGGGGGCTTTGGCAAGCACTCTGGCATTGTATAAATTGACCGCAGAAGACGAGTTAGCTGTCAGAACACAACCCTCAACCTCCACTTCGGACTCTACATCAACCTCTTCCGAGTCTGTTGTTCAAACCGACGATAAGCCGGAGGGTAAACCCAAGAGCACAGGTCAAGGCATGCGTGGTGCTGCGAAAACCTCTTCCACCAACATGGAACGACAGGAAGCTCAAAAGCCATCCACCTCAGCAACAAATTTGATGGGTTTGCTTGATACCCTGGACGTCTTGGCAGACAAAGGAGACACCGGGGACAAGATCAAAGCTCACCCAGCCAGAGGGCAGAAGCCCGGTGCATCTGCCAATAAGTTGCAACCGACCAGCCCTGCTGTTTCGGCCAACAATATGCTGCCAGCGGCAAAGCCGGCAGTATCAGCAAGCAATCTCCAGGCAGCGGTACCTCCTGCCCAACCAGAAGCCGCACCAGCTGGAACTACCAGTGACCCCGCCGAGAAAAAGGCCGGTACTTCAACCGCCACGCGATTGCAGGCACAAAAGCGGAAAAGCACCAATACCTATATAAAGTTACAGGCTCTGTCAGCCAGCGGCACAGGCTCCTCACCTCGTAAAGAGTCAGCAGGGGAAGGCGAAAGTGGTGACAGCCTGAAATCAATGTTGGACCGGCTGGATACACGCTTCGAACAACCCCAAGACCATATGTCATTGACGGAAGAAGTGGCAATGGACAATCCTTTTGCTCAAGAAAGCTTGTTGACACCACACCAACTGGCACAGGCAAGTGTGAAAGCACCGTCGACGCCACCACAGCCAACCACGCCCACTCCTACGCCTACGCCAACTTCAACGCCTACTCCAACTCCAACTCCAACGCCAACTACGTCGAAACTGCCAGAGCTAACTGCGCCGCCACCAGTACCAAAGCCAGCAACCCCGGTACCGGCTTCTGCAACAGCGGCTTCTGCAACAGCGGCTTCTGCCAGCACTACTACCAAGCCAGCCGGCAAATCCGCAGAACCGCCCAGTTTGTCCGCCATGCTCGACTCGCTGGACAGTCCTTCTGGACCAGCAACAGGTGCGGGTCTAGGTGCTTCTAAGTTCGGCAGTATGAGCAATGCCAATCGCATGGCCAATCCTCTCGCCCAAAATCGAGCTCCCGCAGCCGGTCAATCAACGCCTCAACCTGCTCCCACCAAACCCAACGTACCTTCACCGGCTACTCCTGGTGCCACTACTTCTGGTGCAGGAACGACTCCGACTTCCAGACCTCCCGCCCCTCCGAATTTTTCCAAACAACCGAAGGATGCAACTAGACCACTGGGCAAGCTGACCGGAGAAACCAGCAAACCAGCAGTGCCACCAGCTGTAGAATCGACCAAGCCGACAGTTGTAGAACCAAGCAAGCCCGCCGTTGAACCAAGCAAAGCGATTGTAGAACCAACCAAGCCAGTAGAGCCAACCAAGCCGGTAGAGCCAAGCAAGCCGGTAGAACCAACCAAAGCGGCAGCAGAACCAGCCCTAGCGGACACTCCAAAACCAGCATTTCAAAAGACTGATTCTTCTAGATCAGAAACAGGCATGCTCTTAGTAGATCAACAGGCATTAAATCAAAAGCCTGATACGAACAAAAGCGAGCCGGCAAAAGCAGAGGCACCACCTGCGGAACCAGAGAAGGAGATTCCGCCCGAGCCGTCTGCCAAAGCTGAGCCGCCAAAACAGGATAATCTGCTTGGTGCCGTCGACAAAGAAATTGATGAGATATTCTCAAGTCTGGTGCCACCAGAAGCACAAAAAGAAGTGCACAGTGGTAGTCCTGTAAGTGAGAAGATACCAGAACCAAAACCAGTTGGCTCAACAAAAGTACCGGAACCTCCACCGCCGGCAAAAGCAGCGGTGCCAGCAGCAGCCGAAACGCCACCAGATCCACCGGCAGAAGGACCTATGCCGCCAAAAACCATTGCAGAACCGAAGGCCTCAGCCGACCCTATGCCAACCGAAAAGTCTAGGGATAACCTGTTTGAGACGGGGCTAGACCAGGAAATTGATGATATTTTCTCCAGTCTTGTGCCTCCCGAGGCTCAAAAGGAGGTTGGGTACACTAACATAACAGAGAGCCTGATCGCACCGGATACGGTGGCAGAAGAAGAACCTGCTGGTTCTGAAAAAGCGGCAATTGATACCACGGCAGAGTTAGTTGATGCGCCAGAAGGTCCTGGCGAAGGGCTTTTCGTAGAATCTGCTGTCGATAAGGAATTAGACGACATCTTCTCCAGCCTGGCTCCTTCAGAAGCTCAGCGAAGCGTCAATAAAGAGACACTCTCGAAGCTGAAAACGCCTGATCCCGACGCAAAAAGCAAAGACAAAGACAAGGATAAGGACGAGCCTATTTCGTTTGCTCCTCCAGACGAACATGAATCGAAGGATGAGAAGAGCCAAGAGCCAGCGGAGCTTTCCAGAGAAGAAAAACTGAAGAAGGAGCTGGAAAAAATAGGGAAAAGTCCTGGCAAGTTTGCCGAAACTCTAGCCAGCTTACCGAGCATGCAAAGCACCATTGAAGGTTTGCTCAATAATTTGGCAGCCTCCGAAACCGCACAAGAAGAATCTTTTGCTCCTCCATCACGGGAGGTTGAGTCTTTTTCACCCACAACCAAAGATGCGCCTGTGGCGCACAGAGTGATGGACCTTTTGGACAGCCTTGAGTCTGGGGAGAGCAGCGAACAAGAAGCAAAAATCGAGGAGCGACACGAGCCTCAGTCTTTGCCTGAAGAAAGCAGCTCTGGTGACTCAGTGGATGATTTGTTCGGGGAATCGAAGGCTTTTGCAGAGAGCACAGAGACCCAGGCTGCCACCACATCCAGTGCGGTTGGCGACGTTGAAGAGAGTAGACAGGAAGATGAGATAGCTACGGAATCTACAAGCGAATCAGCTGGCTCCACCAGCAACGACACCGAGACTGAAGAAGGCGAAAGCAAGCCAGAGGCGGACTACGCATATGGTTCCGAGTACGCCTACACGTCAGAAGCTTCTGAGAGCAAAGAAACAGAAAGCGAAGTATCAGAATCTGCTCAAGAAGAATCGCTTGCCACCACGGAAGAAGAAACACCAGCTGTGGCTGCAGAAGAAGACACGCCTGCCACCACGGAAGAAGAAACACCAGCTGTGGCTGCAGAAGAAGACGCGCCTGCCACCACGGAAGAAGAAACACCAGTTGTGGCTGCAGAAGAAGACGCGCCTGCCACCACGGAAGAAGAAACACCAGCTGTGGCTGCAGAAGAAGACGCGCCGGCCACCGCGGAAGAAGAAACACCAGTTGTGGCTGCAGAAGAAGACGCGCCTGCCACCGCGGAAGAAGAAGCACCTGTGGCTGCAGAAGAAGCGGCTGCCACCACGGAAGAAGAAACCTCTGTGGCTGCACACGAACAAGCGCCTGTAGCGCAAGAAGAAGCAGCGGTGGGGGAAGAAAAAGAAACGGCAGAAGAAACGCCCAGCGAAGAAACATCCGAGATTGGAGCAGAAGCGTCAGAGACTGGGGGCGACGGTGGGGACAAGGTTGGAGAAGAAGACTCCATTGCCACGGAAGAATCTGCTGAGGTGACCAGAGCCAAAGGGCAACTGAAGGAATTTGGCAGGCTTTCGGTCAAGCCCGGGAAAGCCGCACCAGTTGCTGAGCCTGCAGGCACGATGAAAACCATCGGTAAGCTTCTCATTGAAGTTTCGGCGGTGGAGAATATTATCAAGGCCGGAGAAAGCGGCACCATCGGTAGCGGCTTGACCACCGCTCGGGTAATCTCTGTTCAACGTGGCGAAGGGATCAAAGCCCTGCTGGACAAAATAGACGCATTTGATGGTGTCGTGGGTAGTGTCATCGTCGGCCACGATGGGTTGGTGATTGCATCAACTGTGACTGGGGGAATGGATAAGGACACGTTGGGAGCTCTTTCCGTGGCGTGCGTGAGCACAAGCAACCTTGCCACAAAGAAACTAGAGATCGGCAAGTTGAGACAAATGGTGATGCTGACAGACAAGAACTTGACAGTGCTTACGGATGTGGACGTCGGCATCCTGGCTGTATTCTTGAGCGACAATGATGTCGGCAAAGTGGATGGTGTTCTCGGCGCCATACACGATACAATTCACGGCTAAATCGATCTTGCCATGACATCTCCCCGTCAGACTGATGTGCCAATCCCGCGCGAGGGCGACCTGGCGCCAAAATTTAGACTGCCCTGCTATCCGAAAGGGGAAGTCAGTTTGGCTGATTATCTGGGCGAGAAAAAGGTGCTATTGGCTTTCTATCCCCGCGACAACACGCCGGGATGCACCAAGGAGATGTGTGCCTTTTCGCAAGATCTGATCAGTTTTGCGTCGGCGGACACAGTTGTTTTGGGCATCTCCTGCGATTCTGTGCAAAGCCACGAAAAATTCAGCCGACAATATTCCCTCCAACAAATTCTGTTATCCGATGAAGACGGATCAGTTGGAAAGGCATATGGTGCGGTTTTGGAAGGCAGAAGCAGCGCCAACCGCATCCTTTTTCTAATCGACAAGGAAGGCGTGATTCAATACATCATCAACGGCATGCCGGAAAACGCTAAAGTTTTGCAGCAACTGGCTTCATTCTAAACAAAGGAACCTGGAGGCGAGGCAAAATCCTTTAATGGGACCACGGAGTCCAAAGGTCTACCTACCTCGTTACACCAAATTTGGTGAAGGATTTTGAGCCAGCCCAGAGGTTCAATCCGCTGCAAAACAGCTCCAGGAAGCACTTTTAGCCCATCGGGATATCAAGAAGAAATTACACCAAATTTGGTGTAACGAGGTAAGGAGAAAATAGAAGGTCCCCAGCACCAGAGAATTTACTTGCTGGGGCCGGCTTGATCGAGCTTCTCCAACATCATGCCTTGATTGATTACCTCGGGCAACACAATCGGCTCTGTCGGTTTGTCGGCGGGAAAGATAACGTATAGAGGCACTCCCGACCGATGAAACTTGTTCAACAGCTTGGTTACTTGCGCGTCTCCGTTCGTAAAATCCGCCTGCATCGGCACCACATTCAGTGCTCTGATTTTTTCGACAACAGGAGCACTCTCCAACACAGTTTGCTCGTTATACTTGCAGGTCAAACACCAGTCTGCTGTAAAATCCAATAAAACAGTCTTGTGCTCAGAAATCACTTTGTCGAGATCTTGAACAGTAAATCTTTGCCACTTGATTAGTGAGTCCGAGGAATGTGACTTTACTTGCCGCGGAGCCGACCCGATCCCAGGCAAGGTCCACACGAAGGAGAAGAATGCGATGCCGACAATAACTACAGCAACCGCATAAAAAGCCATTTTTCGCTCCGATGTGCTTGAGAGATTAGTGAAACGGCTGACTGTCCACGTGGCAAAGGCAATAGCGATAAGGAAGTATGTGGTGTTGACGATGCCCTCGAGGCCCAATTCGCTTCCCAAGATGCTTACCAGCCATGCCACCGTAGCCAGCAGGGCGAAGCCCAGAGACTCTTTGAACTTCTCCATCCACACCCCTGGTTTGGGCATAAACTTCATCCACTTCGGATTTACGCAAAGTAGCAAATAAGGCAAAGACATCCCCACACCAATAGTGAAGAAGATAAGCAAAACCGTATACCATGGCTGGGCAAAAGCGAATCCCAAGGCGGTGCCAAGAAACGGAGCGGTGCAGGGAGTGGAGAGAATTGTCGCTAAAACTCCTTTGAAAAAGGTTCCAACATATCCCTCTTTATTGGCCAGTGCATCGACCTTATCGGCACCAGGGGCGGAAATGTAAAACATCCCAAACAGGCTGAGGGAGAATAGCAAAACAATTGAAGACATGAAAATCAAAAACGGCGGGCTTTGAAATAGAAATCCCCAACCCACGCTCTTGCCTGTTTGCTCCAGCGTGATCACAATGGCAGCCAATACCAAAAAAGAACAGATGATGCCGGCGCTGAAAGTTAGCCCGAGCAGGCGCACCCGGGCTGGTTCATCACCGGCCTGCTCAAAAAAACTGAGCACCTTGATGGCAATGACAGGCAAAACACAAGGCATCGCATTTAGTATCAATCCACCAACTAAAGCCAAGCCAATACAACCCAACAAACTTTGGGACTCGCCGCCACCTTCAACTTTGAACTTGCCGTCCAACACAGATTCGCCTGTAGACGCACCTTTGTCTGGTCCTTTGCTTGGTCCCTTGTCTGTCCCTTTGCCCGGCCCCGTGCCCGGTCCCGTGTCAGTTCCACCTGCAGCAGGGATGTGGTTTGAGCCCGCCGATGTGGACAGATCATCAACTGAGCCAGAGAAACCAACTTTGGAAAAGGCCTCGCTGTTGTCAGGTTTAGCTTTGCCTCCAGGTTTGTCGACGGGCAGCGACAACGCAACAGTTGTGCCCCCGGGCGTACAGATCTCAGCACAAGACAACCACTTCACCTGGGCAGAAAATTTCAGGTCTGTCCCCTGTAAATCAGCCGCAGGCGTTACCTGTGTGGCAATCAAGGTTGAATCTTTATATCCATAAGTGACAATGCCCCCATCGTTAAACTTTTCCGGCTTCACCCAGAGCAAGTCGCCAGCCGTAAAGCCGGCGGGGAGCTTCCATTCAATTTTGGTTGGCAAACCGGCGTCACCACTTATTTTGTAGTAAGTGTGCCAGGTCGGTTCCATCGTCAGCTCAACGCCCAGCTTGAATGGCTTGCCAGGCTGAATAGCTGTGGTATCGGCGATTAATCTGGCGGTGACGTGGACGTTTTCAGAAAAGGCACTGGCTTTGGCAGGTTGTGCTCTGACCCTGGTGCATTCGATGGTTGAGAAAGTCAAACAGCCGGCGATGGCCAGGCAAGCAAAGTAAAAGGCAAAGTAAAAGACATTCCAATTTCGCACATTTCGCATAGTACGCCCTCAAGCTCCGGACGATTTTAACTCATTCCAGCTCATCAGCCCACCTGCCTGTCAAGCCCGTTGCGTTTGGCGATCTCGGCATAGACTTCGGCGCTTCTTCTAAGGGTGCGCTCCTGGGTGGGATAAGCGATGCGCACAAGACCGAATCTAGGTCTGAGCCCCTCCGCCCACTCAAAATTGTCCATCAAAGACCAATAGATATAGCCTTTCACATTCGCACCATCCTCAATGGCATGGTGCAAAGCGATCAAATGAGAGGTCAAATATTTTATTCTGGTCACATCAGCAAGAGACCAATCTCCTTCACTGAGATCAGCAGAGAATGCAGTAGCATAGCCATTCTCAGTAATTATAATCGGGCGCATCGAGCCATCGGCGTTGTACTTGAAAGGAGTCAAGTCGTAAGTGAGAGTGTTGTACAAGCCATCGGGATAATCTTCCCAACCCATGCAATTCGTTTCCAACTCATGTTCTTTAGAGGCGACGCCAAACACGTCGATGGGCCAATTGAAGCGAAATTCTGACAATTCCCGAGTGTAATAATTGACTGCCACGTAGTCCATGGTTCCTTTTAGACCGGCAATAGGTCCGCTGATCTTGCGGATATCGCGGTTATTGCTCAAGGGAAAAGGAAATTGCAAATCGCCGCGCTGCACTGCCAGTGGAAACATAACGTTGAAGACATAATCACGATAGTACCTCACCATCTGGTCAAAAGGGCTCCAACGGCGCTTGGCTGTGAAAGGCCGCCAATGCATTGTGAAGCTGACCGCTGCTTTGGGGTTGTGTGTGTGGAGGACATGATAAGCACGAGCATGACCTTCAAGCATATTGCGGACAACCTGAAAGGCTTTCAAATAGTCGTTCTGAAAGCCCGGGGGCCAGGAGCCGGAAACGTAACCCTGGTAGGCATAAGCCAAGGGCTCGTTGAGCGTGATCCAATAATCGACCACATCGTCTAATGCTTCCGCTGCCGCCTTGCTAAAACTTTCGAAATGCTCGATCGTTTGAGGGTCGTTCCAGCCGCCCCTTTGCGCCAACCAGTTGGGCAAAGTAAAGTGGAACAAGGTAACAAATGTAGTAATACCGTCATCTTTCAAACCACGCAACAATTGACGATAGAAGTTTAGTGTGGGCTCATCGAAAGTGGGCTTTTCGCCTGGTTTCGGAGGCTCAGGACAAAGAGCAGGCCAGTTCAGACTCAATCTGAATGCGTTCAGGTTCAGTTTGCGGCAGATTTCTATATCTGAAGCATGGCGTTGGTAGAATTCGCAAGCCCGGTCAGCAGTGGTCTGATCCGAGATCTTGCCATCCAGCTCGGTCCAGGCAGACCAATCGGAAGTGCGGCTTGATATCTCAATCGGATGTCCTTCCACTTGAAAGTGTGAGGTTGCAGCCCCCCACAAAAAACCTTCCGGGAAATTGAAAAATTGCCGTTCCGTATTCATTGCCTCCAGATTTGCGGCCGGACCCCTGTGCTCCCGGCAGGTATCGATCTCAGATCATTGCCTGATCAGATCGACATAAATTTTTGACAAGAGTTCCCAAGCTGACAGGTCGAGGGAAATCGCATCCGTTATCCTCAGTCTTAACAAGTAACTCTCGGCTTGGCAAGCCTATAATAACGCTGCCAGCAAGTAAGGTCTACAAGGTGACCCAGGCAATCGCAAGCGCCCCCCAGACAAAGAACAAAGATGTGCGGTCGCTGTCTAGCCGCATTGTGAGCGCACTTAGAAGCGATCTTGGCGTTTTTGTTCTGTTGCTTTTACTCAATTTGATTTGTTATCAACGCAGCCTGCGCGGCTATTTTCTTGCTGATGATTTCATTCACATTCCTTATCTCGTCAAGGTTTTCGACAATCATCCTGAGCTGCTGTTGCAAAACTTTTATACCAACTGGATGCAGGCTCAAGGCACCCAGTTTTATCGGCCTCTGATCTCTATAACGCTCGCCCTTGATTATCTGGTCTCCGGCGCCAATCCTCTTGCATATCACATTACAAACTTCAGTTACCAACTGGCATCGTCCTTTTTCTTGTTTTTGACGACAAGATTGCTGTTCGATTACAAAACGGAGTGTGAGAGATGGTCGATCTCCTTTTTTGCCGCTTTATTCTTCGCTGTTTGCCCGTTGCACCCAGAAGTGGTCAGCTGGGTAATCGGCCGCGTCGACAGCGTGGCCACCACTTTCTTGCTCGCGGCCTTCTGGCTTTATCTGCGCTGCGCCAACCATGCCAGCGGCGCCAACAAAACAACCAGTTTGATCTGTTTTGTTCTTTCACTGCTCTCCAAGGAAATGGCGGTCACGCTGCCACCTGGCCTGGTGCTCTATGAATTCTTGCGGTCTCAAGGCACACTGCGGCAGCGTTTCATGTCCTCTTGCTTGAGAACATATCCGTATTGGATTGTTTTGGTCATCTATCTAATTATCCGCTCGGCGGCCCTGGGCACTATATCTGGTGGCTATGCGGGCTCGATCGGCAGCAGCCTGAGCGACTCTATTTTCAGGAGATTTTTCCAGGACGGCTCTTTCATGTATGTGCTCTTTCCCCTTAATGCTGAGCTGCCAGCCCATTGGCATCGTTTAGTGCGCATTCTCTATTATCTGTACCTGGCTGGTTTTCTTGTGGCGTTGGTGAGGGCCTTGGCGATGATGCGCAACGGTCAATTTGTGCGCTACAGCAGTTGGCTCGGTTTTGCCCTCGGATGGTTCGTCATCTGCCTGATCCCGACGTATCAAGTCTGGAACTTGACCGCGGCGCTTTTGGGCAGCCGCTTCATATATCTTGGCACGGCACCGTTGTCTCTTTTGTTGGCGTTGCTGGTGGCACCCTTAGCCGGACTATTTGATGAAGAAAGTGGAAGCGTAAAGATCGGTACCCTCTTTCAGATGGTGGTGGCAACCTCATTGGTCGGCTGCTTTGCCCTCATGACCTATGCCAATAACACAGTTTGGGCAACGGCCGGCGGGCAGGTACGCGCTTTTCGCCGGGCGGTGGCTGAGTTGGTCGGTGGGCACAACTGCGCGCCGCTGGCCATTCTTCAGATTCCCGAGCGCTATCATGGTGCCCACATGCTGTACAACGCCGCTATGCTTTCGGTTTTGTTGCGCCCTCCCTTAAGCGAGCAAGATTACTACGATAAGGTGTTCACCTTCGAGCCCGCCACCTTTGGAGATGCAGATTTGATCAACGTCTCCAGGTTGAGACGTTTGTTGTCTGCTAACAAGCAAATTCACTTGGTCACCTGGAGTGAGCAAGACTGCCAACTCAAGTCACTACATCTGGTGCCCAACGGACGCAACATTAAGGCAGGCGGGACGCCTGCGCTCCCGGGACGCAACAACATCTTGGTGCCCGGAACAGATTTGACCTGCTCCGTCGATCCCTTTCCCGTGGGCGTTATTTCGCCGACACTGGATATTGCGGCTCTTTCGGTCGACTTTGTCGACCTTGAACTTGCAAACGTCAAGACCACCGGCGTGGCGAAAATGTTTTGGAACTCACCAGACGATCCCTCTTTTACAAGCGAGCGTCAGCTGATATTGCCAGCCAACATCAATCGAATCAGATTTGACGTCTCCCAGCACAAGAAATGGATCCTGTGCCAAACTATTCACCAACTGAAATTCGAATTGCCGTCAGGAGTGGAGATAAAAGGTGTGCAATTATCTTCAGCGCAAAACGAGGTGCCCGATCTGCGCCCCTTGCCTGCCGTGATAAATGCCGGCGGGCGCACCATGGACGAGGACAAGAGCGGAATCGCAAGACCAGGCTGTGTGATTGGCGACTTCAGTGTTGATGTCTCTGGCATTAAAGGCGCGCAGAAGGTCTTGCTCCAGATCTCCCGGCCCGACTCATTTTTTGAGCATTATTCAGGCACCTTTAGAGATCAGGTGATCGAGAAGGACAAATCATCCTTCCTGAAAGAATTGCCCGTCAGCGCCGCCGACAAAATCTCTCTGCCGGCGAAGATCCTTTCCGCACCGGGGTTCTATGAATTGCGTGCTTTTGCTACTGATGGCAATGGCAAAGTGATCGGATATTCTTCTGACCCAATAGTCCTTCAGTTCTCTGCCAGGGACCTAAGTCAATGACCTCAGAAACGAATTCAACACCAACCCAGGCGCTGCTCACTGATGTTTCTTTGGAAAAGGAATACTTCGAGTTGTCCTCCGCCAAAATACAATTTCTCTGGATGACCTTCATTCTCTTTGTCGTTTGTCTAATCAACTATCTGCCCACTTTGCGGTGCGGTCTTGCCCAAAGCGATTTTCAACGAGTCGGCATTGTCATCCAGGCCACCCACGGTCAGTGGCATGATTTTTTGCAGAGCTTGCAATTTCTCGACCTCGGCAACCTTTACAAACCAGTGGGCAGCGCCAGCCTGCTTCTCGATCGGGTGATCTGGCACAGTAATTACGCCGGCTTTCACTTCACCAACATTTTGATTCTCTTTGCCTGTGCCTGTTTTATCATGCTCATTACCCTGGAGATCACGGGCACATGGGGAAATCGCTCTCGCTCAGCAGCACTGTGGGCGGGATTGTTATTTGCTGTTTATCCATTGCACGCCCAGGCAGTCACCTCGCTCAGCTGCCGCGACGATTTGCTCACCGGTCTTTTTTTCCTGCTCAGCTTGTTCTGTTTCTTAAGATTCAGGTTGCTGCGGGAAAGACTTTACCAGCGCTGGTTTTTCTTGTTCTTTGCCCTTCTGGTCTTGGAATCGAAATCAGCCCTGGTGTTACCAGTGGTGATGTTATTGAGCGTTCCCCTGCTTCCTTCGCAGCTACAGGGCGCCAATGCCAGAATCCTCAGGAAGTATCGGGCGCAAGACTGCAGTCTGGCAGTTGCCTGCTGCCTGGTGCCATTTGCCTGCCTGGTCTATAAATTCAAGCTTTTTGAAATGGGGGTTGATTTTAATAACCTCGCCGCCTGGGCACAAACATTCGCGTTGCCGACTATCCTTGATCCTGAATCGTTTAAGCGAATGCTCCTACCTGTCAACGCTCAACTTCAGTGGCCGCGAGTTTTTCCGATTCTCCTTATCTGCCCATTGATACTAGCAGCGGTGTCTTGTATTTTGCGCCTGACCCGAGAGTGCAGCCTCATCCGGGCATTGATTCTTCTTTTCCTTTGGCTGTTGCTGGGGCTTTTGCCGTCATGGGATCATTGGCACATCTACCGCAATCTGGTTGGCAGCAATCTTTTCTTCTCGTCTTCAGCACCATTGTGCGCGGCAGTGGCAATCGCATCCATCCCCAGTGCTGATGTACTTTCGCGAAAAGTGGCAAACTGGCTTACTTGTTTTGGTGCCCCCGCTCTTGCGATTTTGTTTTTTGCCTGGTCATATGCACTGCAACAAAACATAACACCATTTGTGGTGGCAGCCGAGATTTTGCACAAGAGTGCATTAGAGCTGCACAAGATCTCTTCGGCAGCTCCGCCAAACAGAGGAATCGTCGTTCTGGATTTGCCCCACGATTACAAGGGGGCCCCCCTGTTTACTAGCGAGTCGCTGAAACTATCTGTAGAACCACCTTTCAACCCGTACAAAGACACGGTTTCCGTCATTGATACTTTGCTTGGCGGTAAGAGCGACTATCTCTGGCCTGATGAAATTAAAAGAGCCCTAAAAACTGCAGACGCTTTTTGCTGGAGCGAGGCTAAACAGTCTTTTGTGTCACTGACGACGGTGGCGGGTAAATCGCACCCGGCCGTGGTGGATAACTATATGGCGGCAACCTTGGATCCACCCAACGCCTGGAGCGGTTCAGACAGGCAGTGGCATTTAGGGGCGCCGCAGAACCCGGGCTTTGAGACCTATCCAACTTATCGCCGCCTGATACCGGCCATGGCCAAAGCCGGCAGGAAGGCACCACCGGTGATGACCATAATGATTCCCGTCTCTAACATCGATCCGTTTGATAAGACTGTGGCATTGCTAAATATCAATTTTCACGGCAGCGATGTCGACCGGCAAAAATGTCAATTCGTCTGGCGTTCGAGAAATCCAGGCGACGCCCAGACCAGCCTGCACCAGGCCACGATCGATAAAAACCTCGTTTGGTTGGGGCATTACAAGCGCTGGTTGCTGAATGGGGAACCGACATCTATCGGCTTCAGGCTCGAACCGGGCAATTACTGTGTAGACGTCGGTGCGATACAACTGATGGACGATGCATCTCTAAAACCTGTTCTTCTGGTGGACAATCAAGTTTTTGCCCCGGCGCAGGTTCTGCCCTACTCTGAGAACCTGAAAAGCAAATTCAGTTGGCAGGCACGACGTGTGCATGACTGTCAATCGGTTATGTTAGTAATAAGCGACCCGGATACGCCCGCCTCCACTAAAGGCGACGGCACTGCATATAGTGGCAAGATCGCATCAGAATCTCGCCATGTATCAAAGGACGGAACGGTTCAATTACCGGACCTCAACATTCCTGAGGGATTGAGCCAGATTCAGGTTATCGCTCTCGACGCCAAGGGACAAAGGATAGGTTTGCCTTCTGAGCCGGTGACGATATTTCGATAGCCGATTTAAGAGCTCGTCAGACTTGACTGATGGCACAGCTGAGCGCCCAACGAATAACTCGGTGTCGTTATCCATTATTCAAAGCAGCGGCACTCTACTCAGCGACCTAGTGTCTATAAACACCGCCACCGCCACTAGAAGCACCGACGAGCGTGCGATTTGTGACTGTACGCCAAAGTACGCTATCCCCAAAACAATTAATCCGGCCAGACTCATCGCCGTAATGGCCATGCCTTTGCGAATCAATATTTTGACTGTTTTCGGCAAGCTCATGTAGCCCAGAACGAGGAGGCTACCAATTGATGCCGTAAGAAAAAGCATGCTGGACAGATCCTGGATGCTGAATGCCGGAATGTCTGACACGCAGGCATAGGATGGCGCTGCCATTAGAAAAATGGGCGCGCCAAAGAGAAGCTTCAAATAGTTGATGCGCATAAGCCCCCACAGATTTATCAGAACTACTTGATCATCCGCCTGATCGGCGGGGTTGTAAAGAGGGATGAAGGATAGATTTTGTTAAACTGTTTTGACCAACAAATCAGAGACCACATCAAGCTCATACAGGGTCTCGACCGACAAAAGAGCTTCCTTCATTTTCAGACGTGCTTCAGTACCAGGCGACTTGGCCGGAGCCTTCCACATGTCACGACTGGGCCATTGGGCATAGGCCAGCCAGGCGCCGTCACTGGTCTTGTGCAACCGCGAACCCAGCCCACCCTGTTCGACTCTAATTTCCTCAGTGCACGCTTGCCAGGCTTGAACAAACTGCTCTTCGCAGCCTGCTTTCACCGCGAACCGGTAGATGACACAGAACATGTCTGAAATTATATAAGCTATCTTCATCTGCAGACCGCAAACGAGGTTCATCGTTTGCAATGTGGCATATCCTAAGTATCTAATGCGACTGCGTGTTCGACTGTTGGGACTGGCGAAAAAACGTGGCAGACAAAAGCGGCAAAACATGCAAGATGTGCGGACAGATTTTTGATCCGTCGATCGCTTTTTGTCCGATTGACGGAACGAGGTTGCCGCTTGAGTTAGTGACGGCACAATCACATGAGTTGATCACGCTGCCCAACATGGCCAAACGTGGTGGCAGAAATGGTGGTGGCAGCAAATCTGCCTCTAAACCAACCAACAGCGACAGCGAGAACGCGTCGGCGCAGGCTCCGGCACCGGCTCCCGCTGGTCCAGCTGCGGCTGCTCCAAATGCTCCTCATCCGGCGGCTGCGGCTGCTGCTCCCACTCCCGCTGATCCTCGTCCGCCTGCTTCTCCCCCTACTACTCCGACTGATGAGACGCTCGTCTGGGCTGCTCGTGATCGAGACAGTGCTGGAGCTGACACGCTCAAGATTGTTTCCCAACTCAATAGAGGCTCTTTGCCGCTCGGATCTATTCTCGCCGGACAATATGAAATCCTCTCGCTGGTCGGCAAAGGTGGCATGAGCTATGTCTACAAGGCTAAACATTTGTCCTTGAAAAAGATGGTGGCAATTAAGTCTCTGCTTCCTCATCTCATGTCGCAAACCATCAGTTTGCAGCGCTTCCACCAGGAGGCTCAGGCAGCCAGTAATCTCAAGCATCCTAATATAATTGCCGTCTACGATTTCGGCACCACAGATGATGGCGAACCGTATCTGGTCATGGATTATATTGAAGGGCGCTCGCTGTCCGATGAAATCTTGCGCGACGGGCACATCAGTATCGATCGGTCCGTGAAAATATTTTTGCAGGTAGCCGATGCCCTGGCCCATGCGCACAGCAAAGGCGTCGTGCATCGTGATTTAAAGCCAAGCAACATCGTCCTTCTGGAAAAGGATAGTGAACAAGATTATGTGAACATCGTCGATTTCGGCATCGCCAAGATGATGCCCCAAGAAGGCACTGAAGCGCTCAACCTGACGCAGACAGGCGATGTCTTCGGCAGTCCGCTTTATATGAGCCCCGAGCAATGCAGAGGCGAGAAACTTGATGCCCGTTCAGACATCTACTCAATGGGATGTTTGATGTACGAAACCCTCACCGGTCATCACGCAGTCTCCGGTGACAACACAATGGAAGTCTTATACAACCATCTCAATAACGTGCCTGCGCCGCTTAGCAAACATGGTGTCCCGCCTGCTTTGGAAAAGATCATATTCAAAAGTCTGGCCAAAGATCCGAACCAGCGACAGCAATCGATGTCTGAATTGCACGACCAGTTAGCCGCTTTCAACCGCAAACCACGTCGCAATTTCTTGCTCAAGCTCTTTGACAAATGGGCACTGTTTTGGTTGCGCCGTAAGCCCCGCACCGTGAAGGAAAAGGCCGCGACAGGCACAGCCATTGTCGCTCTGGCTGTTATTGTCTTGTTGTCGGCTAATCTCATTTCGCTGTACTGGGCCGCTGCCGACTCTCAAGAGGCCAACACAAAGCTAGTTTGGCAGGAAGATACCGACCTGATAGGAGCCTCTGAAGAACCATTCAGCGGTGAATTGGCCTTAGCCATGTATCTGCGCAAAGCTCATTCTATGGAAGACGACCATTGCAGCCCTAACGAAGTCATAAACGTGGAGCAAACTGGTGCTGAAGGGCTGGCCAAGCAAAGAGCCTGGAATGAAGCGATTAAGTTGTTCAGAAGAGCATTTGAACTTAGCACCAAATACAATGGCGCCATGACGATTAAGACGCTTGCCCTGCAAGTGGAGCTTGCCCAGAGCTACACATCCGTGCGCAAGTACGAAGAAGCCGCCCATGAGTACCAAGAGATCAGTCGTAGCATGGGAGCAGATTTGCAATATGATTACGAGGACCTGGGCATGCTGCAATTCCGCCTGGGATCAATTGCCTATCTCCAGGGCAACTGGTCGCAGAGCGTGACATATTTAAATAAAAGCTACAGCATTTGGGCGCGGGCCGAACATTCGCACATGCGTCATTTCCACTATTTCACGATGCCCGAAGACATGGCTCATAGCTATGATTATGGGTTGCTGATCAGTCGTTTGGCCACAGCCAACCAACGACTTTACGAAGAGTCGGTTAAAAACGGTGCCCCAGATACGGTGCCACTGGAAGCGGCAATCGGCTACTATAAGATGGCTCAATCGTTCTGGATGACATTCAACGGCGGCGACGACCACGCCAAAATGAACGTTGCCGTGGCAGAAGCGAACTATCTGTATTTACAGCATCAGCAGGACAAAGATGCTGACCTTGCCCGCGAGTACGTCCTCGATTTTTCTAACCTTGGCAAGTTTGCCATCTTCCCTGCCGACAGCATTTACCGAGCGGTAGTCCTGCAAAATGAAGCTGCCTACTTCTTTGATAAACGCGATTTTCTCTCCGCCGTAAACGCAAAGCTCGAATGCTGGAGAATTCTGGCTGGCCGC
>Ga0182024_10007819_pt1 | contig 22903 bp, 21 predicted proteins | sample P32metaG_FD_120480 | JGI IMG/M metagenome (GOLD analysis project Ga0182024, IMG submission 120480) | Permafrost microbial communities from Stordalen Mire, Sweden - P3-2 metaG (Illumina Assembly) | ecosystem: Environmental > Terrestrial > Soil > Wetlands > Permafrost | place: Sweden: Stordalen... | reverse complement strand
TATACGATTGGTCCTCTGGTGCTGCGGGTGCTGCCATCACGGCGTCCGGCGGGATGGTTGTATCTTTTAATTGGACTTCGGCAGATAACACTTCCGGGAACTGGATCAGCTATTGTGTGGGCATGGCTCCCGGGGTTGACCAAGCCGTTCAGATAACCAAATCGACCACCGCCTCCGGAATTCTTTTACGCAATAACGGCGGAGCACAGGTGTTTAAATTGGGCTCCGGTGGTGCCACGGGCACGTTTGGCGTCACCAGCACAAGTCACTTGGTGACTCTCTATTACTATTTTACTTCATGGGCTTCCGGAACGCCCGTGACTCTCAACGCGTATGTGGACGGCAATTTGGTGCTGACGCAGGCATTCACTTGGATTCAGTCCGGCGGTGTGCAAAACATGGCGATTTCGAGCATAGCCAGTGGGACGGTCATTGATAATTTCTCCGTCACCACGTTGCCGCCGACGCCGCTTTCGATTGCTCAAAATACCACTTCAGATTCTCCCGCCACAAATTATGTGGGCCGCACAATCAATTTTTCGGCTGCCTTGGGCGGCAGTGCGCCGATCACCTACCAGTGGCAGGTGAACACGGGCAGCAGTTATGTGCCAATACCCAATGCCACCAATTTAATATACGCGCTGGTCAACGCGCAGATTGCCAATTCGGGAAGCTATGAATTATGCGCCACCAATGCGGCTGGTGGCACCAATACCAGTCCGCTGACGGTGACGGTCGTCGCTGCGCCGACTAACAATGACCAGGTGAACTTGCAGTTCACCGGCTTCACCGGTGGCGGCGGCGCGGCGGCGACCCAGACTGGAGCCGCTGTGATTGGCAATGCGGGCGACCTTTGGAACACGGTGTTCAGCACGTCCGGAAGCTTTACCGTCGGCACGGGTTATACCGCCTCCAATGCGGTTCCCGTCTTTTTGAACGATTCCTTGAGCAATGGCACCGCCATTTCGCTCAATTATGTAGCGGACTATTTGTATAACGCGGGTTCTGGTCCCTTCGCATCCACTCCGGTGGCGGGTTTGATGTCGGGTGTGGCGGCCATGCAAAGCGGTCGCACGGGGACGCTCACCTTGAGCAATCTGCTCGCGGGTAACTACGACCTATATGTGTATGGCCAAAATTCCGGTGCACAGGCCCGTTCATCGAGTTACTCGGCCAATGGCTTGTCGGCCGTGTGTGGACCGAACAGCAGCGTCAATACGCTCACGGCGCCCAACAACTATGTTCATCTGGTGCCGACGGTGACGTCCAATGGCATTTTGACCATCACCATGACCGGGGTGGCCGACGGCAATGCGCAAATCAACGGCTTCCAGTTGAGCGGTCCGCTGGCGCTGCCGACTCTGGCGCTGGCGCAAGACACGATCATTTCCCCCACTAACGGCATTTATGCCGGTTACAGCAATGTCACATTATCGGCGTCCTTTGGTGGCACGTCGCCGATTACCAATCAATGGGAAGTGAATACGGGCAGCGGCTTTGTGCCGATCACCGGCGCAACCAACACGACCTTGACGCTCACCAATGTGCAGTTCAGCAATTCAGGAAGTTACGCGCTGTTCGCGTCCAATCCGGCCGGCAGTTCCAGCAGCACCCCGGTGACGTTGACGGTTGTTCCCCTTATTTTGGCAGCGGATACGGTCGCCACGCCGCTGACGAATGTTTATGCCGGTTACAGCAATATCACGCTCACGGCGTCCATTACTGGCGCGTCGCCGCTCACCAATCAATGGGAGGTGAACACGGGCAGCGGCTTTGCGCCGATCACCGGCGCAACCAACACGACCTTGACGCTCACCAACCTCCAGGTTGCCAACTCGGGGAGTTATGCGTTGTTTGTGTCCAACGCCTACGGAAGCTCCAACAGCACGCCGCTGGCATTGACGGTTCTCGCCTCGCCAACGAACCTGTCGGTGAATGTCCAGTTCACCGGCAGTTGGCTTGGCAGCGGAAACGCTCCGGCGCAAACCGGTGCCGCCGTGATTGGCAACGGAGGTGATGTGTGGAATCAGGTCAGCAATCCGACCGGCGGCACTGCCCCGGCCGGGCTGGCGCGGAACACCAACATGGCCTTGGTTGACGTTGGCAGCATCGGCACTACCGTGACCATGGATTATGTCGGTGATTATGTGTTTAATGGCACCGCCTTTGGTTTCAGCAATCCATTTGCCAGTGTCGCCTCGCCGTATGAAAATTTGATGAGCGGCTATATGGGATCGGTCAGCCAGGGAAGCACTGCTGATACGAATACGATCACTCTACACAATCTGATCCCGGGTTCCTACGACCTATATTTTTACGTGTGTGGTCGCAGCGATGGACAGACCCGCGTTGACGTGTTGAGCGCGAATGGCCAGTCCTCGGTATGCGGGCCAAATAGCGGCAATTACAGCCTCATTTCCGGTGTAAACTATGTGCATCTTACGCCGACAGTGACCACCAATGGCCTGCTTAATATCAGCTACTATGGAACGGCGGACAACGGCCAGGCACTTCTAAATGGTTTTCAACTGAACGGCCCCGTGACGCTGCCGTCCTTGTCTTTGTCGTCTGACACGACTTCCGACTCGCCGGCAAATGATTATGTCGGGCGCACCGTCACGTTTTCGGCGAGCTTTGCCGGATATCCAACGCCCGCACTTCAATGGGAAGTGGACTATGGTAGCGGGTATGTAAATGTTCCCAACGCCACTAATTCGACGCTGACACTAACGAGCGTTCAGACCACGAACACGGGTAGTTACGCGCTTTTTGCCACTAATCTGGCCGGAGCCCTCAACAGCACCCCGCTGTCGCTCACCGTTGTCCCACTGCCGGCCACGAATCTGGCGGTGAACGTGCAGTTTGTCGGCACCAGCGAGGGCAGCCTCTTTGCCGATACGCAGAGTGGTCCGGCGGTGATTGGCAACGGCGGCGATTTGTGGAATCCGGTGAGCAATCCGAATCCGGTCGCCGGTGACCCCAATCCGATTTCCGGCTCCGTCTTAGGGCTCGCGGATGCCACCGACATCGGGACATCCATAGCACTTAGCTACACGGGCAATACGATTCTCAATAGCGGCACCGGCACGCCGTTCAACGGTTCGGGTTCACCGGCGGCCAATTTGATGGAAGCATGTTTGGGCGTCGCCAACACGCACACGGCCACGGTCACCCTGCAAAATCTCCAACCCGGGACTTATGACTTGTATCTGTATTCGTCGGCCGGCAATGGCCTGCAAAACGAAGTAAGCCAGTTCAGCGCCAATGATTCGGCGGGCAACATCGTCGGGCCGAACAATGCCAACAATGTCCTCACGCTGGGCACAAACTATGTTCACCTGACGCCAACGGTCAATTCCAACGGCGTGTTGAGCATCAGCTTTGTTGGCAATGTCACGGGTCAGGCCGCTTTGAACGGCTTGCAGTTGAACGGCCCCGGTGCGGTGCCGCTGCCGACCATCGCTACGTTCACGGGATCGCCGACCAATGGCAACGCTCCGTTGGCCGTCGCCTTCATCAACGCCAGCAGCGGAAGCGTCACCAACTCGGTGTGGAATTTTGGCGATGGCCATACGGTGACCAATAACTCCAACGCCAATGTGACCAACACCTACGCGGCTCCGGGAACCTATACGGTGACCTTGACCGTCAACGGAACCGGTGGCGCGAGTTCGGCGACCAACACGGCCTATATCGTGGTGGCGGCGGGGACGCTGCCGATATTCAGCAGTCCGTTGCTGTCAGGCGGCAATTTGATCTTGAGCGGCGGCGGGGGTTCCGCAGGCTCGCAATATCGCATATTGGCCACTACGAATATCGCGTTGCCATTAATCAATTGGATTCCGGTTTGGACGAATGTGTTTGGTGCTGACGGTAGTTTCAGCTATACTAATTCGCCACTTTCCAACAACGCAAGCTTCTTCCGGCTGGTCTCGCCATGAGTCGGCCATGACAGTTTTCAGTTGTTGATTTGATGGAGGTGCCTCAGCGGCATCCCCGTCTTATTATTATGTCGGCGCGGAATATTTTTCGGTCAGGCTTAATAATGACGGCAGAGGCAATTCGCCAAAGCAAATCGCCGGGTCATCAGCGACCAGATCCTTAAGAAAATGCAAATGGGAATCGTTTAAGCACAGTCCAAAGATTGTGGCTCGTAACCTGTGAACTACTAAGAATTTCACGACGCGGTTAGTTCATATTTGAATTTACGCGCTGCCGATTTCTGATACTCTTAATTCAGGTGGGACAGGAGCGGGGTAATAGGATAAGCTGCCGTTACTGTTACTACATTGATTTATGCTTAAGACCCGCATCATCGAACTTGTTGGCACCATCCCGGCAGAATCCAACATTTACGCCGAGGCGGCAAAGCCCGATGCACGTCGAGCACCGGCTCCAACTGCGGCAGAGGTGCAGATTAACCGGCGCGCTCATGCGGTCCTTGACCCGTCCTTCCCCTGGAAATATGCAAAGGCGTTCGCCGAACTGCATCAGCACCTTCCCGCAATGGTGGACGAGTCCTTTATTCGGATGGCACACGAGCACCTGTCGGGACGCGTTAATCATGACGACATTACCGAGGCACAAGTCATCTGGCACCCGAAGTGGGCCGCCCAGCGCGGCCTCCTTGAGGCCCTGTTGATATTGCCGGACCTGCGATTGGATGAGATTGCTGGACATACGAGTCTTCCAGTATCTTTGGTGATGGTCTACGAACAACTATTTTGGTCGGTCCGGGACCGGTTAAACGACAAACTGTTTGTGACCGAACTTTGCTACCCAAATACGCGATTGGCCCAATTTCGTGGCGACTACTGGGACACGGCGGAGCCACGCGAGTTAATGCTCCATGCCGCGTTCAATCGGGACTTGGATACTGTGCTGCGGATCTTTGGTGCAAGGCAGCCCGGTGAAGAACAGCCGGCCGAAACCTCGGCGAAGAAAGTTAAGGCGCGGATCATGGCCGATGCTGATTTCGTAATGCGAGCCGGTGGCGGCGGATCCACGATTCCCGTGCTCGACGCCGCGCGCAAGATGATCGTTGCGACCGAAAAATATGCGCCCGCGCCAAAGGGCTTCGGTGATGACCTGATCGGACTAACCGCACTTTCTATGACGCCCGGCGAGTCCATACTTGAGACAGTTAGACAGATGTGCGACAGCAGCGACCATCAGCGCCGCGTGGCCCTTCAGGCCGCTCTCACTCCGGCAACAAATTAACTGCCAACTCGCCTTCAAGAAGGATTGGTAAATCTGACCTCCCCGGCCTCCCCGGCCTCCCCAAGGGAGCCAGCGAGGACCAAACCTTTGAAACCGTAATGACTTGTCTGCTTGGTCATGCCGTTGACGGGCCGAAGCACTCTGTGCGATGGCGTCTTGGCGAAGACTTTGAATACTGCCCGCACCACCTCCCGGCTGAAAGCTGACCGAGGTGTTACTCGGAGGCGGTGCTCGGTTGAGAATAGGACGTAAGCCTCATACAGTTCGTGGGAGGCCACGCTGGAGCCCGGTTTCAGACACAAGCCCTCGCGGACGAACCGTAACACCACATCTTGTGCGTCAGGACGGTGCCAAAGTGCCGACATGCGGATGGCATCCGCGAGCTTGTGTATCCGGGCGGGTCGTAATTCCTTCATCGGAAATGTGTCAGAATGCTGCGCCGCGATTCGGTGGAGTGAATCCGCCAGGAGAACTACGACGCAATCCGTTGGTATGGATGCGTAGGTCAAGTCTGGTTGCCGCTGCACGAACTCGCGCCCGACCGCGTCCCACGCGAGACCGAGGCTGCGCGCCAAAATTCGCGACATGGTTGCGAGGTTTAGCTCGTTTCGGCTTGATGCCATGCGTATGATGGTAGGGCCAAACGTTGCAATTACATCGCTCAAGAATTGCAAGTCGGCAGCGGCAGCTTCACGCGGGCCAGCCTCAATGCCAGCCTCAACGCCAGCCAAAGTATTAGCTGTGTGTTCACCTGCGAGCATACGCTTCCAAATCGTTCAAATGTTTATAGAAGTAGTAATAAAATTCACGGAGCTTGTATTCCAGCAACTTGACTTCCAGGAACGTTGGGTAATGACGTCTTTTATCTAGTTCCTCCCTCAACCATAAAACCTGCAAGCTCGTCACTAAATATTCAGGTCGTTCCGTTTGTTCGTAATCATCGTAATGGTAAGTAGCCACAAAAGCATTTTCAATTATTTGGGTATCAATCATCAAGCGTGAAGTATACAGCATAACATCTCGCAATGCCTTTGGCGTTGGTTGCATCTTGTATTTATCAACAAGATTCTGACGGTTTTTTTCCATCTGCAGAATTCCAGCGACTACAGTTTCATCAAAAAATCTTCCGAGCAACCCCGGTTGTGAACTCCTTACTTCGGACTGGAGTAATTGCATTTTATGCTCTGAAGAACCGAACGGATCTAACGAGAAATCTTTCACCTTGACCCGCCGGCCAAGGAATCTCAGAAGATGGGTCAATCTACCATCAATTTCAGAGTTTATCCAAACACACACCTGACATTGATTACGATACAGATCCAGGCATTCAGACTTAGCACGGGCAGCGGCAATCGCTTCCTCAATCTGGCGTTGGCGCGTGGGGATCGGTATATTTGGCGGATTTGAAGATGGCACCGATGATGGTGCCGTTGGTTCAGTGATGATTTCAGTAGGCCGGTTCTGGTCACTACATACCCAGCACTGTCGTCTTTCGGCACAATGGTCGCTTTCTTGACCTTAAAGCCGAAGTGCCAGCCGGCAAAGGCATGGCCGGCCTCATGATGTGCCGTAACTCGTTGTTGCCGGATGATCAATTCCTGATGGCCGGGTTTTGAGTGATGTGATCGTGATTTAGTCAGTTTCATATGTTTTTAGTTTTTCCGGGGTAGTTGTTGTTGGCGCCCCCCTTATAGGGGGCGCCAACAACAACTACTGACCCCGGTGGATGATGTTGGTAGATCTTCAGGAGCTACCAACAACCCGGTCATACCTGTTCACCTCCCGGGATTGAGGTTTTAATCACCCGGGAATAGAATTTCTCTGCCCGTGCCCCGGAACGGGGTTTGGGGATGCAAATAATTCGGGAATCTTCTAACAATGCTTTCACTGTATCCCGGCACGGTTTTGCCGCGATCCGTAGCTTGCTGGCTTCTGCGAATAGGTTCTCCTGGCTGATGTCATCTGGCTGGGGAGGGATGCAGGAGAGCACCTTTTCGGCATTGGCTTCGGATTTGTCCTCTTGGGCTGCCACCACCGCCTTATCGGCGTCGTCGCCGCTGGCGACCTCCCAGAACAGCCGATTCCGGTCCTCTGAATGCCTGATGTATTTGCGGGTTGTCGGCTGCCCGCAGTCGTCCACCCAACCGAGCCGGTTGCCACGCTTCGGCACCCTCAACTCGAAGACCGAGCCATCGCCAATGGGCCGGAGCGTGATGACGGCCCGGGCCACGTTCCGGAACTCGGCCGAACCGCTTTCGGCGTATGCGTCCTCGTTGGCAGCACCTTTGGTGGTTTGCGTGGGCGGCTTGTTGGTGTGATGCAGCAAAAGACAGCCGCATTGTGCCCGCTGTAGTTCGGGCAAAAGATGGCTCCGGAGGAATTCCCCCACGACCTTCTGCTCCTTCGTGTCGCCGCCGACGTAGCAAAGGGCTGGGTCAATGATCAATAAATCCGGCTTGAACCGTTCAAGGTTCTTCCGGACCGGGCCATGGATGAACTTTCTCCCGGTTGACGAGTTGCAGCGGCAGCACATCACGTTGGCGGAGACCGTCGCCGTGTCCTCGTCCGTGAGCTTCAAGCCGGCAATCGTTCCGTCACGCATCTCGGCGATATCGCCGTCATCATTCTCGCCCTGGATGATGAGGATCTTCAGGGCTGCCCGGGGCTTGAAACCAAAGATTTCCCGGCCCAGAGCAAAGGCCATGGCCATCTGCATGGCCAGCGTGCTTTTGCCGATGCCCGAGGGACCCACCAACGTTGCAATGGCCTCTTTATGTGCGGACAAAATATTCCAAAAGAATTAAAGGAAATATTGCCTATAGCCCAATCAGAATGGGACAGACATTTATTGACTCACGAAATCAACCAAAAAAGCCACAGGGAATGGTTGCGTATATTCATGGAATAGGACGCGTCCTTTCATCGTGGTAAGGCCACCAACGCAGTGTCTTTGGCAAAAAGCAACGCGCGGAGTCGTCCTCGTCCCCCACGAGCGGAGCGGAAACGCTGCTGGAAGTTTTAGTGTGATTCCATCAAACTGTGGAGTTCTTGCACTGTTTGGGTGCAGCGAACCTGCGCCTGTTCAAGTGTTCAACGAGCTTTCATTTGCGATTGGTGTCAGCGAGCAGTGAAAACCAGCCAGTCGAGAGCAAATGAAAACCAGCCACTTTGAGGAACACATTGCGTTGCGTGCCGTGCAGACGGCACAAAGACGCGATGAATCAACTCAACTTGAGCTTGCAACATTGGATAATGACCTTGGCGGCGCATGGCTGGTCCCACCGGCGGATTGCGCGTGAACTGGACATCCACCGCGAGACGGTGGGCCGGCATTTACGCTTTGCCCGTTCAAAACCGGCCAAAGTGCTCACCGGTTCGGCCCCTGATCCGGCGGCAAAACCAGCCATTCCGCTCGCCGGCTCGGAACTGGTATTGGAGTTAAATCCGGCCATTCCGCTCGCCGGGTGTTTGAAGGCTGGTCGGCAGAGTTTGTGTGTGCCGTTGCAGGCGGTCATTGAGTCAGCGGTGCAAGCGGGATTGTCGGCCCAACGGATCTATCAGGACTTGATCTGTGATCACGCGTTCACGGGTGGTTATCATTCCGTGCAACGCTTCGTGCGGCTGTTGCTCCAGACGCAGCCGGTGCCGTTTGTGCGGATGGAGGCGGAACCTGGCATGGAAGCTCAGGTGGGTTTTGGTCAAGGTGCCTGGTGTCAGCGGCGGATCGAAAGTGGTGGAATCCTGGCGGTTTGAAATTCCGTTTTCTTCCGCCTTTGTTTTCTTCCCCAGCTTCAATTAAATCTCTTCTTCCTTCTTCTCGTCTTCTTCGCCTTGCAAGTTCTTGATCGCTCTGGCAGTTCAATCTTGATGATTCAAAACACTCGTCGCTGCAAGGCCTGCGGCCAACGCTTCAAAACGGATCACCGCAACGAGCGGCACCATTCCTTCTGTCAGAACGCCAAATGCCAGAAAATGCGTCGGGCGTTGACCCAAACCCGGCGGCGGGCCAACAAAGCCGTGAAGGCCGGCCCTCTGGCGTCCAGTCGGCTTCAGCATGGCTTGAAGCCGACATGATGGCGAAACACCCAATCTTTATCGGCCTGCTTTCGATGCTAACCGGTTCCTCGGATCTCCAGGAGCTTCAGGCGGTTTCCCGCCGCCTTTACGAACGCGGTCGCGATCTTTTCGGCATTTCCAAGGAAAGCATCAAATAGCCAACCGCGCAGTATTTTCAAACCGCCGCATTTTCACCAGATTCACGCCGCCGACCACACCTGGGTCAAGGTGGACGGCAAACGGAAGCGCCCGCATCTGTTTCGGATCGTCCTGTCGCATTCGCGCAAGAGCTACAGTGAAGTGGTCTGGCAGCAGACGACCGAGAGCTTCATCCGGCTTTTGGAAAGTGCGTTCCGTTACTCTGGTGGCTTCCCCAAACTTTGATCATCGACAATCTGCGGGCGGCCATGACGCGGGCTGGTCAGTTTATTTTGCCGTCACGCCGAATTCGCCGACCATGACCTTGAGCGAGGAGCTGCTGAAACGCGCGCTGAACCGGCAGGCCGCCGAGGCCTGCAGCGTGGCTACCAAGCTTACCCAAATAGCTTCGACTACAGAAGTGATTGTTGAATTTGGGCAGGCTGATTTCCTGACAATTCCTGACAGACAAATTTCATCTTGCGTGTGTATGCATTCATGTCAGAATTTTTAGTAAATGAAAATTCCCGAATATACGCAATGATGGAGTGAATGATGATGAAAACTGGAGAACCGTATTTCTGGGTTCAAGTCCTGTCGTGGGCACCACTCTTCGGTTTTTGACCCGGCGTGACACCGGGTGTCAGACAGTGATTTCCTCCTTGTATTCACAGTGGTTTTATCGCTTTCAGACCCTTCGATAGTGGTGACAAGTAGTGACGGTAAAAGACTGTCTTTGACTAAACTTTGTGCGTCTATTTGTGCGTCATGCTTCGTGGAAGGAATGGACAATTTCGCCACCGCACCCCGCAGCGAGAACAAGGAAACATCCGCGTAAGTGTTCGCCGTCAGCCGTGGATCATTGTGGCGCATCAATTCCATCGCTTCACGTTGCGGGACACCGGCACGATGCAAGTTTGTGCAGAACGTATGCCGGAGCGAATGGAAATCCACTACCCGGCCTTGGCTGTCAGTTTTTGGTATGCCCACGGCTTTCAAATGAGCATTGAACGCAACGGATTGCGGCATCAGCCCATCAAACACCAAATCACCCGCTTTTACATTGGCCGGTCGGAATCGTAACAACTCGGCGACGAGATCGGGATGCAGAGGCAGACACGCCAGTTTGTGATTTTTACTGACGGAGGCACGCACCGTCACCGATGGCTTTTCCGCGCTTAAATTCATGTCGCTCCATCGGAGTGCCTTTAATTCACCGTGCCGAATCCCTGTCAAAACCGCCATCAGATATACAATGCGTCTTTTGCCCGCCACATTCAGCAAGGCTTGGATTTCGTCATCCGTGTAAGCGCGCCGGGCACGGACTTCCTTGCCGCGCGTTTCCGTCTTCTGAACCACGGCCAGCGGATTGGCGGCAACTCGCCTCTGCTTGACCATCCAATTCAAAAGCCCTTTGGCGCTCGCCAGATATTCATTCATCGTCTTGGCGGCTTTCTTGTGTTCGCTCCGCCACTTCACAAACGAGTCGGCGGTGACATCGCGTAATGAATGCCAGCCGCACTGTTCCACCAGCAGCACCAGCCGGTTTTCAAATTCGGCGATGTATTGATCGTTTCGCCCTTTTGCCCGCAGATCGCCGATAAAATCTTTCAAATGTTTCGTCAGCGACTCTTGTGCCGCGTCTCGCATGACTTTTGCCGGAATCAAACCGTGAAGCTCTTTTTCCCGCTCTTGCACCATCTGGCGTAGTTTTTCCTGGGCAACTTGTTTGTCCGATACGCGCAGCGGGATTTGCGAAATCCGCCGCTCTCCATCCACGCGAATTTTTGCGGAATACAATCGTGATATTACCCGCTTGCCGTCATGCCGTCGTTTTGGCCGATAAATGTAAGCAATCATATTTGTCCTTTCGTTCAATTTGCTCCTTGTCCGCTCAACCGTCGAAAATATTCTTTAACTTTACTTTCCAGCATTCCCACCACGCCGCCGCTGCGAACCAATGGCGGCAACTCGCCAGCTTCCGCCTTCCGTCTTACCGTCCGCTTGCACACGCCGAAAATCCGCTCCAGCTCGGGCAGACGAATCAGCCGGTCGTTAAATTCATTTTCCGGGTTCATCTTCATCCTTCCATTTCCACATCTTCTCTTTTTTGTCCCACTTCATGCCGGTTTCCAATCGTTTCCGAAATAGCTCGGCCTTCTTGCTGGACAAGGTCGCGGCAAACGACTCCGCCAGCAGCCAAAGCATATCCTGTTGCCGGTTCTCTGTATCAAGCCCCTCCTCATACCGGACCTTCCGGTTGCCCTTGTCCTTCGGGTCCGTTTCTGCAAACTCCAAGGCTTTCACGGCTTCCTTGACGGTTTTTGGCTCATCCGCTGCCGCCGCTGGTTTGAGTTTTTTTCTCTGTGCCATCAGGCTCTCGCCCGGCTCATCCACATAACCCATCCGGCGTTTCATTTCCGCCGCCCACGCCTTGCATTCGCTCACGGACAGCACGATGTATGGGCGTAGTTTGACTTTGCGTTTGGTGCCGAAAAACGTGCTTTCAATGTGAGTGATGTAAAAAAAGAACGCGGTCAGCTTGCCTTCCTTGATGCGTTTATGAACCGCCGCGCGCTGGACGGGCACAAACATGGTGACACCGGCAGGCGAGATGCCCACGTCGCCCTTGTAATGCAAGCCGAGGTCTTCAATCCACTGGCCGCATTCGGCGTGTGTCCCCTCCCGGCGATAGGCGCGCGTGCCGGGCGTTGGCTCGCCGACAATCTTGCGCAAATCTTTCGACACTTCGATGAATGGAAACTCAATGAACCCCATATTTCTTACATAGTATCTCATAAGATACAGTTGTCACTATAAATTTGAGCGGTTTCCCAAGCCAGAGGCTTGCAGGGCTACTTCGTGAATTCCTAACCAGCCGCAACTTGCGACGTGAGCATTGGCAAGGAGGAACGAAACGGCGAGTGCTGCTGTTTGAGCCGGTTTCGTAGTGTCCTTGCCAAGCGGAGCGGAGCAGTATCATCGGCGGCGCAATTCACGAAGCCGGAGGGTGGAAATAAGTTCGCCTCTGCGAACCTAACTAGACCGGTTCTGATCAAAGGTTGCAGTAAAGGACATTGGATCGAGACTCACAAAAATTTATGTTGCATGAAATAATTATATGTTGCATATTGTTTCAATGAATCCTAGCCAGATGCTAAAACAGGCCAAAGCCGCCCCTGAAAAACGGGGTTTAGACGCTTATTTGGAAACCATTTGGGAACTTCGCAGAAAGGGAAACAGCTACCGCGAAATCGCTGAATTCCTAAATGGGCGCGGACTCGCAACCGATCACACGGCTGTCTATCGCTTGATGATGGTAAACAACCCGCTTCTCGATTACCGCGATGGCTGGGTTCTTCTTGGCGATGTCGAATATGAATCTCAAAAAGGGCGGCCACTTCGCCCGTTCAGTGCCGGGTTGTTTATCTCCATCAAAAAAAAGTTGCAGATCATCCCGCTGAAGAATGCGGCCCCAATGGCGGCAATTTGGTGTGAGGCTCATTTTGAACTCAATGCGCCGCCCAACTACGCTTGGCTGCATCAATTGTGCAAGTGTTTGCACATTGACTGGAACCCCGAACTGCCCTGTGATTTACAGTCGAATTTTGGCCTCGAACTTAAATTCGAGGGCAATCTGATGGCAATCGTTTGCCAGACTTTTAATTTGGAGACGATGATGCGTGACGTGGGAACCGGCGTAAAAGAGGCCACCCATTTCTTTGAACAAGATAAAGAGCGTTTTTTTCGGCGGGAAAAAATGCTTTCCGAAGGAAGGTCGGAAATTCTCAAATCACTTGTCATTCGTCCGAACGAATCAAAAGACGACGCATACGAAGATTCTCTGAAATGGAATCGTGAGTATGCCGAAAAACTTACCAAGCGGTTCAATTCAATTCCGATGCCATGATCTCAAATACGAAAGAACACTTCACCACCTCGTTAGCGTTTCAGAGGTGGCGAAAAACTCAACGAAACGCAACAACCAAAGGAATCATATGATCGCATGTGCAGGAAAAGGCGGTGGCGGTGGCAAGGGTGGTAGTGGTGGTAAAGGCAGCGGTGGTGGCGGACGTGGCCAAGGTAATGCTGGAGGATGGCCAAGCACGACGGGAAGCTCATCTGGAGGCGGAAGATCCAACGCACCTAGTGGGGGCAAATAATTCAGCAAAAAAATCGCGGAGACGGCAACGTTGCCGTCTCCGCTTTTTTCACAATCCACGCGACTTGCGTTGCGTGACCACCCGCAATTTCGTCGCCATCAGATAACAGTTTGGGGTGGACGCGCGGGATTAGGAGAGTTTTAATCATTAACGCAATCATCCGAACCCGTGAAAACAAACTTGCTCAAGATTGTCGTGCTGGCAATTGCTGGCATTGTTTTCATCCCACCATCTGCAATAGCACAGCAAAAGATATTGCCCGGTCATGTGCCGGATGCAATAGCGCGAATGCACTTGCAGCCAATTAGCCGGTTGGAGGCGACGAACGAATTGTGGCTGGCCATCGGACTGCCGCTGCGCGACCAGGCTGGCTTGGAGAATTTTGTGGCGCAGGTCTCTGACCCGGCCAGCCCGAACTTTCGCCATTACTTGACGCGGGAGGAATTGACCGCGCGCTTTGGCCCGACAGAGCAGGATTATGAGGCGGTCAAAAATTTTGCGCGGTCAAACGGTCTGGCCATCGCCGTGACGCATGGCAACCGGCTGTTGCTGGATGTCACCGGCCCGGTGGCGGCGGTCGAAAAGGCTTTTCACATTACGCTGCGGACATACCGGCATCCAACCGAGGCGCGTGATTTCTTTGCGCCGGACACCGAGCCGATGGTGGACGCTACCTTGCCGGTGGTTGATATCGAAGGCTTGAGCGATTTTTCGCTGCCGCATTCAAAATGGAAAAAAGGCAACGGGTTTCATGCGAGTTCCAAACGGGGCACTGCTCCAGACGGGTCTGGTGATATATTTGGCAACGATTTTCGCAACGCCTATGTGCCCGGAACAACACTGACCGGTGCGGGGCAAAGCGTCGGCTTGATGGAATTTAGTGCGTTTTACACGAATGATATTTTTAATTACGCGAATTTGGCGGGAGATGGGCGAACAAACATTATCATCGAACCCGTTTTGATAGACAATTACTCCGGTAATCCCAGCGGCAGTGAGGGTGAAGTTGAACTGGACATTGAAATGGCAATGGCAATGGCACCTGGTTTGGACAAAATTGTCTGTTTTGAGGCAGGTGGTGTGGGAAAGCATAATGACGTTTTGAACACGATGCTGGCATACAGTAACATTCTGAATTTGAGTTGTTCTTGGGGCTGGAACGGGCCAAGCAACACCACCGACGCCATTTTCATGAGCATGGATGCAGTCGGGCAAACATTTTTCAACGCGTCTGGCGACTGGGGCGCTTTTACGACTGGTTCCAATTCAGTAAATGGCGTTGATAACCCCAATTCGGTCACAGCCAATGCGCCATCCAGCAACCCATATATCACACAAGTGGGTGGAACCACGTTGACGATGAATGGTGCAGGCGCTACTTGGGCTTCAGAAGTGGTATGGAATTGGGGAGTGGATTCTTCTGGCGATTACTTTGGCTCTAGTTCTGGCGCGAGTAGCGGCGGCATCAGCAGTTATTATACGATTCCAAGTTGGCAGACGAATGTCAGCAATTTGTCAGGCAGAGGGGGTTCGGCCAGTTTTAGAAATATTCCCGATGTGGCGGCGTGTGCAAATAATATCTATGAAATTTATGACAATGGCAAAAACACGAATGACTACGATGGCAATGCTGGCACGAGTGCCGCCGCGCCGTTGTGGGCTGGATTCATGGCACTCGTCAACCAGCAGTTGGCGACCAACGGACAGCCGAGTGCCGGCTTCATCAATCCAGCCCTCTACGCCATTGCTGCGAGGACAAACTACACGTCGTATTTCCATGATGTCACGAGCGGCAGCAACACTTGGGTGAGCAGTCCGAATTTATTTTATGCAACCAACGGTTACGACCTTTGCACCGGCCTTGGCACGATGAATGGAACCAATTTGATCAACGCCCTGACCGTGCCGTTGATGATCAATTTATTAGTCCCGCATACCACAGGAACAAATTTTCTATTTCAGTTTCTCTCGCAAGTTGGTTTCACCCATGCCGTCCAATGTCGAACGAATTTGCTTTCTGGAAGCTGGCAGTCTTACACGAATGTCACCGGCGACGGAACATTGAAGACAATTTCCATCCCGCACTCCGTCTTCGGCACGTCCCCGCAAGGCTTCGTTCGTGTTTTGACACAGTGACGTTTCAGAGCGTCACGCAATCAGGCAGCCATGTTGGCAATTTCCTACGTTCACGCCAACCATAAAACGGCGTTAAAATAAACCATAGTGAAAGTGTTTTTTGGATAGACACCATCCCCTTACGGTTAGTAACGGCGAAAAATGTGCCGTTGTAATGAGCGGCAAAAGGCGACAAAAGGCGGCAACGGATTTGTCGCAATTTGTCGCACTCAACGACTGGATTTTGCCGCCACTTGCCGCAATTTGACAGTAGGGATTTACCGCCTTTGGATTCATTTAGATGGTGGACGCCATTCTCCTTGCGACGCAAGCGGGCTGACGTAACACGGTTTGGAAAATGTTTTCCAAAAAATATTCTGACAGCATCACGCGCCCGGATCATGCAACATGGCATGGTAACACACACCTCGGTGCTCACCATTGTTCGCTAAAAAATCCGTCAGACATCTTCCCTTAGCACAGCTTGAGGCCACGACCGCAGACGCGAATGTTGCGCGAAATTTGCGCAACTGTTGCGTAACAAGTTCAACTCAATCAAACATCATTCAACACGGCTCAACATCAGCCGTTCATACCGCTTGAATCGTCCGGCCAAGTCACACCCAGGACAATCGCAAGGGAGCGGCGAAAAGTGGAAATTAGTTAAGGCACGCGTTACCCCGTAGTTTCACACGGTTTTTACGGCTCGCCAAAATCTCGCCGAATGTTGCGCGAAATGCTTCGTTTGTGCTAACCGTCCGTTGACACCCTGTTGCCAACCGTGCGACTGCACCGTGTTGCCAACTGCGTTGCGAACTTTGCTGCTTCGGATGTTGCCTCGCGTGTTGCCAACCATATTGCGAATGTTCGCATCTTTCAAACTGACTCCGCGTGAATCGCCTTCTCATTGTATGGCTCGCTGCGCGTCGTCAAGGTTGTGCCTTCGGCCTCCACCTGTGACTACGCTCGCTTCGCCAAAGGCCGGTGGCGATTAAGGATTCACGCTGGAAGTGTCACGGTTGTTGGGAAATTTCTACCAGCGAACCGCCGTTATTATTTGGCATGAGACGCGATGCGCTGGCGGATTTCAGCCAGCAGCTTCCGTCCGCGTGCCGGATTGCCGCGCTTCTGGCGCACCACAAAGCGGGCTTCCGCCTGGCGTTCAGTGATGACGTGCGTGACAAAGTTGTCAAACAGCCTTTGCACACTCGTGCCGGTGGATCGCGCCGCGCCCAGCAGCGCCTTGTGCCGCGAGTTGTCACAACGATAAGGAATGGTTTTCATTTTACGATTTTCAGATGTTGCGCCGGTGTCACCACGCGCGGCGAGGCAAATTTAAGCTCGCCCCGCCCAAAGTCGCGCGTGTTATGCGTGACCAGATGTTCCACGCCACCGGCTATCGCCAGTTCCAAAACGTGGTCATCATCCGCATCCGGCAGGTTTGGCCGCCAGCGGAAATAAATCGGCTGCCAGATCGCCGCCGCGCAGAAATCGTCCAACAACGCTTCGCGTTCCGCCGCCGTCACCGGCACGCCCCGCCACAAACTTTCCCGCTGCACCAGTTGCTCGTATTCCGCAAAGAGGGCGTCACCCATGACGGCTTGATCTTCATGCGCCAGACAGCGATCCAACACTTCCGCGCTCGCGCCTTCCTGACTGCGCAGGGCGGCTACGAAAACATTGGTGTCTTGCACGATTTCCATGCGGTATAAAATGACATCACAGGTGATGCCAGTCAAGCGGAAGGTTAATTTCAAAGTCGCGGCGGATTGCAAGAGTTTGGCTGGCGTTTAATAATCCAATTCACTGGCAGGCAGCAATTCCACTTTGGCAATATGCGGCCCGCGCGACGTGAACGGAGATTTCTCTGTTGGCGTGGGCGGGGCATCATTCGTTACCGTCGGCGCAACTTTGATGGCCGCATCCGGCACACTTTTTGGCGCAGCCGGAATGTTGACGGCTGGCGCGGTCTGGGCGCGATTCCGTCGCTTGCGCCGCTTGCCGCCCTCCAGGACGATACGACCGTATTCGGCCACGCGCGCCCGGTTGGTCTTTACTCCATTTTGCATCAGCAATTCAGCGATGGCAGCGTAGGACGCATTTTTACCGCGCAATTCCATGATGGAATCATGGAACGGTTTCAAATTGCTGAATGGAATGCGACTCGGATCGGGCTGATATTCTTGAATCGCCTTGCGCAGCAATTCAAGGTTGGGTGTTAATGGTGATGTGTTCATAATTTTGGGGAGTCATGGTTGAAAGCGTGACGACAAAATTTCGGCGAGCCATCTTGCGAGATGTTTCACTGGTTATTGCGTTGTCTGTTGCGCGGACTGCGGTGCGGGCGGTGCGCGCCATGTTGCGAGTTGTCTCGCGAGTCACCCGCGCGGAAATTCGGCGGCATCGCATTTGCCACTGCCCGGCCATTGCCGGGAAATAGTGCGGAAGTGAACGAGCCATCTCGCCAGATTTCTTGCCGAATGGTTCGCGGTCGTTGCGCGACCGTCTCGCGGGACTCCGCTGAATCATCGGCGAGCGATTGGCGAGTCGTAAAAACCTTACAAAGTTAAGGGGTAAGGCTTCCTCCTGTCTAAAATTACAAACCACTGACGTGCGACTGCACCGCGATGTGAAAATTATTGCATCGGACTTTTTGCACTTCGCGAACGCAACTGCGCAAATTAACGATGCAATTTGTGATGCGAAATTCATCGTGCCGACGATTTGGTTTTTGTGAGCGTGCCGGACACAGTCTGATTGGCGGGAATGAAATGTGATCATGGTTCGTCCATTATTTCGTTGTCGTCATTCCGCGCCGGGTCAACATCGGCGATGATGAATGGTGGTGGTCGGTGCATCGGCGGTCGTGTCGTGATGATGATGCCGGAAATAATCATGGCGGAGTTTCCCTGTGGTCGTTTCCGCCGCAAGCCGCCGCTCAAAACCCAGGCAATCAGCGCCAGGGACAGCCAGACGAACACGAGGTAACAATAAACGCCGTAATCCTGAATCAGGGCGTCCAGAGCGTTGAACACGGGATTCAGCACCGTAGCCGGATTTAAGATCATGGCTGGCCCTCCGCTGAATTGACGATTGCGAGGATTGCTGCTTTGAGTGGGGCCGGAAGTTTTGCCCAAGCCGTGACTACTTGAGACAAATCGCGTCCCAAGGCGACTAGAATTTGTGCGTCTATTTGTGCGTTACCATTTGCATTTTCTAACGAATCCGATATTTTTAACAGGTTCAAGTCCTGTCGTGGGCACCACTTTTGTTGATGAAATCAAGGATTCTGTTGCTACTTGCACAGAATTTGCACAAAGTAAGGCTCGAAGTCCTGACCGTCGTGTGAGATTCCCCGTCACAATCGAGTTTTACGACCAGCGAGCCAAAGTCTATGCGCCCGCCCAAAACTTCCCGTTCTACCGCGTCGCGTTCAAGGTGGCTGGCAAACGGCGGATGCTGACCTTTGGCAGCTATGGTGATGCGAAAAAGGCGGCAGAGGACAAGGTGAAGGAACTTCACAAAGGCCAGCAATCATCCGCCCTGACCGCAAAGCAGGCGCAAGACGCCCTCACCGTCCATGATATGCTCGCCGCGTATCGGCAGGAAACCGGCAAGCTGGTTTCCATCGTCGAAATGACCGGTAACTACCTTTCCGCCGACAAGCTATTGCCGAAAGGCTGCTCCCTGCTGGAGGCCGTCCGTGTGTATCGCCAGAGCATTGCCGCCGTCCAACGCAAGCCGCTGGCGGATGCTGTCACGGAATTTTGCGATGCACGCAGACCAAAGGGCGTTTCGCAAGACGGCAAGCGTTCTGCCCTGTCGCCTGTGTATGTCCAAGACACCGAGCGGCATTTGACCGAATTTTCCGATGCGAACACGGGCGCGGACGTGTGCGACCTGACCAAACAGCACCTTGATCTGTTTGTTGAATCTCACGCCAAGCTTTCGCCCAAAAGCCGCAATCACTACCGCGCCACACTGCGGATGTTTTTCGGCTGGTGTCAGCGGCGCGATTATCTCGCGGCCAATCATCGGCTGCTTGAAGCGGATGGACTGCGAAAAGAGGACGCGGACACAGGCGACGTGGATTATTACCGCCCGGCAGAACTTCGCTTGATGCTCGACAATGCCGCGCCGGAAATGGCGGAAAGCGCTTTGAGCACTCTTTTCAAACACTCACCAAGGCCAAACGTGAGGGCGAAATCTGAATCGCCTTTCGCATAACAGGAGAAACCACCACTTGCCGGTACGGCCGTCACCGCTTTCGACTTTTCTTTCATCGGCGAGCAACTAGGCTTTCGGCATGAGTTATTTGCTACGCGCCATTGAGGATTCGATCACCACGCTGCGCAGCTTGTCCGCGCTGGAGGAGCCGCTGGACCGCGCGGCCCAGCTTGTCCTGCGCTCGCTCACCGGCGGCCACAAGCTGCTCGTCTGCGGCAACGGCGGCAGCGCGTCGGACGCCACGCATCTGGCCACGGAATTTCTCTGCCGCTTCCGCGAGGAACGCCGGCCCTACCCTGCCCTTTCGCTCACGGCCAACGGTGAATTCATGACCGCCGTCAACAACGATTATCACGCCGATGAAATTTTTGCGCGCCAAGTCTGGGGGCTCGCGGATAAAGGCGACGTGCTGATCGGCATCACGACGAGCGGCAAATCAAAAAACATCCTGCGCGCGCTCGAAGAAGCCAAGCGCAAAGGCGTCGAGAGCATCGCCATCCTCGGCCGCGACGGCGGTTTCACGAAGGGCGTGGCGACGGTTGATCTGATCGTGCCGGGCACGGTTACGGCGCGGATTCAGGAAGGCCAGAAAGTTCTCTACCATGCGCTCTGCGAAATGGTGGAAGCGAAGCTGCCCAAATAAATGCAGAAGGAAGAATGCAGAAATCAGTCGCCACGCGTCCGTTTTGAAATGGTGACGAGAATGGCGACCAGTTCGTTGGCCTCCTGAAGCAGCGGTAACAGGCGTGGTTGCGGCAGGATTTTTTCTTCAGCGAGCAGCTCGAGCCAGTAACTGGTTTCGTCGGCTTCCTTGAGGCAATCACCAACTTTTGAGATGAACTCCGCCTTTGACCGCGCGCGGTTCGCCTCGCGATAATTTGCGCCGATGGATGTTCCCGAACGCAAAACTTGTTTGCCTAGAACCTGTGCCAGCGTTTCCTTGGGCAGCGCGACGTAGAGCCGGATTATTCGGCGGCCAAAATCCTTGGTGCGCGGCAATAAATCTTTTTCTGCATTCTGCCTTCTGCCTTCAGAAATAATCCGGCTCGTTGCCGGGCTTCCACTTGATGTTGCAGCCGATGCTGGCGACTTGAAAGGCGGAGGTGCTTTTCCCCGCCAGCACGGCGTCGAGCGCGGCGCGCAGATCTTTTCCGGTGACGGGAATGCCGTTGCCCGGCCGGCTGGCGTCAAACTGGCCGCGATAAACGAGCCGGCGGCCGCGATCAAATAGAAAAATGTCCGGCGTGCAGGCGGCGCGATAGGCTTTGGCTACGGCCTGCGTCTCGTCGTAAAGATACGGGAAAGTGTAGCCGGCGGCTTTCACTTCGTCCTTCATTTTCGCCGGGCTGTCGGCGGGATAATTCTTCGCGTCATTCGAGTTGATGCCGATGATGCCCACGCCGCGCGGCGCATAATCGTTGGCTAATTGTGCCAGTCCGGCGCGGATGTGGATGAGGTAGGGACAATGGTTGCACATGAAAACCACGGCGAGCGCGGTCTTGTCCTTGAAGTCGGCGAGCGAAACGGTTTTGCCGGCCGTGTCCGGCAGTTGAAAATCCGGCGCGGTCGTGCCGAGCGGCAGCATGGTGGAAGGTGTCAGAGCCATGCGCAGAATGTGAAGCCATTCGAAAAAATCTTCAAGCCGTTAAATTTGTGCGGGAGAAAGCCTCGGCTGGTGCAACCCGGAATAGAAAGCGGCCGGAACAGTCTCCCGTTCCGGCCTTGGCTTTGTCAGCCGTGGGTTGGTGGGCTGGCTCGCGCTGCGAGCCAGCGGCTCCTCGCCGCGCGAGGAGCCCTACCATGGTGGCTGGTAGCCGTCCGCAAGGACTCCGTCCACGATGCTCGAGCCGGGCATGGACCAGTCGTTTTGACCGATGCTGCCGTCATCATCGCTCAACCTTCAAAGGAAATAAAATCTCCCAGGGCCGAAGGCAGCGTGGGCGTGAATGGCTCGAAGGCGTAGCTGACGCTGGTGTCAAAGCCCGCGTTGCCCGCCGCCGTGGCGTCCACAAACGGGGTCAGCGCGGTGACGGCCTGGCTGATTTTCGTCCATGCCAGGGTGCGCTCGTAGCCGTTGTTGTTCGCGGGGCTGACATTTTCCGCCACGTTCTGGGCGCCGGTCACGCTGGTCAGGTTCAGGTCGGCGGCAATCACGCGGGCGAGGCTGCGGTGGTCGCTCTCGATGCCCATGATGCGCGCGGCGGTGACCCGCAAGTTCGCGCTGCTGAAGTCGCGCACGCCCACGAGATAAGCGGCGATGAAGGCGTCTTCCAGGGTGACCAGGATGTTCACGGTGGTCTGCGGATCGGTGAACATGGCGGCCGGATAATAGAACGCGGTATAGGGCGTCGGCTTGTTGGTGAGCGAGGCCAGCGAGGCGTAATGCGACATCTCCTCCTGCAGCGCCGCCGTCAGGTAATCCTGGTCCGCCTGCGGCAGGCCGCTGAAGAAGGGCGAGGTGTTGATGATGTTCATGTAGGTGGTGACGGCGAGCGCTTCGGCGATTTCCGCCGCGATGATGATTTTTTTGTCGCCCGCCGTCGGGTGGACCTTGTCGTCGGCGTCATTGTCATTGGGCTCGGTGTCCTTGGCCACGCCGAGGCGCGGCAGGAGCACCGCCCCGCCCAGCAAGGAGGCGCGGGTGAGAAAAGAACGGCGGTTGAGGTTGGCGGAGTCAATTTTCATTGTGTCTTTCATAACAATCCTTTCGTTTTACGTTGGTTGGTTGTGGCTGCCAGCCAGACTGGTTTTCAGCCTTCGTGATTCCATTACGAACGGGCGGACGATTTGGATGCATTAAAATAAAATGAGCGGCTCCGCTCGCGCGAAACCGCTCAGGCTAGGGCCATCCGGCGACGGGTCTTATTCCGGCATCAGCACGGAATCAATCACCAGGATGACTCCGTTCGACTGGTAAACATCGTAGATGGAAATGTTGGCCACGCCTCCTTTCTCATCTTTTACCACGATGTTGTGGGTGCCAT
>Ga0182024_10007818_pt1 | contig 22906 bp, 21 predicted proteins | sample P32metaG_FD_120480 | JGI IMG/M metagenome (GOLD analysis project Ga0182024, IMG submission 120480) | Permafrost microbial communities from Stordalen Mire, Sweden - P3-2 metaG (Illumina Assembly) | ecosystem: Environmental > Terrestrial > Soil > Wetlands > Permafrost | place: Sweden: Stordalen... | reverse complement strand
CGCGACTTGCGAAAATAGGCGCGGTCCTTCGCATCGATGTTTGCGAAAATGTCGGCGGCGATCAACCGCGCGATTCCGGCGACCAACACTCCATCGGCCCAAGCGTTGACAAATCTGGCGGCGGCGCGGCCGCCGTCACCACCGAACAGCGACGGCCGATCGGGGTAGGTGTCTTCTAGATATGTCGCGATTGTCCAAGAGTCGAAAACGACATGATCGCCATCGACAAGGACCGGGACGCGCTTCTGTCCAGAAAATGCGATGACTTCTTTATCGGTGAAACGCCACGGGGTGGTATCGAACGGCAGGTGTTTGTGTAACAGCGCCATTTTGGTGCGCCAGCAATAAGGGCTGAAGCGCCGTTCAGGTTCCGCTGCAGCGAGATCGTAGAGTAGCCGTGCCATGGGCGAATCCTGTCTAAATCCTGCATGCTACCGTCGCCGCGTTTTGACCGAACAGCAGCGCCTTGGATTCTTCGGACACCGTCGGCTGGGTATTGATCTCGTCCGCCTTCTGATAAGCCCGCACGGTAGCGGGCCGCAGCCGGATTGCCTCGAACCAACGCTTCACGTGTGGAAAATCGTCGAGGTTCTGTCCCTGACGCTTCCACGGAACGATCCAGGGGTAGCAGGCCATGTCTGCAATTGAATACTCGCCCGCTAGGAACGCGCGATCGGCGAGGCGTTTGTTGAGCACGCCGTAGAGTCGGTTCGTCTCCTTCACGTAACGATCGATGGCATAGGGAATTTTTTCCGGCGCGTATTGGCTGAAGTGATGGTTCTGGCCCGCCATGGGACCCAAGCCGCCCATCTGCCAGAACAGCCATTGTAGAGCCTCGGCCTTGCGGCGAGATGCGCCCTCTAAGAACATCCCCGTCTTCTCGGCGAGATAAAGCAGAATAGCGCCCGATTCAAAAACCGAAATCGACTTGCCGCCGTCCCTCGGCTTATGATCGACAATTGCCGGTATCCGGTTGTTCGGGGAGATCGCCAAGAACTCCAGCTTGAACTGATCGCCCTTGCTGATGTTGACCGGGACAATACGGTACGGCAACGCGCTTTCTTCCAGAAACATCGTGACCTTGTGACCGTTCGGGGTCGTCCAGTAATGGAGATCGATCATCTTGGTTTATTCCTCTTGCGATGGGGCTTATCGAGGATAGCGAACGCCGGCCGCACGACGCCCTCAAGGAGCGCGCGGTCGGGAGCAGCGCGCGCGAGCACGCGGATGCCGAGCAGGACCCCGAGCAGCAGGCGCGCCGTATCTTTCGCATCGATGCCGCGCGGCGCCGTTCCGTCGGCCTGCGCGGCGACAATGCATCTTTTGAAAAATGCTTCGATCTCACCGAATTGCTTGGCGATAACGGCGCCGAGCTTCTTTTCGTGCGGCGCAATCTCAAGCGCCGAATTGACGAGGAAGCATCCTTTGCGCTTTCGGTCCTTGACCGAATGGTCGACGATTTCGGCAAAGAAGCGATTGATCGCCTCTTTGGGAGGCAGCGATGTTTCGTATCTGCGCAAGCGGTTGCGCGTCGTGCAATCGAGATAGCGTTGCAGGGCGCGGGCAAAAAGGGTCTGCTTGTCCCCGAAGGCGTTATAGAGACTTGGCGCCGTCAGGCCCATCGAAGTCGCGAGATCGCGCATCGATGTCGACTCGTAGCCGTGCTGCCAGAAACGATCGGTCGCCGCCTGCAGGGCAACTCCCTCGTCGAATTCTCTCGGTCTTCCCACGTGCAATCCCGCCGCCACACGCGCCCAGCGCCGGCCGAGCTCGCATTGAAGTTGACATTATATAACACTCGCTACACAATGTCCAGGAAGTGACTTGGCCTTCAGAGCCGTCGATCCGATTTGACTTTCGGGTCAATAAAGAGTCCGAGGGGGAAGCGTGGTGGATAAGGCCAAACAAAGCGGCGCGGATATCGCGCCAGACGCTTGGATCGAGGGCGTTCAAGGCGCCGAGTTCAAGACGCTGATCGATACCAAGCGCCGTTCGATCGTGCCGATGATAGCCATCTACGTGGTGGGCTATATGGGCCTTTCGGTACTCGCCGGCTTCGGCCGTGGCATTCTCGGCATAAAAGTGCTGGGACCGGTCAATCTCGGCTTCGCGCTCATCGCCGGCAATTACGTCATGTCGTGGGCGTTAGCCCTCGTATACGCGCGCGTATCCGCCAACAGCCACGATCCGCTCGTCAAGATCGTCGTCGAAAAAACGCGTGCGCGGCGGAGCGTCCCATGAATCTCATAACGATCGGCATGTTTGCCGCAATCCTCCTAATTTCGCTTGGCATTACCGCGTGGGCGGCGCGGCGTACACGCACGACCGTGGACTTCTATGCGGCTGGAAAGGGATTGACGGCAGCGCAAAACGGATTCGCGCTCGCGGGTGACTGGTGCTCCGCCGCTGCTTTTCTGGGATTTACCGGCCTCACCGCTCTCTACGGCATGGATGGCGCGCTTTATGCCGTCGGTCCGCTTGTCGCATTTTGCACCGTGTTGTTGCTGATCGCCGAGCCGTTGCGCAACACGGGGACGTACACCATTGGCGATGTGATCATGTACCGGATGCGCCAACCGCCGGCGCTAGCCGCCGCGATTATCGGAACGATTGTGATCAATCTTGCCTACCTTGTTCCGCAGATGGCTGGCGGCGGCCTTTTGATCAAGCTTCTGTTTGGATTCCGCTATGACGTATCGGTCATGCTCGTTGGCCTTGGCATGATCATCTACGTCGCCGTCGGCGGCATGCTGGCGACGAGCTGGGTGCAGATCGTCAAAGCCATCCTCATGCTCGGCGCCGGCTTCGTCATACTGATATTGTCGCTCAAGGGAGTGGGTTTTGATCCGCTTGCTTTGTTCGCGTCGGCGGAGGCCAAGGCCGGTCCGAACTTTTTGCTGCCCGGGAATCTACTGAAAAACCCGTTCGACGAAGTCTCGCTCGGATTAGGCTACATGCTGGGGCTCGCTGGTCTGCCGCATGTCATGACGCGCTTTTACACTGTGCCAGATGCGACGACGGCGCGGCGCTCGGTGATCTGGGTCATGTTCCTGGCCGGCGCCTTCTTCGCCTGCACGACCATTTTCGGTCTTGCGGCCGTGCATTATATCGGACCCGAGGCGCTACGCGTCGGCAATCCCGGCGGCAACCTGACGCTGCCGCTGTTGGCGCAATATCTCGGCGGCGGAAAGGGCACGACCGGGGGCGATCTTATGCTTGGTTTCGTCTCGGCAGTGGCGGTTGCGACAATCCTCGCCGTCGTTGCCGGGCTGACACTCGCGACGTCCGGCGCCGTCGCCAACGACCTGTACGTCAACCTCATCAAAAAAGGTAACGTCGAGGAACGTCAGCAGGTTCTGGTTGCGCGTATCACCGCGATCGTGGTCGGCGTCGTGGCAACGCTGCTGGGCATTTTGGCCGAGGGAGTGAACGTGGCGGTGCTAGTCATCTTGGCCATCTGCATTGCGGCCAGTGCAAACTTCCCCGTACTGGCGCTAAGCCTGTTCTGGCGCCGCTTCAATACCGGCGGGGTTATCGGCGGAATGGGACTCGGTCTTATTTCGTCCGTGGGGCTTGCGCTCATTGGACCGGCCTATCTCGGGCCCCATGCGTTGTGGCCGCTGGTCAATCCGACCGTGGTCGCGTTGCCGCTCGGAATTCTAGGGGCGGTGCTTGGTAGCCTCATTGCCGGGCGCAATCATGAACACGAAAAGCGGTTTGGCGAAGTGACGTTCCGGATCCAGACCGGTCTGCGATCGCGGTCATGACGATCAGGGCGGTAGTCTTCGATGCCTACGGCACACTCTATGATGTGCACTCGGTGTATAAAAAGACCGAGGAGCTTTGTCCGGGCAAGGGTGATCTCATCAGCCAGATCTGGAGGCTGAAACAACTGGAATATACTTGGCTCCAGACCTCATTGCAGGACTACCGTGATTTCACCTTTCTGACCCACGCCTCGCTCGAATTTGCGCTGCACGCCGTTGGAATCGAGCCAAACGACAGCGTGACCAAGCCGTTGTTCGATAAATATCTCGACCTCGATCCCTACCCCGAGGCGAAGGATGCGCTCGGCCAATTGAAGAGCGCGGGCGGCCGCAAGCTCGCCATCCTGTCGAATGGCAGTACCGCCATGCTCGCGGCGCTGGTCAAGAATTCCGGCTTCGACGCCTTACTTGACGCTACCATCAGCGTGGACGGAGCGAGAAAATTCAAACCGCATCCGGATTGTTATGCGCTCGTTGAGAAAACCCTCGGCGTCAAGAACGATGAAGTGCTCTTCGTATCGTCCAACGGCTTCGATATCGTCGGCGCCAAGCGTTTCGGATTTAAGGCCGTTTGGATTCGGCGTGGCGGCGGTCCCAGCGTGGCGGTGGACCCGGTCTTGCCGGCGCAACTGTATCGTCTGCTACGAGGCCACGCCGAGTGCCTCGGCTACCTGCCTGACGACACGGTTGCCGCCTTGACCGATTTGCCGGGTCGGCTGTGATCGATCCGGTGTTCGCAGCGCAAACCGGAAGGACCGTTAGATATGACCATCAAACCGCGCGAACCCGCACCGCGACTCGAGGTCACGTTGCTCGACGGCAGTACTTGGCGTCTCCACGACGCAAAGCCGGCCATGTTCGAGATGATTGTGGTCTACCGCGGCCTGCACTGCCCGGTCTGCAAGACCTATCTGGCCGATCTCGAAACTAAGTTGCCGGAATTCGCCAAGCGGGGTGTTGACGTCATTGCGGTGAGCACGGACAGCCGCGATCGTGCCGAACGTGCGAAGACGGAATGGGGCTTGGACAGGCTGCGTCTGGGATACGATCTCTCGATCGCCACCGCGCGCGAGTGGGATTTGTACATTTCACACGCAATCCGAGAAGGGGAGCCGCCAGTCTTCAGCGAACCCGGTCTATTCCTAATCAAACCGGATGGGACGCTGTTCTTCACCGCGCGCGGCAGTGCTCCTTGGGGACGCCCTCCATTTGATCAAATGCTGCGCGGCATCAACATAGCGGTAGAACGCAAAATGCCGGCCCGCGGAGAAGCATAGAGCGCCGCTGGCAATATTACCGGGAGAAATGCATGTTGGAACTCTACCACAATATCAATTCAGTATGCGCGCAAAAGGTGCGTATCGCTTTGAAAGAGAAAGGTCAAAAAGCCATAGATCATATTCTGACACTCCGTGGCGATCAGAACGAGCCCGCCTATCTCATGCTCAATCCGAACGGCGTCGTGCCGACGCTGGTCCATGACGATGAGCCGATCGTTGAATCCTCACTGATCCTCTACTACATCGACGATGTATTTCCTGATCCACCATTGATGCCAAAGGAACCGCGACTGCGGCATCGCGTGCGCCTCTACAACAAGCTGATTGACGAATACCTCCATAACGCCTGTACGATCATGACGTTTGCGACGGCCTTCCGTCCGAATTTTCTGAAGATGACCCGTGAGGGGTGGCTGGCAGAGATCAATAAGGCGCCGCTCAAGCGGCGGGCTGAGTACAAGCGAAGCGTTATAGAACACGGGCTCGATTCTGAATTTGTGGCCGACGCGCTTGCACAGCACCACAAACTTCTGACCTGGATGGCAAAATCCCTCGACGAGGGCCCTTATCTTGCCGGCGATAGCTTCTCCAATGCAGACTGCGCGGTGATCCCCTACATTCTCCGGCTGGAACTCCTGAAGCTCGGCGGCATGTGGGCACCGTATCCGACGATCGCCGACTGGTGGCTGCGCATGCGGGAGCGGCCCTCCGTCAAAGCCGCCATCTTCGACCGCATGACCGGGGCCGATTGGGCGCCGTTCAAAAACCTCGCGCCTGATCCGTGGCCTAAGGTGCAAGAGTTGCTGAAAGCGGCTTGACGGACCTTTTAGACACAATCCAAACGGGAGCATCGAGATGTCGTTGAAAGAGCAACTCGCCGAATACCGAGCCGGCTGGTACCAGCGTGTTCCCGCCGAGCGCCAAGCGATCATGAAGCGCCATATCGATCAGCTACGCAACGGCGCCACTGCCCGTACCATGTTGAAAATTGGTGATCACGCACCAGCAATCGTACTGGAGAACGCCAAGGGTGTGACCGTCGACGTTGGTACACTGCTCGCGAAAGGCCCGGTCATCGTCACCTTTTATCGGGGAGGCTGGTGCCCGTATTGCAACCTCGAACTGAAGGCATATCAAGACATCCTGCCGGAGATCGTGGCGGTGGGGGCATCGCTCGTCGCCATCAGCCCCGAGAAGCCTGACGACACAGTGTCGACCGCGGAGAAGAATGCGCTTACCTTCGAAGCGCTAAGCGATGTAGGCCAGAATGTGGGGCGGAAATTCGGCTTGGTCTACGAATTCACCGAAGAGCTCAAGAGCGCCTATCGCGGCTTCAATTTAGATATTCCGGTGCGCAATGGCACGCCGGGCGAATGGGCGCTGCCGGTATCGGCAACCTACGTCATCGATCGCGATGGCTCCATTGTCTATGCTTACACAGATGTCGACTACCGCGACCGCGCCGATCCCCGTGATGTCCTGGCAGTCCTCACGAAAAAGGCTGTCGCTGCATAATCACGACTGACAATCACCCCACTAACCGTGAGAAGTCCGCGCCAAGCGTGAATTGAACATCAGGAGGGAACAATGCCCCGGCTGCGTTACATCGAAGAAAGCGAAAAGACCCCACTTACCCGCGAGTTGATCGAGTCAGCCAAGCGCACCGGCGCACCCGATCCGCGCGTTGTCAGCCTGATGACGCGCAGCAAGCTTGGCATCGCTTGGGTCGAATATTGGAACAAGCTCCTTTACCAGGGAGTCCTGCCACACAAGCTCAAGGAAATGTGCCGCATCAAGATTTCGGTCGCGCATCAATGCGGCTACTGCTCGACGGTGCGTTCGAATGTCGCCAAGGCCGAAGGCCTGACCGAGACCATGATCAACGACTTGTTCGATTATGCCGGCAGTAAGCTCTTCACCGCGCGCGAGAAAGCGGCGCTGCATTACGCCGATCTGTTCAAGCAGGGCGAGCACGCCAGCGACAAGGATGATGTCTATGCTGAGCTCGCCAAGCACTTTACCGACGAAGAGATCATCGAACTCGGCCTGTTTTGCGCCGAGACCGACGGCGTCGGCAAGTTTGTCAAATCGCTCAACGTCGTGAGTTGGGAAGAAGCCTGCGAGCTCGATCCCAGGCTCAATGCCGGCGTGAAGCGGGTCGCGGCGGAATAAATAAGGCGATGCTAACGGACGCAGCCGGGGGAACTCGGACCAACGGCCTAAGTCAGGGAAGGAACCAAACATGACACAACGCTTATCCGGAATGTCCGACGCAGATGCCGGTGGTATCGCCAAGCATGCGCTCGCCGGCTCGACCAAACTTCTTGGCCGCTCGTCCAATCTGCTGCGCATCCTGTCGCAGCACACGCCCTATCTCGCGCGCTGGTTTATCGGTTTTGTCGCGGCGGTGCGCCAGCCCAACGTCGGGGCAGTCTCTGATGTGCGCTTGCGCAACCTCGCCACCATCAAGACCTCGATGACCAACGAGTGCAAATATTGCGCGACACATACTTCGATTTACGGGCAGGCGCTTGGCGTCAGCGAAGCGCAGCTTGAAGCGATGAAAGGGGATGCCTGGCACCGCAGTCCGTTGTTCAGCGAGCGCGAGAAGGCGACCATCGCGTGGGCGGAAGCGGTGACACGCAACACTGCGAAGAGCGACAAGGCACTGTGGGACACCATGAAGCGCCTGTTTAGCGATGCCGAGATTGTCGAGATCACTTTGGCCTCGGCGATGTTCAACATGATCAATCGCCTCAACGACACGTTTTGGACCGAGCTCGAAACTGACGAATACAATCGCCGCCAAGGCAACGCCGTCAAAGGTGTGACGGTCGCCGATATTGAGGCCTTCGCCAGCGGCTTTGCTGCCGCTGGTGGCGCGCAGCGACAAGGCGAGACCGTGGTGGCGGCGGAGTGACACACGGATAAGCTTTTCGCAATGCGGCAATTATCGGTGGCTAATGGGCGGTATGGGTCATTCGCGTCCGGGACGGCGCAGCAGCACGTCCAGCAATGTGCGCTATGCCCCCAAAAGCGGAAACAAAATTGGGAGTCGCTGCTGCACAACCCCCATGATGAGGTGTCGCCAATGACTGCCGCCACTGCCGCCAATAGGCAAGCTAAGTGCTTGATTTTGTTATATGGTGGGCCCGGGAGGACTCGAACCTCCAACCAAGCGGTTATGAGGCCTGAAGATCATTTTCGCACCTTTTCGACGGCGTGAGCGAGAGCGCGGCCGGCGATGCGCGACTGCGCCATGATGTAGTGTCTTTCCGTGGTACCAAAGGATGCTTGGCCGAGCAGATCCTTAGCGCCGCGTACGTTCGCTGGATCCTGACTTGACCAAAGGCTTGCTGCGGCATGTCGGAAACGGTGGAGGTTGACCGGGCGCCCGAAAGCCTCACGAGTGCGCCGCCGCACCATGTCATAGATTGTTCCGGCGTCCATCGGTCGACCAAAGTTGCATGCCCAAAGCCCGTCGTGTGCTGCCGCACCCGCGATTCGGCTTCGATATTGAGCAACATACAAATCGATGCGACCGGACAAGTGCGCCGAAATCTCATATTCGAGCGGCCTTTTGGTCTTGTTGTCCTCGGCCGGAATGTCGAGTGACCACAACTCGCCGGACTTCACCAGGTGTTTGCCGATGCGGAGCGCCGCTAACGTACGCCTGCGCAGCGGTATGAGTGCGAGGAACGCAATAATCAGGCCGTCCCGATAGTCGAGCGCGCATTCCTTGGCCGCGTGGGCGGATTCGCTGGCATTAGCGATCGCGCGGTCCATCAGCCCTAACCCGAGCGCATAGAGCTGCTCGCTGGTGACAAGATGATATCTCTCGGGCTTTCGAACTGCCTGGGCGGCGATGCGTTTGATAATAGCCCGCAGCCAAGACCAGTCAGCGGTCGGACAGATAAATCCGAGCGCGAGACGAAGATGATGGAGATCAGTGGCGATCGCTGACTCGCTGCAGGAGGGCCGGCGGAACGCGACGTATTGTTCGATCATCTTCCGATCAAGCCGCGCCTCTGGTGGACGGTCCAGCAGCAGCGGATGTTTTGCGGCAAGGAAGCCGAGAACCCGGCCATAGCTTGCCTGCAGAGCTCGGCGACTGGTGTCGGCAAGATGGGCGGCGCCTCCACAGTCGTCGAATGGATCGGCACCGGGCTTATTGGCGGCGCTCCAGCGCTTGCGGTCCTCCTCGGGCCAGGCGTCGTAGGCGAGCTGCATATTGGGCGCGCGTGCCATCAACGACCTCCCTCATCCGTGTCGATCTTTCGACGGTGAGGCGGCTTCTTGCGCCGTGCCGGAAGCTTTTGGGCGTCGAGGGCGCGCTCGATGAGACGGCGGTGATGGCGGCCCGCTCTGCGGGTATCGATGCCGGCGTAGAAGTTGGTGGTTGTCTTGTGATTTTTGTGCCCAAGCAATTGCCGAACGGTCTCGAAGCTGCCGGGCTCGGCATCGAGGATGTTTTTCGCGCTCAGGTGACGGAACTGGTGCCCCGTCATCCTAATTCCCGCATACCGGGCAAGGTAAGTCTTGACCAGCCAGGCAACCGTGGCCTGGCTCTTCGGCGTCCCGTCGGCATTCACAAAGACGCGCTCGGGGCGCCGACCAATCACCTTTGGCGCGATGCGGTCGCGATACTCGATCAGCATCCTAGCGATCTTGGGCGGGATGTCGAACGCCATTTCGGTCTCTTTGTTCTTCATCTCCGCCGCGGCAAGCTCCAGGGTGGAGATGGCGCCGGGCTCCTCGCGAATGAACAAGTTGACGTCGAACATGAGGGCGACGAGATTTTGCAGTCGCAGCGGAATGTAGGTCAGGATGGTGACGGCAAGGGCAGCCTGCGCCTTGGCGAGCGTGCGAAAACTCGGTTTTGCCTCGCGTTTTACTTCCGCCCAGAGCCGTCCGGGCAAGTCGAGCAGGCGCCGTAGCAGCGCGGGATCATCGAACTGGCGCAGCGAAGCCTTGTTCTTGGAGGTGAGACCCGACGCCGGCATCGGCAGCTTGCCGGTGAGGCGCTTCAACTCGGCGAGCACGCTCGGCTCGACTTTCACCCACTCACGGCCGATCTGGACGAGCGCTTCGGCCAGGTCGCGATTGAAGGCGTTGTCGCGGCCGCCGGCCGTTTTGAACCGCTGGCTCAGGATGCGCTTGAAGTTCTCAGGGGTGACCAGGTCGGGCAGAGATCGAATGTCGGATGGCTCGACCCCGCTCTCGATCAGCGCCGTGGCGCCGGCATGGATCTGGTTGCGGCGTAGCTTCAATGTGCGTGGTGCTAGGGGACGGGGTCTGGCGTCGGCAGCGAACACGTCGCCACCGCCGCACCATTCGAGGTAGCTCTCGACATCGTTGCGAAAGCCGGGCGTCAATTGCGACCAGGGCACTCGCTTGATCGGAGCAAGGAAGGACGCGACCGTGACTGACTGGAACCCCACCAGTTGCGCCACCTCGTCCCAGATCAGCGTCAGTTGCCGGTGCAGGACGTTCGGCCTGCGGTGCAGCGAGCCCTCACGGACCGCGGTGATGAAGTCTGCGATCACGGCGTCGGTGACTCCGCCGGGGTCGATCCCGTGGGCGCTGGCATAGCGGGCCAGGCGGGACAGGCCGAACTGCGCGCGCTTTCCGGGAAGCCGGGTCATGAGGGCAGCCCATGCCGGGCTGAGCGGCGTTCCGGCTAGGCGCTGTACCGGGTGCAATCCGCTGAGCTTGACGGCACTGAGGAAGCCGGAGCGGAGGTTGGCGAGGGTCTTGGCGCTCATTCCCGCCGCGACCGGGTTGACGGTCGCCAGCATGACGCTGATCGCCGGCAGAGCGAGCTCGATGGCGGCGGGGTCTTTGCCCAGCAAGGCGGCCACCCGCTGCACACAGGAGCACAAATCCCGCAACCGGGTGGCGGGAATCGCGTCGACCTCCTTCAGCGCCACCGGCACGTCCGCCAACGTGGTGGCCGGCCTGTTATTGTTGCCGGCGCGCGGCGGGTCATTCGGCCTTTTACGCTTAGACATGTAGAATTACTCCTTTCGGGAAGTCAGGCGCAGTCTCGGGAGGACCGGGTGTGACAGGGGCGGACATTCGGGATACCTACCATCGAATAGATGGGACGTGTCCTTCATTAGAGTATTCCCGACTATTCATAAGCCATTGACTCGTAAGGACTCTATGTGACAGGCGCTGACACGATCAATGACCCCGATGCGCGGCCAAAAAAGCCTGAAAATCCTCCTCCGAAATCCGCACCAGTCCGTTGATCTTGTGCGCAACGAGGAGCCCGTTTTCGATCCAGCGCCGAACAGTGCGCGTTGACGCTGCGACGCGGTCGGCGATCTGTGGGACCGTGTGAAGTTTCTTGAGCGCGGGTGCCGCAGTCATGATGCGGCCCTCGCGGCATTACCGTTCCCTGCCCTGCTCTGTTGTTCACTGAGGCGCCGCTGGATGTAGCGGTGAATAGATTCAACCGTGATTTTACGCGAGCGCCCGTCGAGAAAAGATTCCAGCTCGCCAGAGGCCAACAACTCGTAGCCGTGCGTGTTACCGCAACCCAACATTTTCCATGCACTTCGCGGGCGTACCAGAAGTGGCGCGACATCGCCGCTTTTCCGGCGTCGTGAAGTGCCCTCCTCCCGTCCGTTGCTAGAACCCGTCACATCAGTCGATTCCATTTTCCGCTTCTCCACCTGCGCCAATGGTGGCAAGCGAAACAGATTTCGATTCGGGATAAAACGGACGCTTTTCGGAATTCGACAGCCTAGGCTTTCGTCAGGTCGCGCAGCCGCGGTAACACTTTGCCGAGATTTGGATTGGAGGTGAGACGAGCGAGCAAAACGAATTTTCGAAATGCCTCTATTATTTGGCGCGCTAATTTTGGCCGAGTGTCCTCTTCCACACGAGGTGCATTTTTGACACGGCCGATGAATTCGTTTTCGGTCGCAAGCATCGATCGATAGAATTGTCCGTTCTGATCGTTTGCGGGGAGGCCTTTAAAGTGATCACGCCAATTGGCTATTGCATTTGCGCTTGTCTGGCACCCTAGGTTCGTCAGCTCATTGTCGATCCGTCTCGCGGCCTCTTTGCGGCTGTACCCAATTTCATAAAGTTGAGACATCGCCACTGCGGATCGAATCTTTAGTACGCCTTGTTCCGGTCGCCGACCTCGACGGGACTTGTTGCCTTTGGGTGCCAGCATTGGCTCAACGACGCCAAGATCAAGGTAGTACAGAGCCACACTAAGAGCAAAGAGCGGTGTATGAAGAAACCGATTATTACCGGATACCGCCGAAATAAACTGATTGATTGCAGAAAGTTGATGAAAAGCCGCCGCGCGTCCACCGTCGGCACGGTTGAGGAAAAGCTTGTTGGCCTCGCGGAGCGACGCTTCAAGTTGGTGCCACGCGGAAGACAGCGCCGTCTCGTCAACTTTGGCCATGTCGCCTTTCCAAGAATCAAGCCGAAACATAATCCGTTTAGCCGCCACGGACGACGCTCATTCACTGTTGAGCGCAACCCTGCTGAAGCAACCAACATTGAGGTCTTCGCCCGCAAGGTAACATATCCTGAGCGGCGTCAGTGCCATGCGATGAGCACTCGATATCTCCGTTTTCGGTACACACAGGGCGGACATCGGGCACTACTCCCAATCCGAGGTCTTACTATTCTTCGTCATTTTTAGCCATGAACGCTTCACAGAGTCCTTTAGCGATTTCCCGTTCTTGTTTGCCTAGCGCTTTGTTCCGGAGCAGATCGAGCGGATACCATTTATCGTTTCTTCTTGATAGAGAACGCTGGAGTAGGTGTTCCCGGTATGGGGGACTCGCCAAGTTTCGAAGACTGGCCTGCACCCGGTTCCGCAGACACCGAGTTAGGTGTTTTGATGGGACCGGAGGTGAGTCATGGAAAGGCGGAAGTTTACACGCGAGTTCAAGCTTGAGGCTGTGCGCCTGTGTGGTGCGCTCAGCGTCTCGCGGGGTGGGTCTATGCCTGGCTGACACGACCAGTCGGCGCAGCCGATGCAATGAGATTGTGGATTAAAGCGGTGCGACTGTTCTGCTCGTCGACGGCGCGATTCAATGCAGCGTTTCGCTCCTGCTGCTGGCGAAATCCGTGGAGGGCAGTACCCACTATCAGCACCATCACCACCGGCGTCCCCAGCAGCGTCGCATCGCGTACCCCACAAAGCTGCCGCGCCGACCGTTCGCCATCGAGGCAGTTACGGGCCAAGCGCTACATTTTGCGCCGCAAAAAAACAGCGAGCCTTTTCGCCGTCGGACCACCGTGAACTCGGTCACAGACCTGCCGATTGGGGCGCGCGATTTCTAAGCGCTTAGCACCAGCCGAGGTCCGCGGCGGTCAGGCGTTTGCAACAGAGACTTTATCGATTCGAATGATCCGCCGAGCAGTAAGGATGCGAACTCGGCCGCGGGCATCGCCTTTGCAAACAGGTATCCTTGCGCCGAATCGCATTCCATAGCGATAAGAGCCCGAAGGTCTCCGACAGTTTCCACGCCCTCGGCGCAGACCGTGGCACCGAAGCGATGGCCAAGATCGACGACCGTCTGACAGACACTGCGCTTGAGATGGTTCGATGAGCAGCCCAAAACGAAGCTGCGATCGATCTTCACTTCGGTAAACGGCAGATCGTTCAACCGTGATAGCGAAGCGGAGGCTGATCCGAAATCGTCTATTGAAATCCCGACATTATAGAGCTTCAATTGGTTTCCGATTTCACGCACCCATGCGCTGTCATGGATGACCTCATCCTCGGTGACCTCGACAATCAGGCCGGGAAATGCCGGATCACTCGGCAGCACAGATCGAACCAGCGCAATAAACGCCGGCATACTGATCACTGAGACCGGGGCGTTGACCGACAAGATTGGGTGCAGACGTTGCCGCGCGAATGCAGCCCAATCTGCCATTGCGCGCTCGATGACAAAACGGCTCAACGTCCAATACGCTGGATCGCCAACCGGCGGCAGAAGCCTAGCTGGCTCGATGATGCCATGGACCGGTGCCGTGCGCGGACCAGTCCCTCGGCACCATAGACCGAGAAGGACTTGAGATCGACCTTGGGTTGGTACCACAGCTCCAACCAGTTATTGCGGAGCGCTTCGATGAGCGGCACAACTACCTGGTGCGCCAAAGCATCGTCTGGCGACTCCTGGACCTTGCAATGCTCAGTCCCCGTCGTGTTGCTAGACAGTCGCTGCTTGATGTCTGCTGGGCGGAATGGCTTCTTGAGCGGCGGCAACATCGCGAGGCCGCGTTTTTCGCCGATCTCCGTGATTTCATTGAGCGTCGTCTCGTCACGGCCGCTAATAAGAAGCAACTTGCCTCTGTATTTGTTGACTTCGAGATGACGAATCACCTCGATTGCATCCGATTGGCCGAGCGAGAGGTCGAGAACAATTATGTCAGGTGGTGATTCCAGAAGTTCTGAGAGGAACGGTCCCGAATTCGTGAACTGTCGCGAGACAACGCCGCTTGTCTCTAGCACTTTACAGACGATAGCGCCGATTTGCGGATCGTCGTCAAGGACGAACGCGCTCCGGATACACAGCATTTCGCTGTTATGGTCCGCGGACGCAGACATTGTGCTTCCGATCGAAGGTACAGCACCGCGGGCGGGCAATGCGTTGGCAGCGACCAGCGCCCTCCGGAGCATGCGGGCGAGTTCCAATTTGCGGTAAGGCTTGGCCAGCAAGAGAACGCCGGGATCGAGCCGGCCATGATGGATAACGGCGTCTTCGGTATAGCCGGACGTGAACAGCACCTTGAGCGACGACCGCCGCTTCGCCAGTTCTTCGGCCAGCTGCCGTCCGTTCATCTTTCCCGGCATGATCACATCGGTGAACAGCAAATCGAACTGCGCCCCGCCATCGGCGATTGCAAGTGCTTCGGCGGCATTGGGGGCCGCCAGCGTCTTGTAGCCCAGGCTGTGAAGTTGCGTAATGGCAGAAGTGCGCACAAACGAGTCGTCCTCGACGACAAGAATCGTCTCGGTGCCACCTTCGATCTGGGAGTCGGACGATGTTACCGCGATGGGGTAAGCTTGTGTGACTGCCCGCGGTAAGTAAATCTTGAATGTCGTGCCATGTCCTTCCTCGCTGTAGACCTTGATGTGCCCGCCAGATTGCTTGACGAAGCCGTACACCATGCTCAGCCCGAGGCCGGTTCCCTTGCCGACCTCTTTTGTGGTGAAGAATGGCTCGAAGATTTTATCGCGGATCGCTTCCGGTATGCCATCGCCGGTATCGCTCACCGCGATGAGCACGTATTCGCCAGGCTGAACGTCGCCATTGATCTTGGCGTAGCTCTCGTCGAGCACGACGTTGCTCGTATCCAATGTCAGCTTGCCGCCGTTCGGCATGGCATCGCGAGCATTGATGGCAAGGTTCAGAAGCGCGGAGCTGAACTGGTTGGGGTCGACCAGAGCCGGCCAAACGTCGCTGTTCAAAACAGTCTCTATCTCGATGTGTTCGCCGAGCGTGGGACATAGCAGCTTTCTCGACTCGACCAACAGAGCGTTAACGTCGATTTCGCGCGGCTGCAGCGGCTGCTTGCGGGCAAACGCCAGAAGGTGGCCCGTCAACTCAGCACCACGGTCAGCCGCCTCGCTGATCAGCTTGGCGATCGCAGCGAGTTGCGGCTTGTCGGCCACCGCGTCGACCAGGATATCGATGGTTCCGGTGATGACGGTGAGCATGTTGTTGAAGTCGTGCGCGACGCCCCCCGTCAACTGGCCGACAGCCTCCATCTTTAGGGCTTGTTTGAGCTTTTCCTCGGCCGCAACCTTTTCGGTGATATCCCTTATAAATACATTGATGACGTAACCATCGCGGCGCCACAGCGCCGTGAGGGAGAGCTCTGTGTTGATTAATCTGCCACCGCGCCGCAACGATGACGCTTCGTAGCGCCTGCCGAAAATTCCATTTTCTGCATCGCGAAGGACTAGAGCGATCCGTTCCGAATACGTGTCGCGATTCTCAGGCGGTATAACGAAATCACGAAGCTTTTGTCCGACGATCTCTTGGCCCGACCAGCCGAACATCTCTTCGGCCTTAGGACTCCAGCCGATAACTGTCCCGCTCTTGTCCAACTGTAGGAAGGCATCGAGCGCCGTATCGATTATGGCCCGCGACATCTGTTCGCTTTCGCGCAGCGACTCTTGCGCTTTTTTTCTGGCGCGGATGTCGCGGGCGACCTTGGCGGCGCCGATGATCACTCCAGATTGCGACTTAACCGGCCAGATGCTGAGAGAAACGTCTATGCGCTGCCCATTCTTGTTTATGCGGACCGTCTCGTGGTTATCGACCTTCTTACCGCATTTGATTTCGGTCAAGATTGCGCGAACCTCGTCTCGTAATTCCTCAGGGACGATGATGTCAATCCTATTGCCGATCGCTTCTTGCGCCGTGAAACCAAAGAGATGTTCGGCGGCCTCATTCCAACCGGTGATGACGCCTTCGAGGGTCTTGGTCACGATCGCATCGTTGGATGACTCCACCGCTGCGATGAACAGCTGCTCGCGCTTGGCATATTCTTGGACCGCGCTTTCGGCCTTCAACCGGGCGTCCTCGTTAAGCTGTTTATACTGATCCGCTTGGCGCCTCAGCAGACCAACGAGCGCGGCCGTAGTTGGCGCGACGACTACGAAGACGATGACCCGGGCGAAACTTTGGCTGTCGTAGCTGAAGTAGTAATGTGGCTCGGAAAAGAAAGTCGCGGCATAGAGCACATGCATCCCTGCGTTGGCGAGTCCGATGACGAGCCCGCCGCCATATGCGCTGTAAACCACCGCAAGCAAGAGCACGGCCGGCGCGTTCGGAACGGAGATGCCCGCCGCGATAAACGCGGACAGCGCGATAATCCCGAGTGGAACAGTCGCCAAATAAACGAGGCGTAGCCCCATGTGTGAACGCTTCAGTGGCGCCTTTCCCGCGAATATACCATCGTCCTGCATAGCGACCGAACCATCACCGGAAAATCCTTCGACTGGTCGCGGCTGCGATGTTGGTAATGGCTTGTTCATTCGACAGCTACACAAATGCAGCCGCACCGACAGCATTGACTTGCTGCTGCGGCCCGTTGCCGGAGCACTGTGTCACGTGTGCGAAAGGGAGTAACGGTTGACGTGCACATCGCTTCATGTCCACCTTGCATGGCTTCTGGCCTTTCGACGTGAGGTGACATGCGCGACACGCAGGACGCGCAGCAACAAAGGCAGATGCTGACGGCGCCCGGGCCGAACGCGGTATTTTCAGAGTGGGTTTGTGCCTACCGACGGCACCGGCGCTGCCCAAAGTGACGAACAAACATTTCGGTACTTTCTCGTTTCAACGGCAGCTTTCGGGCAAGCCACTGCTTCCGATAATACAAATGTGGTGCCGAGCCGCAAAGCACAATAGTAGGTGGAGAAAGTTAGGTTCGATGTTCTGCTCGGCGATAGTTTAGCGGATTATTTTATGTGCGACTAACCAGCCCGGCGAAGAGTGTCGTCGGCTCTCCTAGTTCTACCTACCCGGCAGCGCCGACAGTCGCCATTTGAAGTTTGCATCCTTTCTCGAACGCTGCAGACCCGCGGAGCTAGAAACATGAACAGTTCCATTGTGCGTTTCGTGAAAAGCACCACCGCGATTGAGTGCGGATTTATCGCCGCTGGCCTCACCGTTTCCATAGCGGCCGTCATTGGTACTTTACTAAACTTGTTTGGCATCTGACGTTAAGCAGGTTCGTCCGATATAGCGGTTGGTCGGCCACGTGACGGTAAGCAAAAGGAATGTGACTGCGGCAAAAATGACTGATGATGCCGACCTGATACGCGAGCGGGTGGACGAGTATGCGGCTTGGGTCGCGCAATTGCGATGCGGACAGCCGCTTCAAGATCTCCGCTCCGACATTCCCGATCCGTTGGCTCGACTTGGTGGGGAACTACAGCTTCTTGCTGATATCCTGGGCCGCCGAGAGCAGGAGCTCCGACGGCTTTTCGACTTGGTCGGAACGGTCGAGGGGGGCGTGTTGGTTGAAGATGTCCTGAACCGGATATTCGATGGCTTTACCGGGTTGATCCCGTTCGAACGCCTCTGCTGCGCATTTCTTGCCGGCACCGGGACCTACCTGACCGCCTATTGGGCGCGTTCCGAACTCGGCCCGCAGCAAATTGCATCAGGATATTCCCAACCTCTGGCGGGAAGCAGCCTGGAGCAAGTTCTGAAAACCGGCCAGCCACGCATCCTGAACGATCTGGAAAGCTACCTGGAGGCCAAGCCACAGTCGGACGCAACGCGCCGCATCGTGCTGGAAGGAGGGCGATCGAGCCTTACCTGCCCGCTAATCGTCGGGCACCGGCCAGTCGGCGTTTTGTTTTTCACAAGTCGGCACAAAGAATCCTATCAGGGGTCGCACCAGACCATTTTCCGCGAAATTGCAAACCAGGTGTCGGCTGTGATCGACAATGGCCGTAGCTACCTGCAGATCATCGAGCACAACCGGAAACTGATCGAGGAGGGCAGGAAGCTCGCAGAGGTAGCAAGCCGGGATCCTCTGACCGGGGTGCTCAATCGCGGTGCGATTATGCGAGCGGCGGAACGGGCGTTGGCAGAGGCAGCCGAGACGCACAAGATGCTCGGTATGATTATGGTCGATATCGATCACTTCAAGCGAATCAACGACAGCCTCGGTCATGACGCTGGTGATTTGGCATTGAAAGAATTTACGCACCGCCTCACCGGAGTGATCCGCCAAAGCGATCAGCTTGGCCGGTACGGCGGTGAAGAGTTCCTAATTCTCACCTCCGGCCCTGCAACACGCGAGTCTCTGAACAACACAGCCGAGCGGCTACGCCAGGCGATCGTTGCTGCCCCTTTTGACCTTGGCAGCGAAACTAGAATCATCTCGGCGAGCTTTGGCGCGGCGCTTTCGAATGGCATTAGTGAATCGGTACAAGATGTGGTCACCGCCGCCGACCGTGCGCTCTATGCGGCGAAGGATAGGGGTCGGAACCGCGTCGTGCTCGCCTGAGAACTCAATCATGCCGCGGGCTCCTTGTCTTTGGCGCCCTATCGGCGTGGAGACGTATGGCAACGACGCTCGGTCACGTGGGCATTGAACCACCGGCAGCGCCTCGCTACGTGATCGGTCCACGTACAAACACCTAATGCGTTGAGTTGACTGAATAACTTGAACAATAAATCAACACACTTAGTAATAACCAAAAATATAGCGTGAGTGCTCGCGCGCCGTGGGCGGGCACGGCACGTCGGTCAAATGTCGGCAAGGCATCCGACAGCAGCGGACCGGAACCCGGTGTTCAGCATCTCGATGTTGGGGATAAAACTGAGCGACGGTACTTATACCGTCAACGGCCCGGTAAAAGTGGATCGGAACTGCGGTTCGCTATGAAACGAGCTCAAGTAGGCATGTCACGGATTGGTTGGCTCGGCACAATCGTCCGCAAAATCCGAAACACTGTTACGTCAAGCGTCTCGCGAGGACAAATCCTGCCGTCCGTTCTTGCGGGAATCGTTGGCGTCGGCGTGTCCGTTACAGCCGGCAGAATGACGGCAATGCGGGACGACCGGAATGCCAATCTCCAATTCGACGTGATTGCCGAAAACCATTTCATGGTTTTGCAAACCGGACTCAACGAATATGTTAGCAAACTCCAAACTGTGCGCGCGCTGTTTGACACGGTGGGCTCCGTCACGCGCGACGAGTTCGAGACCTTCACTCGTCCGCTCCTGCTCGAAAATTCCGCCATTGCGACCTTGTCGTGGGTGCCGCTAGTGCTGAACTCCGAACGGACAGAGCATGAGCGAGTAGCGGCTCTGCAGGGACTTTCGGGTTATTGCATCAAGGCCATGGGCGCCGACGGCAAGATGGTACCCTCTCCCGAGCGTAACGAATACTATCCGATATTCTACGCGACACTGCCAAAAACATCCGCTCTCTACGGCCTTGATCTGCGCTCTGAGCCGCCGACGCTGGCGGAATTGGCGCATGCACGGGACGAAGATCGCTTGGGCTTCTCTCAGGTACGTGGGCTTGTCACCACGGACGGTACAGAGGGCGGATTTCTTTTTTCCTTGCCTGTTTACCAGCGTGGATCGCTTCACGACTCGATCGAGGATCGGCGGCGCAATCTTGCCGGTTTTGTCCACGGCTCGCTCATTACGGCTAAAATGATAGACTCGATCATTGCTGCGAACGAAACGCCTAAAGGACTGGAACTGTTCTTCTTTGAGCCGGACGCCGATTTGGACGCGCTTCCGATATACATTCACAAGTCACGGCTGGAAGCATCGCCGATTCAACCAATGTCGCGAGCTTCACTCGCGCTTGGTCGGGACTGGTCCCGAGACCTCATGGCCGACGGTCAGCACTGGTTGACCGTGGCGGTGCGCCCGATGCCAGGCGGACCACTGACGATGCAGGATCATCGAGCGTGGTTCGTACTCATCTTCGGGCTCATCATCAGCGGCGTGATTGTAACCTATATACGATCTTCGGGACATCACGCCTTGCGCATGATTGAGTTGAATCAGACGGTTTCCGATCTCGCACGGAAGGATACGCTTACCTCGCTGGCCAATCGCCGAGCCTTTGTCGAGCGACTCAATGATACATTTGCCGCGTGCGGACGCGGTGCGAAACCGTTTGCCGTGCTCTATTTCGATCTCGATCATTTCAAGGAGGTCAACGACACGCTCGGCCACCCCATCGGCGATGCGCTTCTGCGCCAGGTCGCTGCTCGCGTCACCGGCGCGACCCGTGAGAGCGATGTCGTTGCGCGTTTCGGTGGCGATGAGTTTGCAGTCCTGCAGAATGACGCCAGCGATCTCACCGCAGCCGGAGTGCTGGCTGCCAAGATCGGAAAGATTCTCGGCGAGCCCTATTTCATCGAAGGCAACGATCTTCATATCACGGCCAGCATCGGGGTATCGCGGTACGCATCGGACGTGGCAGGGCCCGACGACATGATGATACAGGCGGATCTCGCGCTCTATCGTGCTAAAGAGGATGGCCGTAACTGCTTCCGGTTCCACAACGCAGATCTCGACCGCCAAATCCAGGAACGCGTAATTATCGCCGAAGAGCTGCGCGGCGCGATCGACCGTAATGAGCTCGAACTCCACTACCAGCCGCAAGTCGAGCTGCGCTCGGGCCGAATCGTCGGGTTGGAAGCATTGCTGCGTTGGAACCATCCCAAGCGTGGTCAAATCCCGCCGGGGGTATTCATCCCAATTGCGGAACGGACCGGCCAGATCTTGCAGATTGGCCAATGGGTGCTCGATGACGCCTGTCGGCAATTGACATCGTGGCAGGAAGAGGGGATCGCCCCGAGGGTTGTGGGTGTAAATTTCTCGGCTCTTCACTTCAAAGGCTCGTCCGACGTCGCTTGCGATGTTGCCGGAAGTCTCAACAAGTGGGGGATCGCGCCCGGCATGATTGAAATCGAATTGACCGAATCCGTACTGATGGACATTACGCAGCAGCACAATGATCGCTTCGAGCATCTTCGACGGCTTGGCGTCAGAACCGCGATCGATGATTTTGGTACCGGATATTCATCGCTCAGTTATCTCGCGAATTATGCGATCAATCGGATCAAAATTGCGCAGGAACTGGTGTTCGGAGTCGACACCGACTCTCGCAATGCAGCGGTGGTGCGCGCCGCCATCCGACTCGCGCGTGAGCTCGGAATTGAAGTCATTGCTGAGGGGGTTGAGACCGAAGGTCAGGCAAAGTTTCTGCTGTCTGCCGGCTGCGAGTACGCCCAGGGCTATCTCTTCAGCAAGCCGGTTAGTGCTGAGCGCGCAACGGCGCTGCTCCGTTTGGGAAGGATCAAGCCGATTCAACGCTCGCTTGACCGTCGCCAGCTTTGCGCTGATCTCCACCTGCGCCAATAGTGGCAAGCGAAACAGATTTCGATTCGGGATAAAACGGCCGCTTTTCGGAATCCGACGGCCTAGCCGTGTACTCATAAAACCCGGCCCATGTCCGCTTTAGTCCTGCGCCACAGCGGCGCGATGGAGGGGCCTCCGATCCCGGCGCGATCCGGCGAAAAATCAAATGGTCTGATTGTATTCGCCGACTTCCTTTTGGGTGCGCAGCACGGCGTTGACCCATGCACTCATAAAACCCGGCCGATGTCCGCTTCACTCCTAAAAGCGGCTAAATCGCCGCGCGGCAGCGAAATGACGCGATGGGCCATGTGTGGACGGCTCCGAGTTGGCAAGGGGTGGGTTGTCCTGATCGCCGGATCGACCGGCTCTGCATTACGTGCTGTTCGCCCTCCCAACCTTCACATCACGCCGTGGTACTCGGCGCGATCTCGTCAGACCCTCAGCCCGGCCGGATAATTGTATCGTTCGCCGGTAGCCATCATTGCCCAGGCCATTCGGGCGGGCTTGTTGGCCAGCGCGATGGCAGCGACTTTGGTCGGCCGTCTTGCCAACAACGCTGCGACCCAAGGCCGATACTTGGTGCCGTGGATTTTGGCGTAGCGGATCACCGCGAGTGCACCGGCCACGAACAGGCTGCGCAGATAGCGGTCCCCCTGTTTGCTGATACTGCCGAGCCTATCTCGACCCCCGCTCGAATGCTGTTTGGGCACCAGCCCGATCCAGGCCGAGAAGCTGCGACCTGATCGGAAGGTTTTAGGGTCAGCGACATTCGCGACCAGAGCGGTGGCCAGCAGCGGACCGACGCCTGGAATGCAATTGAGGCGTTTGCTCGTCGCATTGGACCGGTGCAAGACCATGATCATGCGATCAAATTCGAAAATCTGCTTCTTGAGGCCGAGCAATTGGCTGCCCAGCGCGGCCAGGCATGCACGCACAACATCGGACACCCGTTTGT
>Ga0182024_10007817_pt1 | contig 22906 bp, 14 predicted proteins | sample P32metaG_FD_120480 | JGI IMG/M metagenome (GOLD analysis project Ga0182024, IMG submission 120480) | Permafrost microbial communities from Stordalen Mire, Sweden - P3-2 metaG (Illumina Assembly) | ecosystem: Environmental > Terrestrial > Soil > Wetlands > Permafrost | place: Sweden: Stordalen... | reverse complement strand
TTGGCTCGCCGACCAGACTACCGAGTTCACTTTCGATGGCATAGGCGACCAGACCAGCCGAACCGCCATCATGCCCGCCGGAACCAACAGCCAGACCCCCGACTGGGTCTACGCCGTCAGCACTTCCGCCGGCAGCACGATCGACGCCAACAACCTGCTGGGCGAGGAGCAGTACCCCAACCCGACAACCGGCGCGGCCAGCGCTTCCCCTCCAACGACGTCTGCTATACTGCGGACGGCCTCGGCGAAGACATCACCATGACCGACCAGAACGGCACCACCCACGCCTACGGCATCAACACCCTGGCCGGGAAACCAGCGACACCGTCACTTCCCTCCGCGCCGGCGTCGACGGCACCGTCCGCATGCCCGGCTTCGGCTGCACCCCGCTCGGCAGCGTCTGCCAGGCGACCACCTGCGCCACGACGTTCCTTACCCAGGACCGGTTCGCCTACAACGGTCTGGGCCATGAGACGCAGGACCTTCGCCGGGCGGCTCAACCGATCCGTGCCACGATCATGGTGATGTCGTCGGTGGGCTTGGCCATTCCCACGAATTTCCGAAGCTCCCAGAGAATGTGCTGGGCGATGGTCTCCGCGGCGAGTGCCTTCGGTTCGACGGGGCCTTCCCCGCCGGCGTCCGGCGCGACCGGACCCTCCCCGGCAGCCATTTCACTGGACCGTTTGATGGCCTCGATCAGTCTCGGCCGGCCGAAACATTCCTGGTCGAAGTTCATCCCATCGGTGAGGCCGTCGGTGTAGAGCAGGAGCAGGTCGCCTTTCTGGAAGTCGAAGAACGTCTGCGCGTAAGGCTCGTCGGGCGACAGGCCCAGCACCATGTTGTCGCTTTGCAATTCCATCACCTGGCCGTTCCGCAACACCAGGCCCGGCGGGTGGCCGGCGTTGCAATAGGTGAAGCGCAGGCTGCGTGCATCGAGCACGCCGTAGAACAGCGTGACGAATTCGCCGCTCTTGGTGTCGCGGCACAGCATCAGGTTGATCCGGCGCACCGCCTCGTAAAGGTAGTAGACGTTGTCGACCTGGGCCCGCAGGAACGCCCGCACGCTGGCCATGGTGAGGCTGGCGGGAACGCCTTTGCCGCTGACGTCGGCGATCGCCAGGCCCAGGTTGTCGCCGGGAAGGGTAATGAAATCGAAGAAATCGCCGCCCAGCGCGTAGCACGGGACATAAACGCTCGCCACATCGATGCCCGGCAGTTCCGGCGGCTTTTGCGGGATCATCCGGTGTTGCACATCGGCCGCCAGTTGGACCTGCTTTTCCAGCGCCTCGGCTTCGACGATCTCCGTAAACAGCCGGGCGTTTTCGATCGCCGCCGCCGCCTGGGCGGCGACCGCTTTGAGCAAGTCGATTTTCAAAGGGCTGAAGCGCTGCTCGCGGTCGGTATAGACGCGCAGCACGCCGATCGGCTTGCCCTTATAGCGCATCCCCACTGAAAGCATCGAAACGATCCCCTCCTGCAACGATTCCTGCGGGTACTTGATGCGCGGGTCCAGGGCCATGTTCTGCACGTGCTCGAACCCCTGCCGCGATAATGCCACCTGGTCGATCTCGGCCGTGCTCATCCGCACCGGCCCCTTGGCCAGGTACTGCGGCGACAGATTGTAAACCGCCTTGATGACCAGCTCATCATGCTCCTCGTCGAGCAGACGGATGGAAGCCGCCTTGGTCTCCATCACCTCGCAGACCACCTTTACCGTGCGGGTCAACACTTTCTGCAGGTCGCGCGAATCGGCCAACATCATCGCCACGTCGTAAACGGCGGTGAGCTCGTTGATCCGTTGCCGCAATTGGAATTCCTGGAAGCACAAGCGGGCGATGGCGTTGGCCATCAGGAACAGGAGCTGGATCGAAGCCGGGCGGGTATTGCGAGCGCGGTTCAACTGTGCCATCAGGCTCTTGATTTGCTTGGCGTCCAGGCCGAATTTTTCAGAGAGGGAAATGACCTTCGCCTCATCGAAGCCTGAGGCGGGAGGGCTGCTGGCCGACATGCGGATCGTCCCCAGCCGCTGGTCGTTGACGATGATTGGCGCGATGAATTCGGCCCCGTCGCGTTGTGGTTGTTGACCGCTTTGGTCTACGCCATCGGCGCCGGGTACGGTCGCTTCGGCCAAGGCGCGCTGGCGGCGCAGGAACTCTTTGGTCGGCTTGGCCTGAGTCAGGACGTTCCCGGCGGCATCGGTAATGACCGCCTTGACCTGGGCCACCGCGGCAAAGCTGTCCTGGATCTCCTGCAAGGTGGGGAGATCGAGGAAATCGGTCAAGCTGAGATGTTCCGCGTCGGGCAATGCCATTCACATCCAATGTAAAAACCGATCTCCAAAAAGGAAGTGGACAGCCGGTGGAATCACCGTAATTGCTGAATCAGGCGGGAATTGTCGCGTAAGTGTGTTATTTGCACCACGGATGATATGCCATTCCCGGGTGAATTTCTGCGCGTTTGGTGACCTTTCAGCGCACCAGTCGCAGAGCCGGGCCGTGTCGGACCGGTCGGACCGCAGGTCCGTCGTCACCTCAAGCATCCATTCGGTCCAGGACTTATTGTTCCTTCTGCTGGCCGACGGACTTACATTCAAGGACATGCCCACCCAAACGACCGATGGCGCGACGCTTTTCTTCACCGACCAGGGTTCCGGCCCTTCCCTGGTCTTGACCCACGGCTTTCCACTCGACTCGCGCATGTGGAATGCTCAGGCGGCCGAGCTGTCCAACCGCTACCGCGTCATTTGCCCCGACCTGCGCGGTTTCGGGCAAAGCAAATCGGAATCGCCATTCACGATCGAATCGCTGGCGGACGATCTGCACGCATTGCTGACGAAAATTGAGGCGGTGCCGACAGTGCTGGCCGGGCTTTCCATGGGCGGGTATGTCGCTCTGGCCTACGCCAGGAAGTACGGCAATGACCTGCGTGGCTTGATCCTGGTTGACACGAAGGCCGATGCCGACACCGGCGAGGGCAAGGCGAACCGGGACAAGATGGTCGCGCAGGTGCGTGAGTCCGGCTCCAAGGCCATCGCCGATGCCATGTTGCCCCGGTTGGTCGCACCGGACGTACCGCGAACCCGGCCGCAGTTGGCCAAGGAGTTGCGGTCGATGATGGAGTCGTGCCCGCCGAAAACCATCGAGCACGCCCTGCTGGCCATGCGCGACCGGCCTGACCAGACGGCATCGCTGGGGTCCGTTTCCGTGCCAACGCTGATCATCGTCGGCGACACCGACGCGATCACGCCGCCGAGTGTCGCCCAGTCCATGCACGACAGGATCCCTGCGAGCCAGTTGGCGATCATCCGCGGCGCCGGGCACATGACGCCGATGGAACAGCCGGCGCAGGTGAACCAGGCGATTCGGCAGTTCATGGAGACGGTCGGAGGCTGCTTTGTTTCCGCCCCGGGTAATCACTAGCGCGCGCGACGGGTGCGCCGGATCAGGAATCCGCAGACCGCCGGGCCGGCGAGCGCGAGCGTGTTCGGCTCAGGAACGGTGGCGAAAGTTCCGGTGAGCTGCAAGCCGTTGAACACATTGCTCGTCAGGGCTCCCTCATTGGAAACCGTAAATGCTATGGTCCACGACGCCGAGGAAGTGATCTGGGCGCCGTTGAAGGCCGCGTACGCGATGTAGTCTTCCGCCCGGTTGTAATTGTTGCTCGTGGCGATGCTCGTGTTGCTGGTTTGCTTCCCATTGGCGGCCGTGGTGCCGGCCGTAATGGTAAAAACGGCGTAGAGGGTGTTGCTGTCGTTGGCGACGTTGTAGTAACCGTTGTTCCCGTAGATTACCAAATCGTAGGGGCTGCTCGCCTGCAGGCCGGATAGAGTCACGGTGTAGGGGCTGGAAGAAACGCCGTAATTATCCAGCAGCGCGTTGGCGGCGGAGCCGTTTCCCTGGTTGAAGCCCGGAGACGGACCGGAATCCACGAGTAATGTCACGCGCGTGCGGCTTGGGTCCTTACGGTGTGCAAAAACTCGCGCAGGACCGGCGAAAGATTGTCCCTTCGGTACGTGGCCACGAGAACCGTTGACGGCGCGGGTGCCGCCAATGGCCGGTAGACGACCCCCGGCCGGCGCAGCCCGCGGACGGCAGCGGGCACCAGGCACAGGCCGAAACCGGCGCCAACCAATCCGATGGCGGTCTGCATTTCGATGGCCTCCTGCACGACACGGGGCCGGAAGCCGGCGGCGAGGCACGCGTTCCAAACGCCTTCTGCGTAGCTGGGCTGCGCGCCGCGAGGAAAAAAGACGAATGGCTCGCCCGACAGTTCCGCGAGCTTCACCTCCGGGCGGCGGGCCAGCGCGTGCCGTTGCGGCAGCGCCACGATGATCGGCTCGCGCAACAGTGTCTCGGCGACCAACTCCGGGTCGGTGAACGGCGCGCGCAGCAAGCCGACATCGATCCGGCCTTCCAGCACGGCGCGGTGCTGCACGGTGGTTTCGGTTTCGTCCAGGACCAGGTCGACGCCGGGGAACCGGTCGCGGAAGGTCCGCAAGGCCGTGGGGAACGGCCCGTACATGGCCGACCCGACGAACGCCACCGTCAATCGACCCGTCTCGCCGCGCGCCGCTCTGCGGGCGTCTTCCACAAGCTGGTCGGCCTGCGCGAGCAGCCGGGTCGCCCCGGCCAGGACCACCTTGCCTGCCTCCGTCAACTGAACGCGCCGGTGGGCGCGGTCGAACAAATCGACCCGCAGTTCCTTCTCCAGCGCCTGGACCTGCCGGCTCAGCGCCGGTTGGGCCACAGCCAGTTTTTCGCTGGCGTGCCCGAAATGCAGTTCTTCGGCGACGGCCTTGAAATACCGCAGTTGTCGCAGTTCCATGGGATAAATAATACCGTTTCGGCATCAAAGTACCTCATGGAATGCATTGGACGCATGAGTCCGCGAATGGAACAATTAGAAGTGAGTTGACCTTGGAAGGAATTTCGATGAGTGCTTGTAGTTCGATCGATGTGCTGCCGCCGAGCCAAGCTTTACGGGTTTCCGGGCTGTTTGCCCATACCCCCGCGCCGCACGCCGCCCCATTTACAGCCGGGAAGGCCCGGGGTTTCGATTTGCGTCTCCTGGGCGTCTCGGCGGCGGGGTTCTGCGTCTTCCTGAGCGTCTATGCGACCCAGGCGTTGCTGCCGATGCTGGCCAGCGTGTTCCACGCTTCGGCGCTGCACGCCAGCCTGACCGTCACCGCAACCACGGTAGCCGTCGCACTGGGCGCGCCGGCGATCGGCCTGCTCGCCGAACGCATCGGGCGGAAAGTCGTAATCGTGACCGCTATATTCGCCCTGGCAGTGCCCACGCTGCTGGCGGCGACGGCGGGCGGGCTGAACTCCCTCATCGGCTGGCGCTTCGTGCAGGGCCTCATCATGCCCGGCATCATTGCCGTGACCATGGCCTACGTGGCCGAGGAATGGCCGGCCGGCCGCACCGGCGCCGCCATGAGCGCCTATGTTTCCGGAAACGTCCTGGGCGGCGTCACCGGCAGGCTCATGTCCGGCTGGATCGCCGGACGGTTCGGTTGGAACTACGCCTTCCTCGTCCTCGGCCTGATCGACTTGGCCGGCGGCGCTGTTGTCTTGACGGCCTTGCCTCCATCCGGAAAAGTCGCGCGACCCGGGAAGCTGTCCACCTCGGTTCGCGAAATGGCCCGTCACCTGAGCAACCGCAAACTGCTGGCCGCCTTCGCGTCCGGTTTCAATATCCTGCTGGCCCTGGTGGCAGCGTTCACCTATGTGACGTTCCATCTGGCATCGCCCTCCTTCGGCCTTGGGCCGGCCGCCCTGGGGTCGCTCTTTCTCGTCTACCTGGTTGGCGTCGTGGTGACGCCGATCGGCGGGCGTTTCATCGACCGCCGTGGCCAGCGCCACGCAATGCTGATCGCCCTCACCCTGGCGATAACGGGCATCCTGCTGACGCTCATCCCATCGCTGATCGCCATAATGGCCGGCCTCGCCCTCTGCTCTTCCGGCATCTTTGTCTGCCAGGCCGCCACCGCGAGCCATATGGGCATTGTCGCGGGCAAGGCCCGCGCCTCGGCATCCGGGCTGTACGCCTCGTTCTACTACGCCGGTGGCGCCGCCGGGGCGTTCATTCCCGGGTTGTTCTGGAAGCTGGGCGGATGGCCGGCGACGGTGGGGTTTATTGTGGTGGTGTTGATGGTGACGGCAGGGATTGCGGGGCGAGCTTGGAACCGCGTGGCGGCTGTCAGCTGAGGGCCCGATACGGTCTACGCCTGTACGGTTTGATGCTTCGACCGCTCTTGAGCTCCATCGGTAAATCCTTTGTCGTAGGCTTCCCGAACTTCGTCCTCTGAGCGGGAACCAAACAAGCCATCCAAAAACGTATTGATCGCGCTGCCCCGGCTCGGTTCCGCGCGCTCTCGGCCTTCCACACCGTCCTGATAGCCCCTGCGATATTCACTTTCGATACTCACGGCTTGTTCTCCTCATTTATCCTCTTCCTCTTCCGGGTCCTTCACCGTCTGCGTCACGCCCAGCTTCTTGAGCACCGAAGCCGGCGGTCCGTCGAACCGGGTCATCTGCACATTCCCCACATAGCCAATCGCAGCCCAACCCTGGAGCGTCCCGTAGTAGGCGCTGGCCGCGATCGACCGGAACCGGCTGAAGAAGTCGGCCGCCTTGCGGAACTCGGGCTTGGCCGTGCCGGTGAAGCAGATGTCGTCGCAGATGGCGTGCTTCTGCTCATCGGACAACTCGGCGAACGGCTTGCTGAACCGCTTGCCTGACTCGGCGTCGATCCAGCCCAATCCGTCCAGCACCACCGGGCGGTCGCCTTGCGTTTGCGGGTATGGCGAGGAGACCCATTCGTCGATCATGGCCGGCACGCCCAACTCGCTAGCGGCGGGGCCCCACTTGTCGCGGGGAAGGATCACATCGGCCAGGCTGGCCGACGCCTTCTTCTGCGGCTCGTTGAAAGTCAACGGCCAGACATCGCCGGGCTTGTAGGTCTTGGTGAGATTGGGGTCCATGCCGTAGCCGCCGGGGACCAACTCGCCGGCCTGTTTGGCGGCGTGCTCCTGCGGCGTGGGCGTGCGGCCCACCTCCTGGCCGAAGACCTTCCCCGGCATGGTCGATGCCGCCACCGCGGCCAACACCCACTGCATCGCCTCGCGGCGGGAAACTCCGCCGGGCGACGCTCCGCGAACGGTCACGCTCACTTCTTTCTGATCCTGGCTCACAGGTTCCCTTTCTTCGCCTGGTCGACGATGTAGTCAGCCGCCCGCCATGACAAGGCCATGATCGTGAGCGTGGGGTTTTTGTCGGCGTTCGAGGCGAACGGCGCGCCGTCGCACAGGAACAGGTTCTTCACATCGTGCGTCTGGTTGAACTGGTTGACGACAGACTTTTTCGGGTCGTCGCCGATGATGGCGCCGCCCACTTCGTGGATGATGAAGCCCGGATTCTCGATGCTCTTCTCGCCGGTGAAGTTCTTGTCGTGAACGGTGCCGCCCATCGCCTCGATCAGCGCGGCGAAGGTCTGCCGGGCATGGACCACCTGGTTCAACTCGTTGCTGCTCCACTTCCAATGGAACTTCAGCACGGGGATGCCGAACTTGTCCTTGGTGTCGGGGTCGAGCTCGCAGAAGCAGTTTTCGTTGGGGATCATCTCGCCGCGGGCGGCGAAGTAGACGGACGAGCCGTAGTAGCGGCGGGCGTCTTCCTTGAATTTGGTGCCGTAGCTCCCCTTGGAAAGGTCGTCGGGGACGGGGTTGTCGCCGCCGGGCATGTCCCGTGAGCCGCCCAACTCGATGTGGTAGCCGCGGGCGAAATCGAGCTTGCCGGCCTTCTGCTCCTTGTAGAGCCACCAGGGGGAATAGAAATGGTCGCCGCCGGCACCGTCGGCGTTGTGTGGCGGCAGGCCTTCAAGGGCGGGGATGCGGGCGCCGGTGCTCGTGCCCACCGTGTCCATGATGTACTTTCCGACCGCGCCGCTGGAGTTGGCGATGCCGTTGGGGAAGGCGCTGCTTTTGGAGAGGAGCATGATGCGGACGGTCTCGCACGCCCCGGCCGCGAGGACGACCGCCTTGCCCTTCACCTGGACTTCCTTGCCGCTGGTCTTATCGATATAGGCGACGCCGGTCGCCTTGCCGTCCTTGTTGACGGTGACTTCGCGGACGTGGGCGTTGGGGATGATGTCGAGGTTCCCGGTGGCCAGCGCCGGCGGCAGGTGGACGGTGGTGGACTGGTAGTTTGCCTTGATGGAGCAGCCGCGCCCGCAAGGCGTCGCCCAGAAGCACGCCTGGCGCGAGCGCATCGACTGGCTGACGATCTTCTGGGCCTGCGCGTCGTCAGGGTGGAGCTTGGCCGGGATGTTCTTCCAGTCCTGCGCCTTGGTCAGCACGGCACGATGGATCGGGATGATCGGAATGCCCAGCGCCTTGCCGTGCTTCTGCGCCAGCAATTCAGCGGCCCGGCCCTTGGGCGCCGGCAACAGAACGCCTTCCGGCGAATTGGGCGTGTTTTCCAGCCCTTCGTTGGTGCCGTAGACGCCGACCAGCAGCTCCACTTTCGTGTAATACGGCTCGATGTCTTCGTAGGTGATCGGCCAATCGAAGCCCAGGCCGTCGCGCGACCGTGGCTTGAGGTCGTAATGGCCGTTGCGAAGGGAGATCCGCCCCCAGTGGTTGGTGCGCCCGCCCAACATCCGCGGCCGCCACCATTTGAACTGCTCGTGCGGCGGCGACGGAGCGTTGGTGTACGGCTCGCCGGGGACCTCCCAGCCGCCATTGACGGTGGCGTCGAAAAACCCGAACGGCTTGTCAGGCGTGCTGTTGCCCATGAGCGGCCCGTCGGCCGGGGCGTTGAACATGGGGGTCTCGGTGGTCGGGTCGTAGCTGCGCCCGGCTTCGAGCATGACGCACTTCAGGCCGGCCAGCGTCAGCGTATACGCCGCCTGGCCCCCTCCCGCGCCGGAGCCGACTATCACAACGTCGTATTCAGGTTTCGCCTGATCGGCGGAAATAATGGGCATGTACCGAACCTCGTAAATGACACGTAAAAAAGGCCAACCGCGATCGCTGCTTCACCGCCGATCGAGTGGCCCTCCGCAATCGCGGGCGGCGATTATCGTGGTCTTCCCCGCTCAATGCAACGCGGGGGAACGGCAGACCGCTTGTGTATAGCATTCTGGCTTCCTCACCGCCGCACCCCGTTTTCCAGCCCAAAAACGCAGGAAGCCAGAAAGCCAGAAAGCCAGAACTGTTTTGTTAGGTGTCTGCGCGCACCGTTTAACCTTCCTTGTCAGCAACCGGGGCGGCACCGGGGTCGCCCGCGACAGGTGCTTGGGCGGGAAGCCGCCACATGCTCTTTCCGGTCCTGGGGCATTTCTCGGTGACGCCGCCCATCTCTTCAAACGCTCTGCGGACGGTCGTCCAGGAGATCCCTGCCGATCGGGCCGCGGCTTGCAACGTCCCGGCACCGCTCTCGGGCGTGCCCACCGGGACTGGATCGCCAGACAGTTGCTCTTGCAGCCATTGTGCCGCCGTCATCCGGAAGAGCGGCCTTCGCCCAAGCCGGTGCGCCCCGATCAGGTGGGAACCCAACTCCCCCGCCGCCGGCAGCGCCTTCCCCGGCTCAAGCATTTCCATGGCGCCGCATGACGGCACCGGCGCCGGCTCCCACTCCACGGAATTCTCGCCGACCCACAGCGCCAGCCCGCCACCGGGATTGCGGACGCTGGTCTTGACCGGCAGCAGTAACATCCGGCTACCCGACTCCGGCGCGTCTACCGGGCCGGGCCCAGCCACCTCCGTCCGGCTCCCCTCGACGCGGCTCGGGACAGGCCCCTCGACGCGGCTCGGGACAGGCCCCTCGATGAAACTTGGTGTGGCCATCTTCTGTTGGTGGGTGCCATGGGCAAGTGTACTCGCTTGCCCGTGGTGTCCCGAGCCCGCAACCGACTCCACGGGCAAGCGATTACGAATGGCACCCGCCTCCAACGCAAAATGGCCACACCCGATCGCACTCGCCGCGGCCTCTCCGACCACGCTCGGTGAAGCCACATCAAGCGGTCCCGGCACTGGCGTTAGCATCCACACCGTTCGGACTACGCTGTTGAGCGCCATGGTTGCCCCATATCCCAGACCATCGCGCCCGCCCAACTCGGCTGTGATGATCACCGCCAGTCCGTGCCGGTATGCCAAGGCGGTCAGACCGTCGATCGCCTGCCTGGTTCGCTGGGCCGACGGCCTGTCTCGCCCGAAGTACGCGGACAGCGGGTCGATCACCACGAGCCGCACGTTGCCGGCGATCTCAATCGCCCGCTCCAGGTCCGCGAGGTCGCCGAGCGTGATGTTGCGCCGGACCTCTCGGCCCTCGATCACGCGGGTCACCTTGTTCAACGCGATGATTCGCTCCAGCACCGCCCCGGCCAGTTCCAGCCGCGGCCTGATGGTGTCCGCCAGGTGGTCCTCCCGACTCATCAGGATGACCTTGCCGAGCGGGGCCTTGCCCCGGCCGTCCGGCCAGTCCGCCCCCGCCGACACCCGTGCCGCCAGGTCCAGCCCAATCAGGCTCTTGCCCGCGTCGCAGCCCCCGAAGATCACCGTCGGCTTGCCGATCGGCACCCGCCCCGGCCATAGCCACCGCACCGGCCTGGTAACAATGTCCCCCACGGGCTCCATGGCCGGCCCGCCCCGGGTGTCGGCCATCTTCATCACCGGCATCCGCGCCGCCAACTGCCTGATCCGCTCGGCGCGCTCCTGATCCGAAAGCTTCACCTTCCATTGGAACGACCCGATGTCGTCCCCTTCGTCCAGCCCCGGCAACGCCAGCATCCGCACCTCCGGCGGCGGGTCCAGCGCCAGCACCCGTTGGGCCACCGCCCGTGCAAAGCGCCGCCCTTCGTCGGAATTGGTCGGCGAGATGACCACCCGCCGGCCCGCCACCGGTTGCCAGTCGCTTTTATCGACATCCTCCGGCCCACCCGCCGACGTCACCGCCGACAGCCCCAGGGCGATCGCCGCGTCCACCGCGTCCTCCCCTTCGACAATGAATATTGGCAACTCCCCGATCTCGTACGCCCGATACAACGGCACCTTCTTGTCTGCCGGCCACCCGGTCGCCCATTGGTCATACCCGTGCATCACCGTCTGGAGGGTAACGTTGCAGTCGTTCGCTTCCAGCCGAAAGCGCAGCAGCACGCCCTCGCCGTCGCGGTTGCGATACCACCACTGGTCCGCGACCTCCGCCGACCGCTTCGCCCGCTCCTGCTCCACCACCTCCTCCGGCGTATAGCACGGCTCCGGCGGCTCCTCATCCTCCAGTTCATCCTCATCCGGTTCCGGTCGCCGCTTTGGCATGCCAACTCTCTTTTCCGAAAAAAGCCGCAGGAATCCCGCTGTATCAGGTCGAACTTCGGCACCTCAGGTCGAAGTTCGGCACCCCCACCGCTTCCCAGGTGCCGAACTTCGATTCCACCCGCCGAAACTGCGGGTTTTCAAGGCCGTTTGACAAAATGTCACCGCGATTTCTGAGCCAAAATCTGATGTTCGGCACCCTTTGGCATTTTTCTTCGTACGCCCGTCGTGATTCTCAGTGCTTGCTTGCGACCAGCACACCGCCGCCTGAGTCAGGGCGGTCCATTTGGCTCTTGCGAGCCGCTCGACGCCCGCGCGTCAAAATCTCCCACCAAGGGCGGCTTCGACAATAGATTCCCAAGATTTCAAGACCGCCGCCTTGAGCCTTGGACCACGGGACCACGGATGATCACGGGGGTCAGATCACGGATCACGGATCACGGATCACGGCACCGTACATTAAACTAACATACGCAGCGAAATCTGACAAGCTTTTTTTGTTTTCTTTACAAGAGCTAGCCCCCCCCCTGTCACGGAGCTATCCTGGGCGGAGGTCGCGACTTTGCCCGGCACCGGTCCAACCTGAACTGCCGCGCCCGACTTCCCACTTTCTGATCCTCGGTTCCGCGCCCGCGATCGACGACGTGCGGTCAGTAAGTCCAGACCTCGTCTGTCGTTGTCCGGCCAGGAAGGTGGTCAAACCGCGCAGCCTCGATATACTCGCCCTTGCAGATGAGGGTGGTCTGCCCGCTTCATAACGGGGGCCATCTCTCGATCCCCTTCATTCCCGCTTAATCGCTCGTGCCAGTGCTGGAGATTGAAGATGGCTAAGCTCGAAGACCTCACGCGCGGCTCATCGGTCAAGGGCGTCCTGCCCGACAAACTGGTGTCCGTCGTGGACGTGAAATGGATTGGCACGGTCGCCATCGAACTGACCTACAAGGACAGCGCGGGGAAGCTCGGCAGCGAATTGCTCTACCGCGACCGCGAGCCGACCCTGGAAATCGCCCAGATCGGCAGGCCGTGGGATTTCGACGGCGACGGCGCGATGTTTCGTCTCGTCTCCGAGGCCCACCGTGTCCGTTTGGCTTACCTGTTCGACCCGCTCCTGGCCGTCCACACATCGCTGGTTGACCCGCTGCCCCATCAGATCACGGCGGTCTACGAGTCGATGCTCATGCGCCAGCCGCTACGTTTCCTGCTGGCCGACGATCCCGGCGCCGGCAAGACCATCATGGCCGGCCTGCTCATCAAGGAGCTTCTCGCCCGTGGCGATCTGGAGCGGTGCCTGATCGTCTGCCCCGGAAGTTTGGCTGAGCAGTGGCAGGACGAACTGGACCGCCGATTCCACCTTCCCTTCGATATTCTGACCAACGACGGCCTAGAGGCGGCGCGCACCGGCAATTGGTTTCTGGAACACCCGCTGGCCATCTGTCGGCTCGATAAGCTCAGCCGCAATGAAGACGTTCAGGAGAAGCTGAAACAGTCGAATTTCGACATCATCATCTGCGACGAAGCGCACAAGATGAGCGCGTCGTATTTCGGCTCCGAGATCAAGTACACGAAGCGTTACCGCCTTGGCCAGCTTCTTTCGGGCCTCACCCGTCACTTCCTGCTGATGACCGCCACGCCGCATAACGGCAAAGAGCAGGACTTCCAGCTTTTCATGGCCCTGCTGGACGGCGACCGGTTCGAGGGCAAGTTCCGCGACGGCGTTCATGTCGCCGACACATCCGACATGATGCGCCGCATGGTCAAGGAAAACCTGCTCAAATTCGACGGCACTCCCCTGTTTCCCGAGCGCATTGCCTATACGGTGACCTACGCTCTATCCGACGCCGAAGCCGACCTGTACAAGCAGGTGACGGATTACGTGCGCGAAGAATTCAACCGCGCGGAAGCTCTGGAAAACGAGGGTCGCAAAGGCACGGTCGGCTTCGCCCTGACGATTTTGCAACGCCGTCTGGCGTCCTCACCCGAGGCGATTTATCAGTCGCTGCGCCGACGCCGCGAAAGACTGAAAAAGCGGATACGCGAAGAACAGCTTCTGAAGCGCGGTGGCGAGACCCGCATCGACACGAACATCGGCCTGCCGACCTACACGGACGAAGACCTGGATGAGATGGAGGAGTATCCCGACACGGAGATCGAGCCGGAAGAAGACACGATTGTCGATCAGGCGTCGGCGGCGCGCACCATCCGCGAACTCGAAATCGAAGCTGGGATGCTGAAGCATCTTGAAAACACCGCGCAACGAGTTCGCGCGTCAGCGACGGATCGTAAATGGGACGAACTTTCCAAGCTGTTGCAGAACAACGGCGAGATGTTCGACGTCAATGGCACGCGCCGGAAGCTCGTGCTTTTCACCGAACACCGCGACACGCTCAATTACCTCGAAGCAAAGATCAAAGCGCTCGTGGGCCGGCCCGAAGCTGTCGTCGCGATCCACGGCGGCATGGGCCGTGAGGACCGGAAGAAGGCCCAGGAAGCGTTTACGCAGGACGAGGATGTTCAGGTTCTGATCGCCACCGACGCGGCCGGCGAAGGCATCAACCTTCAACGCGCCCATCTGATGGTCAATTACGATCTGCCGTGGAACCCGAACCGTCTCGAACAACGATTCGGCCGCATCCACCGCATCGGCCAGACCGAGGTGTGCCACCTCTGGAACCTCGTTGCCAAAAACACCCGAGAAGGCGAGGTTTATCAGCGGCTGCTGGAAAAACTCGATGAGGAACGCAAGGCGCTCGGCGGGCAGGTCTTCGACGTACTGGGACGCCTGACGTTTGAAGACCGCTCCCTCCGTGACCTGCTCATCGAAGCCGCGCGGTATGGCGACCGCGCCGACGTTCGAGCCAAGCTGTACAAAGTTGTCGAGCATGCCCTCGATCATGAAGCCCTGAAGCAACTGATCGAGGAACGGGCGCTGGCCCACGACTCGATGGACGTGAGCCGAATCCGCCATATCCGCGAGGACATGGAGCGCGCCGATGCCAGACGCCTCCAGCCGCACTTCATCGCCAGCTTTTTTCTCGAAGCATTGAAACTGCTGGGCGGCAATATCCGTGAACGGGAGCCAGACCGTTACGAGATCACCCATGTCCCAGCGGTCGTCCGCAACCGCGACCGCGCCATCGGGCGCGGACAACCGGTCCTCCAACGGTATGAGCGGGTCACGTTTGACAAGAAGCTAATCGCGGCGCCAGGCAAGGCGCTGGCGGCATTCGTCTGCCCCGGCCATCCATTGCTCGATGCCGTCATCGACCTGATCCTCGAACGCTATCGTGATCTGCTCCGTCGCGGGGCCATCCTGATTGATGCCGACGATGCCGGCGAAGAACCCAAAGCCCTGGTCTACATCGAGCATGCCGTTCAGGATGCCCGTATCGACCGGGGTGGCGACCGCCGAATCATCTCCCGTCAGATGCAGTTCGCAGAGATCAAGCCCAACGGCGATGTACAGACCGCCGGCTACGCCCCGTATCTGAACTATCGCCCACCCGCCCCGGAGGAATTGGCCCTGCTTGCCACGCTGGCCGATCAGCCTTGGCTCAAGGCCGATCTCGAAAACAAGGCGATGGCATACGCCGTCAGTCAACTCGTCCCCCAACATTTCGAGGAAGTGCGCGGCAGGCGCGAGCAACTGATCCAGCGAACAATTACTGCCGTCAAGGAAAGGCTGACCAAAGAGATCGCCTACTGGGACCACCGCGCCGAGACGCTGAAAGAGCAGGAACTGGCTGGAAAGGGAAGCAGTCGGCTGAATTCCGGCAACGCCCGCCAGAAGGCCGACGAGCTTACTGCCCGCCTTCAGCGGCGAATGTCAGAACTGGAACAAGAGCGGCACATCGCGCCGATGCCGCCGGTCATTCTCGGCGGCGCGTTGATCGTTCCAATGGGATTGCTGGCCAAGCTCCAGGGCCAGCCCCTGCCGGCGATGTTCGCGCGTGAGACCAAGCGCGTGGAGTTGTTGGCGATGGGTGCGGTGATGGACGCCGAGCGGGGTCTGGGCTTTCTGCCGCGTGACGTGAGCGCCCAGAAGCTCGGATGGGATGTGGAGTCGTCTATCCCAGGCACGGGAAGGCTTCGATTTCTGGAGGTTAAAGGTCGAGTCAGCGGCGCGGAAACGGTCACGATCACCAAAGGCGAGATCATGGCGGGCCTTAACAAGCCTGATGATTTCATTCTCGCGCTCGTGGACGTGAACGGAGATACCACGACGCCCCGATATGTGCGAAGGCCGTTCCAGCGTGAACCCGATTTCGCGGCGACCAGCGTGAACTACAACCTGGCCGAGCTGTCGGCAGCGTCGGAGGAACCGTCGTGAGCGTGACGCTGGAGCAGCTTCAGGAATGGATGGAATCCAGGGAGGACGAGCACCTGGAGTTCAAGGAAGCCAAGAACAACTTCCATTTTGAAAAGCTCGTCAAGTATTGCGCGGCGCTGGCCAACGAGGGTGGCGGCAGAATCATCCTCGGCGTCACCGACAGGCCCCCCCGCCGCGTTGTAGGCAGCAACGTATTCGATCCGCTGGAGCGCACCAAGGCCGGACTGATCGAGCGGCTGCACTTCCGGGTCAACGTCCACGTCGTTGCCCACCCACAAGGCCGCGTCCTGATATTCGATGTGCCACCTCATCCCATTGGGATGCCAGTCCAAGTGGAAGGCGCCTACTGGATGCGTGGGGGCGAGGATCTGGTTCCGATGACGCCTGACATGCTTCAGCGGCTTTTCGCCGAAGGCGGGCCGGATTACTCAGCAGAGATCTGCCCCGGCGCGACGGTGGACGATCTGGACCCGGCCGCGATCAATCAGTTTCGCGGTCGTTGGGTGAAGAAATCGGGCAACAAGGCGCTGCCCAAACGCTCCATTCCCGGACTGCTCGCGGACGCGGAACTGATTAATCGGGCCGACAACCGCGCCGAGGTGACGTACGCAGCGCTGATTCTGCTAGGCAAGCCGCGGTCGCTGGGCCGGCTTCTCGCGCAGGCTGAGTTGGTCTTCGAGTACCGTTCCGGCGACGCCCCAGGCCCCGCCAACCAACGCGACGAGTACCGCGAGGGCTTTCTGCTGTTCTACGATCGGCTCTGGGACACGATCAACCTGCGAAATGACAAGCAGCATTTTCAGGACGGGTTCGTCATGCACGACGTCCCGACGTTCAGCGAGGGCGCGGTCCGCGAAGCAATCCTGAACGCCGTCAGCCATCGCGATTACCGGCACGGCGGATCAGTGTTCGTCCGCCAGTTCCCGCGCCGAATTGAAATCGTCAGCCCCGGCGGCTTCCCGGCAGGCATTAGCCCGGAAAACATCCTCGACTGCCAGTTCCCGCGCAACCGCCGAATCGCAGAGGCCTTCGCGCGTTGCGGCCTGGTCGATCGTGCCGGGCAGGGGGCGGATCGGATGTTTGCCGAAAGCATCCGCCAGGCGAAGCCGCTGCCCGACTTCTCCCGCAGCGACGCCTTCCAAGTGTGGCTAACCCTGAGGGGCGAGATCCAAGACCCGCAATTCCTCCGCTTCCTGGAAAAACTGGGCCGAGAGCGTGTGCGGGAATTCCACACCGAGGACCTGCTGGTCCTCGACCTGGTCCACAGGGAGCGGCAGGTGCCGTCGGAGTACCAGGACAACCTGTGGCAGCTCGTGGAGGAGGGGCTTATCGAATCGGTAGGGCGTGGACGAGGCGCTCGATACCTGCTGTCACGACAGTATTACACCTTCATTGGCCGGCAGGGTGTGTACACCCGCAAGCGAGGGTTGGACCGCGAGACGAACAAGGCACTGCTTCTGAAGCATCTTCAGGATTGCGACACGGCAGGCAGCCCCCTTTCGGAATTGATGCAGGTCGTCCCGTCCCTGAGTCGCCGGCAAGTCCAGCGACTGCTCGAAGTGTTGCGGGCAGAAGGAAAGGCCCGCAGCGCGGGCGCAACCAGCATGAGCCGGTGGTATCCTGCTTCTTCCGCAGGCCGGGCTTAGCCTTGAGCCGGCCAATTGGTTGCACCAAAAGGCGGCCGATGGTGCAATCCAATGCAAAGCTTGCTTGGCAAGTTAAGAAGGACAAAGCACTTGTGATTGCACCGAGGTTGCACCAAATATACGGTTTTGGTGCAACGATGGTGCAACCCTCGGTGCAACCGTTATGACCTACCGCAAAAAGATGATCGAAGTTGCCCTGCCGTTGGAGGCGATAAATGTCGCGTCGGCGCGGGAGAAGTCCATTCGGCATGGGCATCCGTCCACGCTGCACCTCTGGTGGGCGCGTCGGCCCCTGGCGGCGTGCAGGGCCGTCTTGTTTGCCTCGCTAGTGGACGACCCGGATTCTGATCCGACGTATGCCCATTACGACGCCGAAACCCGCGATTACATGACGGGTGAAAAGCGGCAGCAGTTGTTCAACCTGATCGAAGAACTCGTCAAATGGGAAAGCTCGAACGACGAACTAATTATCAACGCGGCCCGCGCAGAGATCGCCCGGTGCGTGGCCTCACGGAAGATCGAGCTTGGGCAGCTACAAAAAGATCACAAGCTGCGGGGCGGTGAGACGGTCTACGATCTCGTGGTCAAAGGACATGGCGATCTTCCGAAGCTCCGCGCGGGTACTGCCCGGTTGCCCAATAGCGAGTCAGTTAACACCTTCCTTGCTGACCACGCTCCTCCCGTTGTTGATCCGTTTGCGGGCGGAGGCAGCATTCCGCTCGAAGCTCAGCGACTGGGGCTGCGGGTATACGCATCGGACTTGAACCCCGTGCCGGTGCTGATAAACAAGGCGCTGATCGAAATCCCGCCCAAGTTCGCCAACAAGCCGCCGGTAAACCCTGCTTCGCGCGGTGAAGCCGGCCCAGCGGGAAAAAAGGGAAAGCGTAAGGGAAAGAGCGTACTTGGTCGCTCCGAATGGCGTGGTGCTGAGGGGCTGGCCGATGACGTGCGGTATTATGGCAGGTGGATGCGAGATGAGGCCGAAAAACGGATTGGCCACCTCTATCCGAAGGTGAAGATCACACCCGAAATGGCCAAGGGCCGGCCCGATCTGAAGGCGTATATCAACCAAGAACTCACCGTCATCGCGTGGATATGGGCGCGAACTGTCGCTAGCCCGAATCCCGCCGTTGGGGGTGTTCATGTTCCGCTCGTTCGCTCCTTTTGGCTCAGCACCAAGAAAGAAAAGGAGGCATGGCTTCTTCCAATCGTAGACCAGGCAAGCAATACCTATCGATTCGAGGTTCGAGTCGGATCGCCGGATAAGAAGGCAGAAGTCGATGCAGGAACTAAAATCGGGCGAGGCTGCAAGTTTAAGTGCGTAATCTCTGATCAGCCGATTCCGGACACACATGTGAAGCAGGCTGGTGCAAGAGATGAACTCGGCGTGCGATTGCTCGCAATAGTGGCGGAAGGAACCAACGGACGCATCTATTTGTCGCCGGTTTCCGCGCAGGAGCAGACTGCGTTATTGCTTGATAAGCCGACGAATATCTCGGCAATTCAAGCGCCCCTCGCCAACGACCTCCGCAACCTTTGGTGTCTTGGCTACGGCCTCGACCGATTTGACAAGCTCTTCACGAGCCGACAGCTTACGACACTCGTCACATTCAGCGATCTCGTACACGAGGTTCAGGTTTCAGTATTGCATGACGCGAAAGCCACGTCATCCCTCAGCGGTGATTCTCGACGATTGGAACAAAGCGGCGATGGGCCAGAAGCCTACGCGGAAGCCATAGCGACCTATTTGTCCCTCGGGGTTTCAAAACTTGCGGATAACGCTTCGATGCTCTGTTCGTGGCACTGTGGCGCTCAGCATCAGAAGATACGAAGCACGTTTGGGCGTCAAGCGCTCCCAATGACGTGGGACTATGCGGAGGGAAATGTCTTCAGTGACTCCACGGGAAACTTCTGGCGACAGATCGAACTCATCACTGAGGTTATGTCTACGGCGTTTCCACCGACAGCGTTGGCGGGAGTAGTGAGGCAGCTTGACGCGACTGCGGCTTCGTCTTCCAACGAGCCGGCGCTCTATTCGAGTGATCCGCCATATTACGACAACATTGGGTATGCCGACCTCAGCGATTACTTCTACTTGTGGTTGCGCCGATCTCTTTCCTCAATCTACCCATCTTTGTTTGCCACGCTCGTGACGCCGAAACTACAGGAGCTAATCGCGTCACCGTATCGTCACGAAGGCGGAAAGGCGGCGGCACAGACCTTCTTTGAGGAAGGATTGGTTAAGACCTTCGAGCGGATGAGAGAGCGACAAGACGCCTCATTTCCAACAACAATCTACTACGCATTCAAGCAAACCGAGACGGAGGAAGCCGATGGCGGCAACGGCAGTTCCGCAATCCGCACATCGGTATCAACCGGATGGGAGACGATGCTGTCCGGTCTGGTACAAGCTGGTTTCTCCGTGGACGGCACATGGCCCATCCGCACGGAACTGGCAAATAAGATTGGCATGGCGAGTAACATGCTCGCTTCGTCCATTGTGCTATCTTGTCGCCCACGATCTGTTAATGCTTCCCTCGCTATTCGCCGGGAATTTCTCAATGCACTCAAACACGAATTGCCCGATGCCTTGCGACACATGCAACGAGGCAGCATCGCGCCGGTGGACTTGGCGCAGGCGGCCATCGGCCCCGGCATGGCTGTCTTTACCCGGTATGCGAAGGTAATTGAGGCTGACGGTTCGGCGATGAGTGTTCGGCAGGCATTGGCGCTAATCAATCAAACTCTCGACGAGGTGCTGGCCGAGCAAGAGGGTGAGTTCGACAGTGACACTCGCTGGGCGCTCGCGTGGTTCGAGCAATTCGGCACGGATGAGGGCGCATTCGGCGTGGCAGATGTGCTTGCCCGCGCAAAGAACACCGCCGTAAATGGTCTTGTTGATGCGGGGATCGTTGCGGCTCGCGGGGGTAAGGTGCGACTGCTCAAGCGTGACGAACTGCCCGCCGACTGGAATCCTGCCACGGACAGCAAAATCCGCAACTGGGAGGTCGCGCAGCACTTGATCCGGGCCTTGGAAACAGGTGGCGAGGTGGCGGCGTCCGACCTTCTCCGCAAGATCGGCGGTATGGGCGAGGTCGCTCGCGACTTAGCCTATCGGCTTTATAACTTGTGCGAGCGGAAAAAGTGGGCCAATGAAGCGATGGCCTACAACGGATTGGTCATCTCATGGCGGGAGATCAGCAAGCTGGCGCAGTCGTCGGCACCGGCGACAATCGAAACGCAGGGCGAGATGTTTTGAGAAAATAACAGCTTCAGGAGCAGCGATGAACATACGGCTGGTGGACCGCGAGATCGGCTGCGGCGAATACGGAGTGACCAGCGATCCGTCACTCGTTGATGGCACACGCGATTCCGCGTTCATTCCCTACCTTCACCGAGCGCTCGCAAACGCTGAAGGGGCGACGGAAGTGCCGGTCATGCCTCGCCGGCCTTGGCTGGATGAATCTTTCCGTGACGTGATCGCCTACTGGGAGGGCGCGTACTACGCGCTGCTTTATCTTTTAGGCTGGTCCAACCCCGCCCAGGGTCTACTCTGGTTCTACCAGAACGGCAAGCAGCCACTCGGTGAGCCGGTGCTGGAAGCGATTAAGGCTATATGGGACAACGAGGGCCAACTGTCTCTGCTGGCGGCATGGCTGTGGAAGAACGAGCGGGGCGTTGATCCTGGCCCGCAGTGGTGGCACGAGTTTGAGCGACAGTTCCCCCAAGACCGAATGACCTATCCTAACCCGTTCTACGGTGGCGGCAATCCACTTCATCTGAGGCACATCAAGGCAGCGGATAGCAACGTTCCATTTTGCGGGCGACTGCTCGCTGGGACCAGTAAAGAACGAACAGCGGTGCTCCTATTGGAGCGTGCCACAGGCTGGTACTTCCAACTGGGTCAGCAGGGCGCGAGACTGCCCGTCCTCCAAGGACGTTCATGGCACGTGGATGTAGTGGTAAAGCCAATTGGTTGGCTGGGGATGTTCCGGCAAAGTCGGTCCACGGGTCGCTGGTTTCGAGGGAAACATTCAGTCCACATTGAGGGCAATTAAGTCATGGCGATCACAAATCAAGAACGTGTCGGCAAGGGACTCGACTTCCTTCGGGACGGCCTGAAGCCGTTCATTGAGCGCGAGATGCTGGCGACGTTTACCGACAAATGGCAGAAGGTGGCCGAAGAGGGCTTCCCCAGCACCAAGTTCAAAGGCGGCATCAGCCTCAGCGACGTGGCCAATCTGCTGTCGATCATGCTGAACGAATGGAACCGGGTCTTCGAGAAGACGCTCGGCAAGACAGAAAAGAACGCCGTCCACACGCTCAAGGACGTGCGGAACAAATGGGCGCATGGCGAGAGCTTTTCTTCGGATGACACGTATCGCGCCATCGACACCGTGGGCCTGCTGCTGACGGCGGTGTCGGCTCCACAGACGGAAGATGTCGAAAAAATGAAGATGGAGCTTCTGCGCACCCGGTTTGAGGACCAGCGCCGCAATGAAGTTCGCCGGTCTTCTGTGACGCCAGTGGAAGGAAAGCCCACCGGCGGCCTGAGGCCATGGCGCGAGATCGTGATGCCGCATCCCGATGTGGCGTCAGGGCGATACCAACAGGCCGAGTTTGCGGCCGATCTCTGGCAGGTGTACCAGAATGAAGGAAGCGACGAATACAAACATCCCGTCGAGTTCTTCCGCCGCACATTCATCACGGATGGCCTCAAGCAACTGCTCGTCACGGGCCTGCGACGGCTCAAAGGCGCGGGTGGCGACCCAGTGGTTGAGCTTCAGACGAACTTTGGCGGCGGCAAGACGCACTCGATGCTGGCCTTGTACCACCTGTTCAGCGGTGCCGCAGCAACTGATCTGCCGGGGGTGGACGCGCTGGTGAAAGAGGCTGGCAACGGCGTTGCGGCCGGCGTGAGGCGGGCCGTGCTGGTCGGAACGAAGATTTCGCCTGGCCAGCCATCGACAAAGCCCGATGGCACCGTGGTGCGGACGATCTGGGGCGAGATGGCATGGCAGCTTGGCGGCAAGGAAGGCTACAAGATGGTCGCCGCCGATGATGAAAAGGCGACCAATCCCGGCGACACGCTAACGAAGCTGTTCAACAAGTATTCTCCCTGTTTGATCCTGATCGACGAATGGGTGGCCTACGCCCGGCAACTGCACGAACGCCATGACCTGCCGGGCGGCACGTTCGAGACGCAGTTCACGTTCGCCCAGGCGCTCACCGAGTCGGCCAAGGCGGCGAAGCAGACCATGCTTGTCGTCAGCATTCCCGCGTCGGAGAGTCCGCACCAGAAGGTGGACCATGGCGTGACGGATGTCGAGGTCGGGGGCACGCGGGGGCGCGAGGCTTTGGTGCGGCTGAAGAATGCCATCGGCCGCGTCGAATCAACCTGGCGTCCGGCCAGCCCGGACGAAGGCTTTGAGATCGTTCGGCGGCGGCTGTTCCAGCCAATCACGGACACTTCATTATTCGCGGCGCGGGACGCGACGATCCGTGCGTACATGGAGATGTACGGCGCGCAGCAGCAGGAATTTCCGCCTGAGTGCCGGGAACTGGATTACGAGCGCCGGTTCAAAGCGGCTTACCCGATCCACCCCGAACTGTTCGACC